>ERZ781399.3818-NODE-3818-length-11302-cov-3.438428_pt1 | contig 11302 bp, 10 predicted proteins | sample MGYA00511014_ERZ781399 | MGnify/ENA primary metagenome ERZ781399 (study PRJEB29847, sample SAMN06458254) | wastewater metagenome | isolation source: Wastewater bioreactor | place: South Africa: Cape Town | study: EMG produced TPA metagenomics assembly of the...
CGCGCGGGAAAGGTCGAAGGCGCCGCGGTCGAGCACGTCCGAAAGATCCACGCCGGAACGCTCAGTGCGATGGATGCGCGCGGTCGGGTTGATGGTGCGCACGGTCGCCTCGACCTTGGCCAGTTCCTCCGGCGTGACCAGATCCGTCTTGTTGAGCACGACCACGTCGGCGAAGGCGATCTGGTCCTCGGCCTCTCTGGAGTCCTTCAGCCTGAGCGGCAGATGCTTGGCGTCGACCAGCGCGACGACGGCGTCGAGCTTCGTCTTGGAGCGCACGTCGTCGTCCATGAAGAAGGTCTGCGCCACCGGCACCGGGTCGGCGAGGCCGGTCGTCTCCACCACGATGGCGTCGAAGCGGCCGGGTCGGCGCATCAGCCCTTCCACGACGCGGATCAGGTCGCCGCGCACCGTGCAGCAGACGCAGCCATTGTTCATCTCGTAGATTTCCTCGTCGGACTCCACGATCAGGTCGTTGTCGATGCCGATCTCGCCGAACTCGTTGACGATGACGGCGTATTTCTTGCCGTGATTTTCCGAAAGGATACGATTCAGCAGCGTCGTCTTGCCGGCGCCGAGATAGCCGGTGAGAACGGTAACGGGAATGGGCTTTTGCGTGGCTGTTTCGGTCATGGGAGCCTCGAAATATGGAAGGTTGCCCCGGGGAGCAGACATTGGTCGGGTTTCATATAAGGAGTTGGAGACGCCAGTTCAAAGGCTTTTATATGTTATAAGATCACATTGGATTGCGGATGGTCGAACCCGGCCGCCGGTCAGGTCAGTGTCGACAGGTCGAACTTGTCGACATCTTCGAGCAGTTCAACGAGGCCCTTGACGGCGTGGGCGATCAGCTTCTCGCCTTTGGCGGCAGTTGCCGCGCTCGCATTGCCGGCCACGCCACGCTCGCTCAGATCGGACATTTTCCAACCGAAGGCATGGGGACCATAGGCCCGCAGATGGCTGAAGTCGTTGATGAATTCCGATTGGCGCGACGGAAAGTTTGCCGCCTTCGACATATCCACCTTGTCCGGATGGAGGGCGAGCATGACCGATGTCTCGATATCGCCGCCGTGGATATCGATGGCTTTGTCATCGGGTGCAATCAGTCCGTCCGGCACGCCGAAACGCGTCCAGCTGGTTGCGACCGCCAGCATGTTGAACCGCACACGCGCTTCCGTCGCGACGATGGTCATCAGCGGCGAGTTGCCGCCATGGGCATTCAGCATGACGAGTTTGCGGATGCCGAGCTCGCCCAACCGCTCGGCGATCCCCAGCCAGCGCCGCACAGCCTCGTCGAAGGCCAGCGTCCTGGTGCCGGCGACATCGATATGTTCGATCGAGTAGCCGACGGGCTCGACGGCAAGGAAGGTGACCGGCAAATTGGCCGGCAAAGCAACCTTGAGGCGTGAGACGATTCCCTCGGCAATAAGCGTATCGGTTTCGAACGGCAGATGCGGGCCGTGTTGCTCATAGGCGCCAAGTGGCAGCACGGCGATCCATTTTGTTCGCTCTTTAGCCGTCAATGTTTCATCATTGTCATCGAAACATGGCAAAGGATGCGCCATCTGAGGGTGTGCCTCTTGTTTATGTCAATAACCTGCGCAATGTCATAGCGTGATGACTTCGCGGCGAAAAGGTCAACGGAATCACGATGGGCAAAAAGAACAAGGTCGGGAAGAAAAGTAAGTCAGGTAAGAAGAAGGATCACCGTGACTACACGCTTGCCGATCTGTCGCCGGCATTGACGCAGGCGGCGCGATCCATGCGCACGGTGATGACGCGCAGCCTGACGGCAAGCGGTCTCTATGCCGGACAGGATGGCGTCATTCTTGCCCTGGCGGCGAATGACGGGCTTCCGGCCGGCACGCTGGCGCAGAAACTGGGCGTCAAGGCACCGACGATGACGCGCACGATCGGACGCATGGAGGCGCAGGGCTTCGTCGAACGACGGCCGGATGCCGAGGATGCGCGGCTTACCAAGGTCTATCTGACTGATACAGGGCGAAACAGCGTCAGCGAGATCGAAAGTTCGGCCGCAAGCTGCGATGAGCTGGCGACCCGCGGCTTCTCGGAAAAGGACATCCGATCGCTTGTGCGCCTGCTCAAGACGATCGAGCACAATCTCCAGGCCGGCGATGACGACGAGGATGAAGGCGAATTCTGAGAATCCTCAAGAAATTCGAGTTGCGCGCCGCGATTAAAGCTTTTAATTAAATATTTTAAATTCCGGAATCGCAAAGCGAACGGAATATGTTACGGCTGCGTTTCACGGGGAGGGAGCGCGTGGCGCAAAAGATAAAGCTTTCGACGATTGCGGAAACGCTCGGCATTTCTACGGCAACGGTGTCTCTGGCCTTGCGCGACAGTCCGCTGGTTGCGGTCAATACGCGGGAGAAGATCAAGGACCAGGCGCGCGCGCTGGGATACATCTATAATCGCCGTGCGGCGAGCCTCAGAACGTCCAGGTCGGGCATCATCGGCGTCGTCGTTCACGACATCATGAACCCCTTCTACGGGGAGATCCTGAAGGCGATCGAAAGCGAGCTTGATCGCAGCCGGCACACTTTCATTCTCTCCAACCATTACGATTCGGTCGAGAAGCAGCGGACCTTCATCGAGACGCTGCTACAGCTCGGCGGCGACGGTGTCATCATGTCGCCGGCGATCGGCACGCCACCGGAGGATTTCGAGCTGGCGGAAGAGAACGGGATGCCGGCTATCCTCGTTGCGCGACAGATCGAGGCGCTGGATCTGCCGACCTATCGAGGCGACGACAGCTACGGCATCTCGCTTGCCACCAATCATCTGATCAGCCTTGGCCACCGTTCGATCGCCATGATCGGCGGCACGGACCAGACCTCGACGGGGCGCGATCGCTATCAGGGCTATGTCAATGCGCTGCGCAAGGCGGGCATCGAGGTCGATCCCAATCTGCGCATTCCCGGCGCCCGCTCAAAGCAGGGCGGCTTCGAGGCGGCGGTGCATTTTTTGTCGCTGCCGCAGAAGCCGACGGCGGCGGTCTGCTGGAACGATCTGGTCGCTATCGGCCTGATGAACGGCATTTCCCGCGCCGGGCTCGTGCCGGGGCGCGACATCTCGGTTACCGGCTATGACGATCTGGAGGAGGCGGCGATCGCAACGCCGGCGCTGACGACTGTCTGGAATGGTCAGGCCGAGGTCGGAAGGCTTGCAGCGCGGGCACTTTTGGATAGATTGGCGGGAAGCCATGAGCCGGATGGTATCCATCTTATCAAGCCGGAAATGCGCATCCGCCAGTCGACGGCGCCCTACAAGGCTCGCTAGGACGCTTCAGCCCTCACGGAATCCCTGAGCCAATCAGTCTCGTTGTGTTCTCGCAATTCCGGGCGCCAAACCGATGCGCGCTTTTCCTGGGATTGCTTTATCTTTTTGTTTTCACGCAATTCTGGACTCAAAACCGCTTCGCACTTTTGCTGGAATTGCTCTAGCGCCAAACCGCATCTCAAGAGGAAAGATATATGTCCGACAACCGCATCGCCGTCCTCGTTCCGGGGAAGATACACCCGCGTGTTCTCGAAAGGCTCGGAAAGCAGTTCGATGTCATCCCCGCCGAGCGCGATGGCGGTCCGAAGGTCGACGCTGAGACTGCGGCGCGCATTCGCGGCGTCGCTGTTTCCGGCGGTTTCAATGCGGCCTGGATCGATGCCTTTCCCAAGCTCGAAGTCATCGCCAACTTCGGCGTCGGCTACGACGGCATCGACGTCAAGCACGCGGCCTCAAAGGGGATCGTCGTCACCAATACGCCTGACGTTCTGAATGACGAGGTCGCCGATACCGCGATCGCCCTGCTTTTGAACACGCTGCGGCAATTTCCGAAGGCGGAAGCCTGGCTGCGCGAGGGACGTTGGGCCAAGGATGGAGCGTTTCCGCTCTCGCCTTTTGCCATGAAAGGCCGTCGCATCGGCATCAACGGCCTCGGCCGCATCGGTCTTGAGATCGCAAGGCGACTGGAGCCGTTCAAGGTGAAGATCGGCTACCACACGCGCTCGCCGCGCGATTCGCTGCCTTACGACTACTACCCGACGCTCAAGGAAATGGCGCAGTCGGTGGACACGCTGATCTCCATCGTGCCGAAGACGGCAGAAACACATAAGGTCATCAATGCGGAGATCCTGTCGGCGCTTGGGCCGCAGGGCGTGTTCATCAATGTCGGCCGCGGCTGGTCCGTCGATGACGACGCGCTGATCGCTGCACTGGGTAACGGTACGCTCGGTGCCGCCGGCCTCGATGTCTTCTACGACGAACCGAATGTTCCGGCCGGCTACCTCTCGTTGCCCAATGTTTCGTTGTTGCCGCATGTGGCCTCCGCCTCCGTGCCGACACGCGATGCCATGGCTGATCTCGTCGCCGACAACATCATCGAATGGTTTGCGAAGGGTGAGCCTGTGACGCCGGTGCCGGAAACGCCGGTCAAGCCGCGTGGCTGATTATACGGCTTTCTGCGGATAGTGGGCGGCCGTGTGCCGCTCCTTATCCGCAGCATAATCACGTACCGCGTCGCCGAAAGCCACGAACAGCTTGCGCGACGGCGAATCCGTCTCGGCCCAATATTCCGGATGCCACTGCACGCCGACGGCAAAGGCCTTGGCGCCGATGACGGAGACGGCTTCGATCGTGCCATCCTCGGCCAGAGCTTCGACCTGCAGCCTTGGTGCGGTGTCGGCAATCGCCTGGCGATGCAGCGAGTTGACGCGGACTTCGCCGGGACCGACGACACGGGCGATGCACGAGCCTTCCTTGACGAAGACGCTCTGGCGGATGGAATACATCGTGTCGCGGTCGACATTCGCAGGCTTGCGGTGATCCCAGATGCCGGGTTGCTCCTGGATTTCGCTGGCGAGCGTGCCGCCGAGAGCGACGTTCAGCTCCTGAATGCCGCGGCAGATGGCGAGCATCGGAATGGCGCGCTCGATGGCGCGGCGGATCAGCGGCAACGACGTTGCGTCGCGTGCCGGATCGAAGGGGCCGTCGCTGTCGCGCGCTTCCTTGCCATAGAGGGATGGATGCACGTTGGTCGCAGAACCAGAGACGAGCAGTCCGTCGACGCGATCGAGAATGGCGTCCGCATCGTTGTCGTCCTCGAGCGCGGGCACGATCAGCGCCATCAATCCCGCGGCCTTCACGGCGGCCCGCACGTATTGCAGCTGCACCGCATGCCAGCTTGTGCCGTCGAATTCACGGATATCGGCGGGGATGGCGATGATCGGTCTGGACATTCAAGGCTCCGGAAGCTGCGTGACGGTTTTCACCGAAATCCCTGGATGAGCATGATGTCAATCCGAGGGCAGATACATCTATCGTAAATCTACGCGAAGATGGCGCGTCCGGCAACGCGCAGCACTTTCCCTAGGGCTTTGTTTCGGCTCGTTATGCGGATGTACAGGAATCGCCATAATGCGGTGCGAGAGCAAACTTGAAAGAGTGTGTGCGGCATGGTTAGTTCCATCGCTTGCGCCGTGATGGGGAGCGCGCCGTTCCCCTGCAATGCCGTCCGTATGGGAGAATTCGATGGATCGCCGTTCCTTCATCAGGCGGGCAGGGACCGTTGGCGCAGGTGCTGCCGCCTCCGCGCTGGCAAGCCCGGCCCTTGCCCAGGAAAATCCGAAGATCACCTGGAAGATGACCTCTTCCTTTCCGAAGAGCCTCGACACGATTTATGGCGGCGCCGAAGATATCGCCGCGCATGTGTCGGACGCGACCAGCGGCAATTTCGTCATCCAGACCTATGAGGCCGGCGAAATCGTGCCTGGCGCGCAGGCGGCCGACGCGGTCAGCGCCGGAGCCGTCGATGCCGCGCATACCTGCTCCTATTATTTCTGGCAAAAGGACCCGACCTACGCCATCGGCACAGCCCTGCCATTCGGCCTCAATGCGCGGCTGAGCAATGCCTGGTTCTATCAGGGCGACGGCAACAAGCTGATGAACGAATTCTATGCCACGCAGGGCATTTTGGGCCTGCCTGCAGGGAATACCGGTGCGCAGATGGGCGGATGGTTCCGCAAAGAAATCAACACGCTCGACGATCTCAAAGGATTGAAGATGCGCATTGCCGGTCTCGCCGGCAAGGTGATCGAAAAGATCGGCGTGGTGCCGCAGCAGGATATCCCGGTCAACGGCGTATACGACGCCCTGAACAAGAGCACCATCGATGCGGCCGAATGGGTCGGTCCTTATGACGATCTGAAGCTCGGGCTGCAGAAGATCGCCAAATATTACTACTATCCCGGCTGGTGGGAGGGCGGCGCCGTGGTGCATGCCTTCTTCAATCTGGAAAAATGGAATGCCCTGCCGAAGAACTATCAGGCAATCCTCGCGGACGCCTGCGCCTTCGCCAACACCAACATGCTGGCAAAATACGATGTCAAGAATCCGCAGGCGCTGCAGGATATCGTGAAACAGGGCGTGACGCTCAGGCCCTTCAGCCAGGAGATCATGGAGGCCTGCTTCCAGGCGGCCAGCGCGCTTTATGCCGATCTCTCCAAATCCAACGATTACTTCAAGCGCATCTATGAGGATCAGGTCGCCTACAAAAAGGACGCCTATCTTTGGATGCAGCTTTCCGAGTATACTTTCGACACCTTCATGATGATCCAGCAGCGGGCGGGTAAGCTGTAAACGTATTTCGTAAGTCTTTAGTGTTGTATTGCTTTCTTTATTAGTAATTTAAATATTATTCCCGTGATAAGGTCCGTCGGGAGTAGTTGCGCCATCACGATAAGGACCGTAATCTTGCTTCGGTTTAAGCTGCCGACTTGATTGGAAAATCTGTCCGGATGGGCTTTGCTTGGGCAAGTAAATTTTAAATGGTTTCCACTAGGGTGTCCGCCGCATCAGGGGAAGTCTGAATGAAGCCTCCAAGCCCGGACACCGTGCCGACGGATGTTTATCTGTCGTTCGTCAGTTCGCTTTTCGGAAATCGCAAAACGCTCTTTACGGGCGTGTTCGTTCACATCCTGACATATCTCCTCGTTTTCCTCGGTACGCATGCCGGCATCTATCTCGCCTTCTGCGTAGCGTTCGCCGTCGTCTTCGGCTTACGCATTCATTTGTTTCAGCTCTTCGATGCCGCCGACAAGGGCGGCCTTACGCGCGCCGACATCGCCGGCTGGGAAACGCGCTATTTGATCGGCGCGGCGGCGACGGCGGCCATCCTTGGCATCGGCAGCGCCTATGCCATCCTTGTCGTGCAGAATCCGCTGGCGGAATTCATCTGCGTTGCCGTGACGATGGCGTCGATGGTATCGGTCGTCGGTCGCAACTATGGGTCGCCGAAAGCGATCGATCTCCAGATTCTCGCCTGCTGCGTGCCGATCGTCATTGCCTGCCTGCTGTCGCAGCAGCTCTACAAGGCGATCGCTTCCCTCATGCTCATTCCGTTCGGGTTGACGACGCGTTCGATGGCGAACGGAATGCGCGAATTTCTCTATCAGAACATCGTCGCTTCGCGCGAGATATCACTGATTGCCGACAGGTTCGACACCGCGCTGAACAACATGACGCACGGGTTGTTCATGCTGGACGCCCAAAACCGCATTCTTGTCGTCAATCGCAAGGCATGCGAGCTTCTCAACTTCGCGCATCCGGAACGGCTCAAGGACTGCGAATTCGACGTGGTTCTGCGCTATGGCGCCCGCCACGCTTTCATCGACGGATCGCTGCCGGGGCTGATTCAGCGACAGCTGGCGCAGCTCGTCAGCGGCACGCTTTCGCGAACGCTCATCCAGTTCAACGAGGATCAGTTCCTGGAGTTTTCGGCAAGCCGTCGTGGAGATGGGATCGTCATACTGATCTTCGAGGATGTGACGATGCGCGTCCGGGCGGAGCGCAAGATCCTGCATATGGTGCGCTATGACCCTTTGACCGGGCTGCCGAACCGCGAATATTTCATAGAGCTGGTCAAGGAGAAGCTGGCCGCCAGCAACCGGGAAAGCCGCATCGGCATTCTGGTACTTGATATCGATGACTTCAAGCATGTCAACGATACCAAGGGCCATGTCGTCGGGGACCGTTTGCTGGTCGGCATAGCCGAGCGACTGAAGGAGCGTGCCGATGCGGTGGCGCTTGCCGCCCGCCTCGTCGGCGATCAGTTCGTGCTGTTCTTTTCGAATGAAGACGATACCCCGGATATCGACGCACGCATTCGCTCCCTGCACGCGGCAATGGCCGGCACCTATAGCGTCGAGGATAACAGCTTCCGGATTTCCGTCAGTGGCGGATATATGACCATCCCCAGTCGGGAATTCCGTCCGGAGGAGTGGCAGATCAAGGCGGATCTTGCGCTCTTCGATGCCAAATCGCGGCTGAAGGGCAGCTGCAGCGCCTTCGCGCAGGAAATGGACGCACGTTACGTCGAACGGCAGAAGCTGAAAGATGACTTGCGTGAGGCGATAGAAACCGGCCGGCTTCAAGCCGTCTACCAGCCGATGTATTCGCCTGACGGATCCCGTATTGAATGCTGCGAGGCGCTTGCCCGCTGGATACACCCGGAAAAGGGCTCGATTCCACCCGATCTCTTCGTGCAGGTTGCCGAGGAAATGGGTATCGTCGCCGGCATCACCCGCTTCATGATCAACCAGGCTTGCCGGGATTGCGCTTCGTGGCCAGCGCCGCTTGCGGTGTCCGTCAATCTCTCGGCGCTGGATCTGCGCAACAACGAGATCGTCAAGATCGTCATGGCGGCGCTCGATACGTCGGGCTTGGAGCCCTCCCGCCTGCACCTCGAGGTCACCGAAAGCTGCTTGATGGATGAGGTGGCAACCGTTCGCTCCATCCTCGCGGATCTGCGGGCGAAGGGCATCACGATTGCGATCGACGATTTCGGTACGGGCTTCTCCAGCCTCAGCTATCTCGATACCTTACCCGTGGATATCGTCAAGATCGACCGCTCCTTCGTCCGTGACATCACGACGGACAGCCGCCGTTTCAAGCTCCTGTGCGGCATCGTCGATCTTTCCCGCGCACTCAGCCTGCATATCGTGATCGAAGGCGTCGAGACGCTGGAACAGCTGGCTCTGGTCGTCGAGCGAAACCTGGCGGATATCATCCAGGGCTATGTATTTTCCCCTCCGGTGCCGAATGAGCAGGTCGTCGAGCGGGTCAGCAGTCTCAGCCGGCGGCAGCTAGGCGCCGGCAGGCTTTTGCCATCCGACGCCATTTGATAGCCGGCATCGTCGCTCCGGTGGCGGCGCAGGCCAAATACACCGACGATTCCGTCAGCTTGCGCCTACCTGCGACCTTCTCGTGCATTGCATTTCTCCTCGCTTTGTGTAACCCCTCGGTAGAGGAAATTGGGTTGCGGGATATCGCAGCTTTCGAGGATGAGCTCCGGCCGCCAGCCTAATCGTCTGTCGGGGGAGAGGATTGAGGGGAGAATTCTGAATGGCCGAACATCATACCGGACCGGCAGAGACCGGCGCTGCCATGGACTACAAGGAGCATGAGAAGACCTATAATCTTTTCATCTCGGGCGCCAAGGTCGGATCTGCGATCATCGCTGCGCTGCTGATCGCCATGGCGGCCGGCTTCTTCGGCCATGCCGGCTTCCTCGGCGGCGTCCTGATCTTCATCGTTCTGACCATCGCCAGCATCGTCCTGTTGCGCTGATACTGCAGCGCTGACCGACGTCGGGCCAATTCGGCCCGCGCTTTCCCATGATTCTGCAGGCTGCTGCGCCGTCGCATTCGGGCGCGGAGCCGTTTGAGGCGAGGTGTTGTCGGTGAGCAATCTGGTTTTCGTGGCCAAGGAAAGCGTGGCGGACGAGACGCGCGTCGCAGCTTCCGTTGAAACGGTCAAGAAGATGAGGGGTCTCGGTTTCGATGTGGTGATCGAGGCCGGCGCGGGTGCTTCGTCGCGTATTCCGGATGCCGAATATGAAGCCGTCGGTGCCCGCATAGGCTCGATCAAGGATGCCAAGGCGGCGGATGTCATCCTCAAGGTCAGGCGTCCGACCAGCAAGGAGATCTCGGGCTACAAGAGCGGGGCCATCGTCATCGCCATCATGGACCCCTATGGCAACGAAGCGGCGCTTGCCGAAATGGCGCGCGCGGGGCTCACGAGCTTTGCCATGGAGCTGATGCCGCGCATCACCCGCGCCCAGTCGATGGACGTGCTGTCGTCGCAGGCCAACCTCGCGGGTTATCAGGCCGTGATCGAGGCTGCTGCCGTCTACGACCGGGCGCTGCCGATGATGATGACGGCGGCCGGCACCGTGCCGGCGGCAAAGGTCTTCGTCATGGGTGCCGGCGTTGCCGGCCTGCAGGCGATCGCCACGGCGCGGCGTCTCGGCGCGCAGGTTTCGGCGACCGACGTTCGCCTGGCGGCCAAGGAGCAGGTCGCCTCGCTCGGCGCGAAATTCATCGCCGTCGAGGACGAGGAATTCAAGGCGGCGGAGACCGCCGGCGGCTACGCCAAGGAAATGTCCAGGGAGTATCAGGCCAAGCAGGCCGCGCTCGTCGCCGATCATATCGCCAAGCAGGACATCATTATCACCACGGCGCTCATTCCCGGCCGGCCGGCACCGCGGCTCGTCGGCCGCGACATGCTGAAGGCCATGCGCCCGGGTGCGGTTGCCGTGGATCTCGCAATCGAGCGGGGCGGCAATATTGAAGGTGCCGAGTACGACAAGGTTGCCGACGTCGAGGGCGTGAAGGTGGTCGGCTATCCGAATATGGCCGGAAGGATCGCGGCCAGCGCTTCGGCTCTTTATGCGAAGAACCTGGTCACGTTCCTGGAAACGATGGTCGACAAGGATACGAAGAGCCTCGGCCTCAACCGCGCCGACGAGCTCATCACGGCGACGATGCTGACCGATGGCGGCGAAGTCGTGCATCCGAATTTCGTCGATCCCGACCAGCCGACGGTCAAGAAGGGAGATCTCTGAGATGGCCAGCCAAGCAATGGACCAGGCACTCCAGCAACTGAACGATGCCGTCACCGCCGTTACGACCGCCGCCGCGCATGCGCCAGAGGTCGCGAGCGCCGCAACGGGTGGAGCGATTGATCCCTTCGTCTTCCAGCTGGCGATCTTCGTACTGGCGATCTTTGTGGGCTATTACGTCGTCTGGTCGGTGACGCCGGCCCTGCACACACCGCTGATGGCGGTGACCAACGCGATCTCTTCGGTCATCGTCGTCGGCGCCTTGCTGGCTGTGGGCATTTCGGCGAGCGGTCTCGCCACGGGTTTCGGCTTCGTGGCGCTGGTGCTCGTCTCGGTCAATATCGTTGGCGGTTTCCTTGTCACCCAGCGAATGCTGGCGATGTACAAGAA
>ERZ781399.3829-NODE-3829-length-11278-cov-3.812439_pt1 | contig 11278 bp, 10 predicted proteins | sample MGYA00511014_ERZ781399 | MGnify/ENA primary metagenome ERZ781399 (study PRJEB29847, sample SAMN06458254) | wastewater metagenome | isolation source: Wastewater bioreactor | place: South Africa: Cape Town | study: EMG produced TPA metagenomics assembly of the...
TTGGAGTTGAATGAAATGGCAATCTCACCCTTAGCTCCCGGGGGAACAGGCGTTTTGGTATAAGCAGGAACGGTACAGCCGCATGTCGCCACTACCTCATCAATGATCAGGGGATGGCTGCCTGTATTTTTAAAAGTGTACACATGCTCTACCACATCCCCGTCTTTGATCGAACCGAAATCATAAGATTCTTTGTCGAACTTTATAGTCGTCTTGGGATGTTTTGCGGTATTTGCCGGGTTCGTTGTTCCGCCACCGGGCATTATACCAGCTTCGGTATGATTTGCTGTTGTATTACGCCCCGGAGGGTCGCCTGCCTTATTCTTGTTGAAAAGCGCTGTATGGCTTACTCCTGACAATTCTATAATAGCAATTGTAAGCACCGACAATGTTAATAAAGTCAGTAAAACCGTTTTGAAAGTTCCGTTCATACACTTTTATATTTCCTGATTAATAAATAACTTACCTTACTGTTTTAACACTACAAAAGTACTAAATATATTCATCAAAAGCATAATGGCTTTACCAGCTTCCACCAGCACCACCACCGCCAAAACTACCTCCACCGAAGCCTCCGAATCCGCCACCTCCGCCAAAACCGCCGCTGCCACCACCACTACCACCTCCGCCAAACATACCACCGATGATACCACCGGTAAAAATATCGGTACCCCTGCGCGAGATATACCTGCCGCCACGGCCATTGCCGCCGCCGCCTTTAGTAGCTATAATGATGATCACCACCATGATGATCAGTAAAAACACGGCTGCGCCTACAGGGAATCCTTCTTCTTCATGATCAGAAGGGTCGGCTTTATACTCCCCGGAGGAAGCTTTCACGATTGCATTGACCCCTTCCAGGAAGCCCTGGTAATAGTTGCCTGATTTGAAGAAAGGCGTGATCTCATTCCTGATGATCCTGCCGACAAGCCCGTCGGGGAGGGCACCTTCCATGCCGTAGCCTGTAGCGATCCAGATCTTGCGATCATTGATCGAGGCCAGGATCAGGACCCCGTTTTTCTTGCCTTTTTTCCCGATCCCCCATTTATTGCCCAGTTTGAAAGAGTAATCTGCAATATCATACATCCCTATGCTTTTGAGCGTTACGATGGCTATTTCAGTAGAAGTAGAGTCCTCGTAGGCCAGTAGCTTCCGCTCCAGGTCTGCATTGTCCTGGGCCGATAATACACCGGCATAGTCATTGACCAGTCGCGGAGGATTACTAGGCTTAGGAAAATCGCTGTCGGCCTGGGCAAAGGAAAGGTGTGCGATCAGCAGTACCAGGAAGATAAGGCCTGCTGAAAAAATAGGTTTAAATGCTCTGTTCATGTGTTTGCTCATTTATTGGCCAAAAACGATATCGTCAGGAATCTCGTTATGGTCTTCATTGGCCCGGGCCGGGAAGTGGACCGATAGGGCCTGCCCTATTTCAGTGACCACCGTTTTCAATCCTTCTTTTATCTTTCCTTCTTTGCAGAAATTTTTCAATGTTTCCAGTTCCTGTTTCCAGAAATTATCCTGGCCTACTCTTTGGTGGATGCCTTCATCACCTATAATAGCGATCTGACGGTCCAGTAAAGCCATATATACCAGCACAGCATTACGTTCCCGTGTAGCTTCCATCTTCAGTTTCCGGAAGATCTCCCAGGCACGGTCTATAGCATTCACATAGCTACAGCGGGATTCTATGAATACCCGCACTTCTCCGGAGGTAATACCTTCCGCATGACGGATGGCTGTTACTACTTCATCAGCCTCTGCTTTTGGAAACAGATCACTGGTTTTATTAGGGAAAATGCCCATGCTCGTTCCTTTTAATAAGCTTCAAAGATAATGTATTTGATCATTAGGGGAGGTGGAAGAGTTGCCAAAATAATGATACCGGAATTATGAATTACCTTAATGATGATGTATTGATAACCGTTAAAGTGTAAACAGGTTATTCTGAAGGAATACAGGTAATTTCTTTTGGCTATTTATAAAAATCAATAATCTAAAGCTATACCGCGTAAAGGTTCGATTTGTCTTTTTTAAATATACCTATAGTGTAGTTTTCAATTTAGTGTTAAATGATCTTGAAAGGAAATGAGTTCTTTTTTAGGTTATTTATCCCCTCTTTAAGTTTTTGCAGGATTACCTTAATAAATGTTAAATAATAGTATGTAGTTGTACTAATATTTTGTTTTGTATACCTTTGAGCAAAATAATTAGTTTATTATTAAACTATTTTTTAAATTAATTATATTTTCATTTTTCAATCAATTATTATGAACACATTAGTTATTAGTAGTGATAGAAATTACGGAGATTTTATAGGAAAGAAGATTTCTGAAAACTTTTCATCAATTATTTCCAGGTGTGATGCTGTTGATGAAGCAGTTCAACTGCTGAAAAATGAATCCTATCAAGTGATAATTTTATGCATGCCGGTTTTGTCTCTGAATTGTCCTTTTGAAGCCTTCCAAATACTACAACCTGTTTGCGGTAATGCAAAAGTGATTTCAATCGTAGATAAAATTAATATGCATGAGGCTATACAACTTATTCACCAAGGCATGTATACCTGCTTAACAAGACCATTTCCGACGGAAGAGCTTGTAAAAACTATAAAGAGCATAAACTTAAATAAGGTAAAAGAACCTGCAGGAAGCCTATTAAACATTACAACGAAAAAAATTATTAAAGAGAAAAAATACGTAATAGGGAATAGTGAGGTAACGGATAAGTTGTTTTCACAAATTAATCTTGTTGGTCCTACTTCGTTTAGCGTTATTATTTATGGAGAAACAGGAACCGGAAAGGAGTCTGTAGCGCAACAAATTGCCGATCGCGGAAAGGCAAAAGGTCCATATATAACTATTGATTGCGGCTGCCTCTCAAAGGAATTAGCATTGAGTGAAATGTTTGGTCATGAAAAAGGTAGTTTCACCGGCGCTGTAGACAGGAAGATAGGAGCATTCGAGCTGGCAAACAATGGCACTTTGTTTTTGGATGAAATCGGGAATTTAGATTACGAAGTTCAGGGATATCTCCTTCGTGCGATACAGGAAAGGAAAATAAAAAGAGTGGGGGGTACTGTTGATATCCCTGTATCTGTGCGTATATTGGTAGCATCTAATGAAAATTTAGCAGATGCAGTTAATCAAGGTAAATTTAGGGAAGATCTATATCACCGGCTTAACGAATTCAAGATAAATGTTCCGGCATTAAGGGAAAGAATTAAAGAATTGCCCCTTTTTATCGAGCATTTTTTAAAGGAGACTAACATTGAGTTGAACAAAAATGTGCTCATGCCCGATTCATTGACTATGATGGTACTTAAAAAGTATGACTGGAGGGGGAATATAAGGGAATTAAGGAATGTTGTGAGAAGAGCCTGTCTCTTAACTCCGGACAATACGGCTATTTCATTTTTGCAATTACCAGACCATATAAGTGCATTGAATATTGAAAAATATGAAAGCACTACAGTAGAGGTCGAAAACAAAATAGATCCAAAAAATTGTAAACTTAGTGTTTCCGTTATTATGGATACCTTAAAAGTCGTAAATTATAATAAGACTCTAGCGGCACAAATTTTAGGGGTCGACAGGAAGACCATATATAATAAATTGAATAAAAATAGACTGAATAAAAAGAATTAGGCAAGTTGCTCTTAATGATCCTAAGCATATTTATTGTATTAGAATATTGTTGCAATAATATACATCTTGGGGCTAGTCTAAAAGGTTGTTTGCACTATTTCGATTGTAAGATCGTGACATGTAGCCATCTCAAAATCAATATTTTTTGTATCGGATATTGCTCGACTTCATTATATTTCCCTCGAAATGAAGACCTTTTGAGTTACTTTTATTGTATCGATTTCCGGATAAGCTACAGGTTAAATTAAAAAGGAGCAATCGCTAATGATTGCTCCTTTTTAATTTAAAGTTCCGGTGTATTCCCGGAATCAGCATGTTCTTCTTCGCTTGATTTGGGAAGTGCTGTATTCGGGACCACTTCTACATCTACAAAGGTATGCTCTTCAAAAGGTCGCTTACCGATCAGGCGTTGCAGGTCATCTTTGTACAATACTTCTTTCTTCAATAATTCTTCTGCAATGATCTCTACTTCTCTTCTTTTATCTTTCAGCAGACTTAAGGCTCTTTGATAAGCCTGGTCAGAGAGCAGTTTCACTTCCTGGTCAATTATTTTACCCGTCTCTTCACTGTAAGGTTTCTGGAAACCATTATCGTTCTGAGGATCGTAGAAGGAGATGTTACCGATCTTGTCATTCATACCATAGATACTCACCATGGCATATGCCGTACGGGTCACCTGTTGTAAGTCGCTTAAAGCACCTGTGGAGATTTTGCCAAAGAAAATTTCCTCACTCGCACGACCCCCTAAGGTCATCGTCATATCATCCAGTAACTCCTGTGTTAAGGTCAGGTATTTTTCTTTAGGTAAATACTGTGCAAAACCTAAAGCAGCAGTACCTCTCGGCACGATGGTCACTTTTACCAGCGGATGCGCATGCTCCAGGTACCAGCCTGCAACTGCGTGCCCGGCTTCGTGAAAAGCAATCACTTTCTTCTCATCCGGAGAGATGATCTTGCTCTTTTTCTCCAGTCCGCCGATGATACGGTCAATGGCATCATTGAAGTCCTGCATATCTACCTCGTTCTTGCCATTCCTGGCTGCGATGAGGGCAGCTTCATTACATACATTGGCGATATCAGCCCCGGCAAATCCCGGTGTCTGTTCTGCCAGCTTCCTGATGTCCAGGTTGCTGGAGATTTTGATTTTTGCCAAGTGCACTTTTAAGATCGCTTCCCTGCCTTTTGCATCCGGAAGATCAATAGATATCTGGCGGTCGAAACGGCCCGGGCGCAATAATGCGGCATCTAAAACATCAGGACGGTTAGTCGCTGCCAGCATGATGATACCACTATCACCACTGAAGCCATCCATTTCCACCAACATCTGGTTCAGGGTATTCTCACGCTCATCATTGCTCATCACGGCATTCTTGCCCCTGGCACGACCGATCGCATCGATCTCATCGATAAATACGATACAAGGTGCTTTCTCACGCGCTTGTTTAAATAAGTCTCTTACACGGCTGGCACCTACACCCACGAACATTTCCACGAAATCGGAACCCGACATAGAGAAGAAAGGAACCTGTGCTTCGCCTGCTACAGCCTTAGCCAGTAAGGTCTTACCCGTACCCGGAGGACCTACTAATAATGCTCCTTTCGGGATCTTACCACCCAGGGCAGTATATTTTTTAGGATTTTTCAGGAAATCTACGATCTCCATAATTTCTACTTTAGCTTCGTCCAGGCCGGCAACATCATTAAAGGTAATGTTGACCATAGCGCCTTTCTCAAATAGCTGAGCTTTAGACTTACCGATGCTGAAGATACCACCACCTGCGCCACCTGCTCCGCCTGCGCCCATTTTACGGAATACCAGTACCCATAGACCTACAAGCACTACAGCCGGTAAGATCAGTTGGGTTAAGAATCCCCATGGATTGCTGCGCTCATCATTGAAGACCGGGATCTCTTTTTTACCCTCCGCCTTCATCTGGGCCATTACCGCGCGGTAGTTTTCGTCAAAGACCTCAAATTTTCCGATATTGAAAGCATAGTCATATTTCGGCTCATTGTTGCTCTTTACAAAAGCATATGGATTATTATTCGGCTTCTCTTCCTGTACCGGCTTGTTGTAATATACTTCCGCTATGGAATTATTGATCACCACTACTTTGGAAACTTTATCCGCTAACAGGTCGTTTTTGAAGTCCAGGAAAGATTTAGGTTTTTGATCGCTAGAGCTAAAACCGCCACTCATGAACTGCATCCCGATAAGTACCACCAATATGATCCCGTAAATCCAGTAAAAACTCGTCCTTGGCTTCTTTCCCTGATTATTGCCATTCGAATTCGGCGGCGTATCAGGTCGTTTATTATTTTCCATGCTAAAAATCTAAAACTATTATAAAAGGTTACTATTTATTTTTTTTCCCTTTTGGATCAGGAGGTGTTTCATCATGGCGTTCTTTTTCGGCATCCATCCAAAGACCTTCAATGTCGTAGAAACTACGTTCTTCGGTCTGGAAAACATGCACTACGATGTTGACATAATCCACCAGGGTCCACTGCTGGCCTACTTCAGCGTGGTAAGGTTTTTCTTTACAAAGTTTGTGTACTTCAGATTCGATGAAGTCTGCGATGGCGCGGACCTGAACGTGTGTTTGAACATCACAGACAATAAAAAAGTCGGCCACAGCCTCCTCTATATTTCTTAGGTCAAGAGAGACGATGCGTTCGCCCTTTTTGTCCTGGATTGCCTTGATAATTGTTTTGAAAATGTCGCTATCTCTGCTGATGCGTTGCTGTGCCTTTTTTATAACTGCTTTTTTAGCCGTTCCTGATTGTTTGTCCAATATTTGAAGAAAGTTATTGAAAATTAAAAATATATATTTTTATATTGCGCTCAAAATTAAGAAATCTTTTGACAATACAAACTGTTAAACCTAACCCAAAATGGCTGTACGCCCTTGATACTATTGATAGTACCAATAACTATGCCATTAGCCTGCTGGACGACGGAATGGCACATCACGGAGATGTAGTCTGGGCGCTGGAACAAACTGCCGGAAAAGGGCAAAGAGGGAAGACATGGGAGGCCAAACCCGGTGAAAATATTATGATGACCCTGATCGTGCAACCGGGTCAGGTGCTGATGACGAATCCTTTCCATCTCAATATGATCGTGGCCAATACGATTACTAGCTATTTTAAAAATATTTATTCCTACTGGAAAGTGGAAATAAAGTGGCCTAATGACATATTCATTAATGCCAAAAAGACAGTGGGTATTTTGATCGAGAATGTTTTCCGCGGCAGCAATTGGTCACATGCCATTATCGGTATGGGCATAAATGTGAACCAGAGCGTGTTTCCTGATCATTTGACGAATGCTACTTCGCTGCATAATGCTTCGGGATTACGTTATGAACTGCGGGAAATAATTACGGACCTCAGGGCCGGTATTTTAAACCAGCTCTTACGTGATGAGCAGGAGAATTTTGAGCAGACCCGGAAGATATATAACGAAAACCTGTTTGGCCAGGGCAGCATCAGGCGTTTTAGGTTAAGAGCAGACGATGAAGCCTTTGAGGCAAAAGTATTGGAAGTGGATGCCGAAGGGATGCTTTTGTTGCAGACGAAAGAAGGTTTGTTAAAGTGTGCTTCCGGTAGTTTACAATGGCTTTTGTGATATGCGAAAAGTTAAGCCTTTATCGTTTCTCTGATGGAAAGCAATATTTTAATACTTTTGCAGTTCGATTAATTTATGAAGCGATATTTAAAATTATTAGGTATAGCAGCCATTGTGGTACTCTCAGGTATGGGTTGTGGCGTGTATTCGCTTACGGGAGCCAGCATTAGCGGGAAGACTTTAATGATCCAGACCCTGGAAAATACTTCTTCCAATGTAGTGCCTACCCTGAGTGCAAACCTGACGGAGAAAATAAGAGCCCGGATATTGTCCCAGACGGGGCTTACCCCGGTGCAGAATAATGCGGATTATGAGATCACCGGGAACATTACCTCTTACAATGTAACCGTTTCCGGGGTGGGAAATGCCCAGACCGCGCAGGCCTCACAAAACAGGCTGACGATCACGGTACAGGTAGAATTCAAGAATAAACTGGATGAAAAAGCCAGTTTTAAACAATCGTTCAGCCGTTTTGATGACTTTCCGGCAAATGACCCGATCACTGCTCATGAAAACAGGATGATGGAACGCATCGGTAATGAACTGGCAGATGATATATTCAATAAAGCATTCGTAAACTGGTAAATTTAGAGATGTTGATAACCGGAACACATATTCATGAGTGGCTGCAGGAGCCCACGAGGCTGAAGCAGGAAAACGAACAATCTTTAGAAACGCTGCTCGACGATTATCCTTATTTTACACCTGCAAACTTATTGCTGCATTTTGCACGCGAAGGAGGCAACAGGGATGTGGCAATGGAAGAATTATACGGCTATAACCCGGTCGTTTTTCATTGCTGGAACGAAAGACTGCAGTGGGAGCTGGTGAACACGACACTGTCTGGCACGAAGAAAAGCTGGGAAGACCTCAATGAAGTATTCCTGGAGCATGAAAAAGAGCAGGTGGCGCAGGATTATTTCCAGACAATGGGTATTGAAGTAACGGATAACTGGCCGGATATGGCCCGTGAACCGGGGCTTGATGAGCATGAAAAATCTTTAATGGTGGTCATGAGCTTTGCAGAATGGCTGCAATTCATACAAAGAAAAACCAGGGCAGAGCAGGAAGAGGAAGCCGAAAAACGCGCCTTGAAAGCGCAATGGCAAAAGCAGAAAATGACCGAAGCCATAGAGGAAGAAAACGAGGAGATTCCGGCACAGGTATTTGAAATGGCGGTAAATTCCATCTCCCGTGAAGATGGCATCGTCAGTGAATCGATGGCAGTAGTGTATGAAAAACAGGGAAAGTTCCGGGAGGCAATAAATATATATAGAAAATTAAGTTTGAATAATCCGGAGAAAAGTATTTATTTTGCTGACAAAATAGAAAATTTACAAAAAGAAATATAATTAAAAGATGACTAACCTATTAATAATTTTAGCAATTTTGGCTTGTGCGGTATTGGCATTCTTCGTCCTGGTACAGAAACCAAAAGGCGGTGGCCTTTCAGGTTCTTTCGGAAGTGTGGGTAACCAGGTAATGGGGGTACAAAAGTCAGGTGATGTGATGGAGAAAGGTACCTGGTACACCATGGCGATTATTGCTATCCTGGTGGTGGGTTCAACCTTCACTTTAGGAGTGAATGCAAGCAGGAAAGCAGCTCAGCAAGAGGCAGCAGCACAACAACAACAAGCACAGCAGCAACAACAACAGCAACCTGCTCAATAAAATAAAAGAATTAAATGTTGATCGACAGTCTGTTATAGGCTGTCGATTTTTATTGTAATCGGAGGGTGCGGGAATTTGGAAATGAGCGAAAAAAACATACCTTTGCGACTCACCGTTATGATAAAAAATTTTTACTTAAAAAATAAAAAAAGAATATGAATTTCCAATTAACAGAAGAGCAGTTAATGATTCAAAAAGCGGCTCGTGATTTTGCTCAAACCGAACTTTTACCGGGTGTGATAGAAAGGGATGACCAACAGAAATTCCCGGCTGAGCAGATTAAGAAATTAGGAGAGCTTGGCTTTATGGGCATGATGGTTGATCCTAAATATGGTGGTGCCGGAATGGATACTGTTTCTTATGTATTGGCAATGGAAGAGATCTCTAAAGTAGATGCATCTGCTTCAGTATGTATGAGTGTAAACAACTCATTGGTATGTTGGGGTATTGAGACATTTGCAAATGAAGAGCAAAAACAAAAATATTTAGTGCCTTTGGCCAGCGGACAAGCAATTGGTGCTTTCCTGTTGAGCGAGCCGGAAGCGGGTTCTGATGCCACTTCTCAACGTACTACTGCTTTCCCTGATGGCGATGATTATATTTTAAATGGTGTGAAAAACTGGATCACCAATGGTAATTCAGCAGACTATTATATCGTCATTGCACAAACTGATGTAGAAAAAGGTCATAAAGGAATCAATGCCTTTATCGTGGAGAAAGCCTGGGCTGGTGTAACAGTAGGTGCCAAAGAAAATAAAATGGGTATCCGCGGTTCTGATACACACACGATCATGTTCCAGGACGTGAGAGTGCCTAAAGCTAACCGTATCGGTGAAGATGGCTTCGGGTTTACTTTTGCCATGAAAGTGTTAAGCGGTGGCCGTATCGGTATTGCTTCACAAGCTGTGGGTATTGCCAGCGGTGCTTTGGTATTGGCTACCAAATATTCTAAAGAGCGTAACGCATTCGGTAAAGAGATCATGCACCACCAGGCCATCGCATTTAAATTAGCAGATATGGCTACTGATGTAGAAGCTGCAAGATTGCTTTGCCTGAAAGCAGCCTGGTTGAAAGACGAGCATGAAAATTATGATGTGGCATCTGCTACGGCAAAATTATTTGCTTCCCAGATCGCGCAAACAGTAACCAATGAAGCTGTTCAGATCCACGGTGGATACGGCTATGTGAAAGAATTCCACGTAGAGCGTTTAATGCGCGATGCGAAAATTACACAGATCTACGAAGGTACCAGTGAAGTACAGAAAATCGTGATCAGCAGATCTTTGTTGAAATAAGCTTATATATTATATACAATACGAAAGACCGGATTTTATTCCGGTCTTTTTTTGCTTTATACAAAGGTAAATACCCCCTGTACTGCCGGTCATATGCCCAACGTTTATATTTAATACGCTGTCTTATATTGTGAACCCTTTTCTGTTGTAAATCAACCTATTACCATGCGTATAAGTACAATATTTTTGCTCCTGATCTGTTGTTGTTTTGTGTATCAGCCGTCTCGGGCACAGGGGGAAAATATGAACTGGCACTATGGGAGAAATGTGTCCCTTAACTTTGGCCAGACACCATTAACCTTAAGTAACAGCCAGGTTAATGTGATGGAAGGCTGCTCCAGCATAAGCGATGCCAACGGTAATTTATTGTTTTATACTACAGGCTTTAAGATATGGGATAAAAATGGGGTTGAAATGCCCAATGCTACAGGATTATTGGGCAACGGGCCGGTATTTGGCGGACAATACGCCGGCTCGGGCTATAAAAGCGTACATATCATCAGGCATCCGGGCAATATGCAGCAATATTTTGTGGTCAGTGGTGATCCCTACGAAGAGACCATAAGAAAGCTGTATTATCATGTCGTGGACATGAGCCTGAATAATGGTCTTGGAGATGTGATTCCCGGCCAGAAGAATATAGAGATCATGAATGATGTGAGTGAGAATATCTCAGTACTCAGTGGTACCGATTGCAGGACCTATTGGTTAGCTGCGGCTAAAGGTGATATGAGCGACCAGTATTATACCTTTAAGATAGATGCCACCGGTTTTCATAATACCCCGGTGATCAATACCCTGCCTATGACGCTCCAGGGCTTTAACAGGGAACTGTTTCAGACCAACTACCCGAATAAGGTCATCGGTATATCCAACAATTATTTTTTTTCCCTTGACTTTAATGGTATTACCGGTGTGCTCAGCAATATGGATACCATTTTTACGGCAATAGGCCCGGTACCTTATTATAATGCCACACCCGGCATGAGTAAAGACAAATCAAAATTCTATTTTGGTAACGCTATGGTGAGCAATCT
>ERZ781399.3842-NODE-3842-length-11254-cov-4.611483_pt1 | contig 11254 bp, 8 predicted proteins | sample MGYA00511014_ERZ781399 | MGnify/ENA primary metagenome ERZ781399 (study PRJEB29847, sample SAMN06458254) | wastewater metagenome | isolation source: Wastewater bioreactor | place: South Africa: Cape Town | study: EMG produced TPA metagenomics assembly of the...
GTGCGCGACTGGATCCACGCCGATGACCACTCGTCGGCCGTGCTGACGATCCTCGACAAGGGCGTCATCGGCGACACCTACCTCATCGGCGCGGACGGCGAGAAAGACAACAAAACCGTCGTCGAGTTGATCCTGACGCTCATGGGCCAGCCAGCGGATGCGTACGACCATGTCACCGACCGCGCCGGACACGACCTGCGCTATGCGATCGATTCGACCCGACTGCGCTCGGAGCTCGGCTGGCAGCCGCAGTACCGCGACTTCGAGGCGGGGCTGGCCGCGACGATCGATTGGTACCGTGCGAACGAGGCCTGGTGGGCGGCCGACAAGGACGGCGTCGAAGCGTTCTACGCATCGAAGGGGCAGTGATCGGCGTGACGGAGTACGGCAAGCCGCTCGCGATCACCGAGACGACGATCCCCGGTCTCGTCGTCTTCGACCTGCCCGTCCACGGTGACGCGCGAGGCTGGTTCAAGGAGAACTGGCAGCGCGAGAAGATGACGGCACTGGGGCTGCCCGACTTCGGACCGGTGCAGAACAACATCTCGTTCAATGACGCCATCGGCACGACCCGCGGTATCCACGCCGAGCCGTGGGACAAGTGGGTCTCGGTGGCGACAGGACGGATCTTCGGCGCGTGGGTCGACCTTCGTGAGGGCCCCACCTTCGGTGCCGTCTTCACCGCCGAACTCGATTCGTCCAAGGCGATCTTCGTGCCACGGGGCGTCGGGAACTCGTACCAGACGCTCGAGGCGAACACGGCCTACACCTACCTCGTCAACGACCACTGGTCGCCGGATGCCACGTATTCGTTCCTCAATCTCGCCGACGAAACGGTGGCGATCGCATGGCCGATCCCGCTCGTCGACGTCGAGATCTCCGCGAAGGACATCGCCCACCCGCGCCTGGCCGATGTGACGCCGGTGCCACCGAAGCGCACCCTGATCATCGGCGCGAATGGACAGCTCGGACGTGCGCTGCGCGCCGCGTACGGCGATGCCCCGCACGTCGAGTACGCCGACCGCGGAGCGTTGGATCTCACCTCCCCCGACCTCTCCTCCGCGCGCCGCTGGCGCGACGTCGGCACGATCATCAACGCCGCCGCGTACACGAAGGTCGACCTCGCGGAGACGGACGAGGGGCGAAGAGACGCATGGGCCACCAACGTCATGGGCGTCGCGGCACTCGCTCGCATCGCGACGGAGAACGATGTCACGCTCGTTCAGGTGTCGAGCGACTACGTCTTCGACGGCGCCCTCGATCGTCCCTACCGGGAAGACGACGCGATCTGCCCGCTCGGCGTCTACGGACAGACCAAGGCCGCCGGCGATGCGGTCGTGTCGACCGTCCCGCGCCACTACACGGTTCGCACCAGCTGGGTGATCGGCGACGGCGGGAACTTCGTCCGGACGATGGCGTCGCTGGCCGAACGCGGCATCGATCCGCAGGTCGTCGACGATCAGATCGGGCGGCTCACGTTCACGGAGGACATCGTCCGGGCCATCCGCCATCTCGTCGAGACACGCGCGGACTATGGCACGTACAACGTCACCGCGTCAGGAGACCCTCTGAGTTGGGCGCAGATCGCCCGTCTCGTCTTCGAGCTGACCGGTCACGATCCCGCGCGTGTCACGGGAGTGACGACCCGGGACTACTTCGCGAAGGCCACGGGCTCCGTCGCACCCCGACCCCGCCGCAGCACGCTCGCGCTCGACAAGTTGCACTCGACCGGGTTCGCTGCGTCGGAGATGATCGAGTCGCTCAAGCTCTATCTCGGCGACCGCCAGCGCTGACCGGCACGGACGAGACGGAGGCGCCCCGCGTCACGGGACGATGACGTCCTTACAGCCGAGGAGGCTATTTCGGTCCACGACGTTGCCAATCCCGTACGCACACACGCGATGGGCGCCGGATGTCGTGGCGATCGTCGTCGAGTACCCATGTGCGCCGCCGTAGGCGGGGTAGATGCGCGCGATATCGTCACGGTTCTGGTCGGCGGTCACCTTGGTCACCGCCGAGTCCACGTAGATGTGCACGACGATCGGGGCGGTCGTGTCCGGGTCAAGCGTCCAGCCCGACGCCGTCACCGAGCCCGCAGACACGGCCGCGGAATCGAGATACCCGATCGGAGGCGCATCGTTGACCACCGCGGGCACGACAACGTCCTTGCACCCGAGCAAAGTGTTGCGGTTGACGACGTCGCCGATGCCGTAGGCACACACCCGATGCGCACCCGGACTCGTGGGGATCGTCATCGAGTACCCGTGGTTTCCACCGAACGTGGGATAGTTGCGCGCGATGTCGGCACGGTACTGGTCGGCGCGGCCCTTGGTCGTCGCCGAGTCCACGTAGATGTGGACGACGATCGGCTCTGCCGTGTCGGGGTCGAGAGTCCAGCCCACCGCGGTGAGCGATCCGGGCGCCACGGAGACGGCATCCAGATACCCGATCGGCAGAGAATCTGCCTTGGGCGCGGGGACGATGACCGACTTGCAGCCGATCGGCACCGCCGCTCCCGTGTAGTCGTTGATGGCGGCCGCGCAGACCTGGTGAGCTCCCGGGGTGGCCGAGATCGTCTGCGTGAATCCGTGACGGTCTCCGTACTCGGGGTAGATGCGCCCGATGTCGCTGCGCGTCTTGTCCGCCAGATAGACCGATCCCGTTCCGTCGACGGAGATCTTCACGGAGATCGGCGCCGGTGTGTCGGGATCGAAAGCCCACCCGATCGCGGTGATCCCGGAGGCATCGGTGCGGACCTCATCCAGGCTTCCCCAGGGATCGACGTCCAACGGAGCCAGGAGCGTGACGGTTCGGCACCCGAGCGCGGTGTCGCCGCCCAGGCCTGCGTTGACCGCCGTCAGGCAGATCTCCCGCGTCCCGGGGGCCAGCCGAAGCGAGATCGAATAGCCGCGGTTCGTGCCCGCGGCGGGGTACACCGTGCCGACGTCGGGGCGGGACGCGCCGGTTGTCGTGGTCGCCGCCTGATCACCCGACACCGCACGGACCGTGACCGGCGCGGAGGAATCCGGATCCCAGGCCCAGCCGCTGATGGTCACCGTCTTGCCGACCACGCTGACCGCATCGATGCTTCCCAACGGGTCTCGTTTGCCGTCGACGGCCTCCGTGACGGTAACGGACGCGCACCCCAAAGCGGTGTCGGCACCCGGCCCCACGTTGACCGCGACGGCACACACCTCATGCCGACCGACGGGCACTTCGCGGGTGCCGTAGAAGCCGTGAGCACCACCGTAGGCGGGATAGTTCCGCGCGATGTCCGATCGCACCACATCAGCGGTCAGACTCGACCCGGCATTCCCGTCGACGCTGAATTTCACGACCGCCGCGGAAGACGTGTCCGGGTCGATCGCCCAGCCGACGGCACGGATGCCGCCGGCGACCGCCGTCACGGCGTCCAGGTAGCCGATGGGCGCTCCGGACATCGCCGTGAGCGTCCGGCATCCCAGTTGCACGTTGCCGCCCGACATGACGTTGATCGCGTAGGCACAGACTTGATGGGTTCCGGGGCCGACGGCGGGCACCTCCGCATCGAAGCCGTGCGCCGCTCCGTACCTCGGGTAGACCGCCCCGACATCGGCACGGGAGCCATTGGCGGTGAGCGCCGTCGCAGACTTGTCGTCGACCCAGACATGCACCTGAATGGGATCGGACGTGTCCGGGTCGATCGCCCAACCCGCCACCCGGAACACGCCCGGTCGGGCCTCGACCACATCCAACGCACCGAACGGATTGACGATGCCCTGCGTCGACCCGAACCACTGTGTGTAGTAGTTGTAGAAGTTTCTGTTGCCGTAGCTCGAGCATCCGTCGCCCAGCCCGTAGCCGGCGGCGAGCGCCGCGGCGTTCGGCTGATACGGGGTGTAGTTGTAGAGGGCCGCGGTCGCGTAGTTGCGGATGTTGAGGGTGGTGCCGCCACAGGCGCTGTTCGGGTTGTACCCGATGAAGTTGACCCCCGGCTGCTTGGCGAAGTTGGCGGCCTTGTAGGTCTTGAGCTGCTGCGTGCCCTTCAGGATCTGCGGCCCGACACCGGCGAAGGCCGGATCGCACGGCGCGGTGTCGGGGCAGGAAGCCCCCATCGCGGCCTTCAGGTTCCAGTCCGAGGGTGCGCTGCTCGTGGTGAGCCCCTGCTCCTTCTGCAGCGTCGTGAGGATGACCTTCGCCGAGATGCCGCAGGCGACCTGTACGCGGTAGATCAGTTCGGACACGGGCATGGTCCCGCCCTGGATGGCCGAGCAGATGAGGTTGCCGGTGGTCTGCGAAACGACGGCTCCTCGAGAACTGATGCCCGTAGTCAGCACGTTCAGACACTTGCCGTTCTGGCAGGTACCGATCTTCGCGTTGAGGAATGCCTGGATCTCCGCTGCGGACATCGCGTTGCCGTCGTAGAACAGGGCGTCGGAGATGATGCTCTCAGGATTGAATCCGACGACCGCCGCAGCCTGCACGATCCCCGCGTCGACTGCGGGGGCGGCCGACGCGATGTCCGTGCGGGGAGTCACGGCCGACGCGGCCGCCGGTGCGACGAGCAGCGACGCGGCCAGCGCGAGCGCCGAGATGACGGTGACGACGCCGCCGCGCCGCAGGGGTCGGCGCGCACGCGAAAGGCTTCTGCTTCGGGGGAGCATGAAACCATTGTGACGGAAGTGAACTCCTGTTACCACCGATTCACTCCGCGACACGCCAAAGACACGCCTCTTCGGGCGCCTCTACAGGTCGGCGTGCAGCTGCCACACCCGTTCGGCGGCACCCATCCACGAGAACGCGCGGCCACGGTCTCCGGCCAGCACGGCGTACCGCTCCACCGCGGCCGCCGAGCCGAGCACCTGCCCCAGCGCATCGGCGAGGGCCTCCCCCGCATCGGCTCCGCCGTCTGCGGCGAACGCACCGCCGTCGAGGACGACGGCCCGGTGCGTCGGAGAGTCGGATGCCACGACGGGCACTCCGATCGCAAGCGCCTCGATCACCCGCCACGGGAACGCCGTCAGCCGCGACGGCGCGAGAAGCGCCACAGCGGCACCGAGCACCGCGGCACGATCCGCGTCCTCGAGCGCGCCGCGCACGTGCACACGCGCCTCGTCGAGGCCGGCCGCGACGGCGAGCTCCTCGACGACGGGCGCGTCGTGTTCGGGGACGTCGATGACGACGACCGGGAGATCGGAACCGGCCCTGGCGATCGCGGCGAAGGCATCCGGCAGCCCCGCCGACGGCGCGGACGACCCCGCGACGAGGAGGAACCCGTCGGGGAGCTCGAGCGCCCGACGTCGACCGATCTCGTCGACGGGCACGGCGAATCCCGCCGGCGCCGCGCCCGAGATGACACGGATCCGATCACCCAGCCGTGCGATCTCGGCGAGCCCTGCGGCGGCGGCGTGCGTGGGGACCACCACGGCATCCGCATGCCTGACGGCGCGCTTGAGCATCGCCCGATGCCAGGCCACACTCGTTTTCGCCATCTCGGCGGGGCGCTCCCAGGCATCCAGATCCCACAGCGTCACGACCGTCTGATCGTGATCGTGCACGCGATCGTGCTTCACGAGCGGGGCGAGGACGGTCGGCGAATGGATCATCCCGCCGCCGACACCCGGCGTCACACCGAGCTGCCACGCGGCGGCCAGTTCGCGCCGCGCGAGCGACATCCGCGCAAGCGACTCGAGCCCCGGGACGGCGCCCTCGACGGTGCCGGCGGCATCCGCCACGGCCGGGACGATCCCCCCGACGGCGCACCCCGCGGGCGCCATCCGCACGAGCGCTCGGCCGAGCTCGCGCGAGGCGATCGCGAGATTCGGGTCGACGGGGGCGACGACCTGGTCCAGCACGACCCGCAGCAGCGCGGTCACGGCGCCGTCGTCGGGGACGGGGACGGCGGGTAGAGCGCCTGCTGGATGACCTCCCGCACGTGGGCGTACTCGGCAGCGGTGGGCCGATCGGTGTCGATCCCCGCACCCTTCGGCGTCAGCTCGATGGTCTCGACCGGCTGCTGCTTCGCCTTGACGGCCAGGTCGACGAGGAACGGCAGCAGCCCCACGGGAATGTCCGTCTGCACGAGGTCCTCCCCCGCCTTCGCGACATCCTGGAAACGGGTCAGCACGTTCGCGGGATTCGCCTGCGCGAGGATCGCCTGCTGCAGCTCGCGCTGCCGACGCATGCGGTCCCAGTCGCTCGTCGTGTAGCGCGACCGCGCGTACCACTGCGCAGTGTCGCCGTCCATGTGCTGCGGCCCCGGCTCGATCCACCCGATCGCCCAGTCCTCGGCGGGCTGTCCCTCGTACGTGGGACCGCCACCCTCCGGGAGGCGCTCCTGCACCGTGATGTCGACACCGCCGAGCGCGTCGACGACGTCGGCGAAGCCCTTCATGTCGACGAAGACGTAATAGGGGATGTCGATCCCGAGAATCCCCTCCGCGGCATCCTTCGTCGCCTCGATCGCGGGGGTGGATGCTTCCTCCGCCGCCTTCGGGTACAGCCCCGTGCCGCGGTCGTCGCGGCAGATCTCGACGGCGTTCATGATCTGGTTGATTCCCGGCCCCCACCCGCACGTGTTGGACTTGTGCCCCTGCAGCCCCTCGGGGTACAGGTCGTGCATGGGCCCGTCCGAGAACGGGACGTGCGCGAGGTCGCGCGGGATGCCGGTGATGTGGGTCGCGCCCGTCTCAGCGTTCACGGAGACGACGGAGATCGAGTCGAACCGCATCGAGTCGCGCCCGAGACCGGAGTCGGCGCCCAGCAGCAGGATGTTGTAGTACCCGTTGGAGGGCGGGACCGGCGGCTCGTGGTTCGTGAAGATCGACGCGATCGCCTCACGCGCCGGCGCGATGAGCTGCTGCGCGGCGTAGGCGACGCCGCCGCCCCCGATCACGAGCCCGGCGATCGCGGCCACCGCGATGAGCGGCCGCGCCCCGGGTCGCGTCTTCACGAGGCGGACGAGCCGCAGCGTGTCGATCGTGAGGACCACCCACAGCACGGCGTAGGCGACGAGGACGAGCTGCAGCACGAGGAGGAAGACGACGTTGGTGCCGAGCGTCGTGAGCAGGCTCGGCCACACGATCGCCGCGACCACGGTGAGGAGGATCAGCACCCACATCGTGAGCGTCGCGGTGAGACCGATGCGACCGAGGCGACGGTTGCCGGTCAGCGACTGCGCGGAACCCGGGATGAGGAAGTTCAGGGCGACGAGCCACCAGGCGCGCCGGGTCATGACCTTCGGCGAACGCGTGTCGGGCCGGCGGATCGGGTCCTTCCCGATGATCACGCCGTCATCGGCCGCTCTGTTCGGGCGCGCCTGTGGCCGCTCCGGTGCCGAAACGCTCACGAGGCATCCCCGCCGAGCGAATCCTTCAGGCGCCGGTTCTTCTCCTCGACCTGCTCCTCGAGAAGCCGCGCGTACTGCTCGACACGGTCGCCGAGTGCCGCATCGGAGGCGCCGAGGATCCGCGCCGCCAGGAGGCCCGCGTTCTTCGCCCCGTTGATCGACACCGTCGCCACGGGGATGCCCGCAGGCATCTGCACGATGCTCAGGAGCGAGTCCATCCCGTCGAGGGTCGCGAGCTGCACGGGCACGCCGATGACCGGAAGCGCCGTGAGGGAGGCCAGCATGCCCGGGAGGTGCGCGGCTCCCCCGGCCCCCGCGATGATCGCGCGGATGCCACGCCCGCGGGCCTCACGGCCGTAGCGCACGAGCTTGTCGGGCGTCCGGTGCGCGGAGACGACCTCGACCTCGTGCGGGATGCCGAACTCGGTCAGCACCTGCGAGGCGTCGCTCAGGACGCGCCAGTCGGAGTCCGACCCCATGACGACGCCGACGAGCGGGGACGCGGAGGAATGCAGCGGCGTGGTCACCCGACCAGGCTAGGGCGACACCCTGGAAGAACCCGGGAACGCCACGGACCCTCCAGCGGGTACTCAGGCTTCAGTCCGCGAAGAACGCCGCCGCGGCGCGCGCTTCGTAGACCGTGGCATCCAGGTCGTCGCCGGTCGTGTTGACGTGGCCGACCTTGCGCCCCGGGCGCGGTGCCTTGCCGTACGTGTGCACCTTCGCCGCGGGGTGGGCGGCGAGCGCCCCCGGCAGGCGGCTCTCGAGAGAGTCGGTGGCGGGGCCGCCGAGGATGTTCACCATGACGGCCCAGGGCTGACGGGGCGACGTGTCGCCGAGCGGCAGGTCGAGGACCGCCCGCAGGTGCTGCTCGAACTGCGACGTGACGGCGCCGTCCTGGCTCCAATGCCCGCTGTTGTGCGGGCGCATCGCGAGCTCGTTGACGACGAGCCGCTCGTCCGTCGTCTCAAACAGCTCGACGGCGAGCATGCCGGTGACGCCGAGCCCTTCGGCGATCGACCGCCCGATCTCGGCCGCCACCTCGACGAGCCGCGCGGCGCCATGCGGCGCGGGCGCGATGACCTCGGCGCAGACGCCGCCGCGCTGCACCGTCTCGACCACCGGATAGACGACGAGCTCGCCGGAGGGCCGGCGTGCGACCTGCTGGGCGAGCTCGCGGCTGAAGTCGACGAGCTCCTCGGCGAGGAGGGTGCCCGTCTCGAACCAGTCGGCCACCTCCTCCGGCGACGACACGACGCGCACACCCTTGCCGTCGTAGCCGCCGCGGGGCGTCTTCACGACCGCGCGGCCGCCGTTCGCGTCGAGGAAGGCCTGCAGCTGCGCGGCATCCGACACCGCCGCCCACTCCGGCTGGGGGGCACCGAGCTCCGCGAGGCGCTCCCGCATGCGGAGCTTGTCCTGCGCGAACTGCAGCGCGTCGGGGCCGGGATGCACGGCGACGCCGTCGGCGACGAGCGCGCGCAGCACCTCCTGCGGGACGTGCTCGTGGTCGAAGGTGACGACGTCGACGTCCTTCGCGAACGCGCGGACCGTCTCGAGATCGCGATAGTCCCCGGTCGCCGTCGCGGCGAGGGATGCCGACATGCCGGGCTCCTCGGCGAGGACGCGCACGTCGAGGCCGAGCTCGACGGCGGGCGCGATCATCATGCGCGCGAGCTGACCGCCGCCGACGATTCCGACCTTGAGTGCCATGCGTTCCCTTTCGACCCGTCCGACCGGTCCATCTTCCCAGGTCTGTGCGGGGAAGAGGTCACGGGGCGACGTCGCGGCGGGTGGGTTCGCCGCCGGGGATTCACGGCAGGGGCGGCGGCGGGCCGGGGTCGCCCGGGACGATGGGGATCGCGTGCGAGTCTCGGTGGGCGAGGATCTGACTGACCTCGACCTGGTCGGCGAGCACTTCGTGCAGAAGCCGCACCGAGGGGACGTTCCGCAGGCGCAACGGCGCGTCCACGCCGTTGGACAGAGTCAGGGTTCCCGCCCCCCACATCCGCTGGATGGGCCCGCGCCGCTCGCCGATCGTGTAGCCGCGGACGTGACTCATCTCCTCGCGGTGGCGCCCGAACAGACCATGCTGCGCGATGACCCGGCGCGTCGTGACGGTGTAGGTGCGCGACAGCCACCGCAGGAACGGGACGACGACGAGGAGCAGCACGACGGCTCCCGCCGCAGCCCACAGCATCCAGTTCTCGAACGGCGCGGGCAGGTTGCCGGTGAAGTAACCGACCGCCCCGGCGACGCCGATGAGGACGAGGGCCGACCAGAACAGCGCGCGTGCGTGCGTGCGGACGCGCGCGATGCGGAGTTCGTGCACCTCGGCGCCGGGCGCCGGGGTCACCGGGCGCCCCGTGTATGCGGTCGGCTGGCTCACACCCCCATTGTGGCGCCCGCACGTCTCGAAAGCAGGCTGGACCGGCCGAGAGTCCCGGTTTGTGACCTTCCGGCATCGATCGGCCCTGCTTTCGCGACGCCGGGGCCGGCCGCGCGACGCCCCGGCCGGTCGCCCGAGGCGCGTCCGTGGCGGGAGCGGGTCAGCGCACGTGGATGACGTCGCCGGCGCCGACGACGCTCTCGACGCCCTCGGACACGAGGACGAGCCGCCCGGTGTCGTCGAGGCGGACGGCACGGCCGTGGAGCATCGCACCGCCCGGGAGCGACGCGGCGACCTCGGCCCCGAGCGTGCTGCAGTGCTCCGTGACACGATCGGCGACGGCGGCGTGCCCCCCCACGGCGAGGTCGGCGATGCCGTCGCGGAGCCCCGTGAGGAAGTCCGCGAGGAGGCGGTCCTCATCTGCGGTGGCTTTGAGGTCGGCGAACGAGGTCGCCGTCGGCACGGGAAGATCGAAGGTCGGCATGGCCGTGTTGACGCCCGCGCCGACGACGACCGATAGCGGGTCGGACGGCAGCACCTCGGTGAGGATGCCGCTGATCTTGCGCGCCTGCGGCCCCGCACCGACGAGCACGTCGTTGGGCCACTTCAGGGCGACCGTCTCCCCGGGTAGCTGCGCCGCGATGGCATCCCGCATCGCCGCGCCCGCGATGAGTGGGATCCAGCCGCGATCGGCCACCTCGACGGCGCCGACCCGCAGGAGCACCGAGACCGCGAGCGCGGTCCCCGGCGGCGCCGTCCACACCCGATCGAGGCGCCCCCGACCGGCCCGCTGGTCGCGTGTCAGGAGCACCGACAGGTGCGGATGCCCCTCGGCATCCGCGTGCGCGTCGCGCATGAGCCGCGCGTTGGTCGAGTCGACGTGGTCGATCACCTGGAGGCGAGGCGACACGGCGGCGGCGAGCGGGTAGCCCTCTTCGCGAAGTGACATGCCGCCACGATACGCCGCCGCTTCGCCGCGGCCACCCGCGCGGTTCATTCGCCCCTTCCTGCGGGAATGGATGCCCTATACCCGCACCTTCTGGCAAGTGAAGCCGCGGGGCGGGCGCGACCAGGCCTGGGGAGAGTGCACAGGGGATGCGGCGTGCCGTTGTGGCACTCCCCCAACCCTGCGGGCGGGCCGGTCGCTAGGGTGGAACGCGTGACCGACCAGGCTGACCTCTCCACGACCGCCGGCAAGATCGCCGACCTCCGCGCGCGCTACCAGGAAGCGGTCCTCGACGCCGAGACCACGGCCCGCGAGAAGCAGCACGCCAAGGGCAAGAAGACGGCGCGCGAGCGCATCGAGCTGCTCGTCGACCCCGGTTCCTTCGTCGAACTCGACGAGTACGTGCGGCACCGCACCGTCGCGTTCGGCATGGACCGCGCGCGCCCGTATGGCGACTCTGTCGTCACGGGTGTCGGCACGATCCATGGGCGCACCGTCGCGGTGTACGCACAGGACTTCACGACCTTCGGCGGCTCGCTCGGCGAGGTCGGCGGCGACAAGCTCATCAAGGTGATGGAGTTCGCCCTCCGCG
>ERZ781399.3845-NODE-3845-length-11245-cov-3.704379_pt1 | contig 11245 bp, 13 predicted proteins | sample MGYA00511014_ERZ781399 | MGnify/ENA primary metagenome ERZ781399 (study PRJEB29847, sample SAMN06458254) | wastewater metagenome | isolation source: Wastewater bioreactor | place: South Africa: Cape Town | study: EMG produced TPA metagenomics assembly of the...
TTGTCATGATGTTGAATTTAATGATTGCTTTTATTTTGTCGTTTTCAATTGCTATTGCTGATGATCCATGTCGTTTTGAATTTCCTGGAAAAGGTGTCATTGATATAACAACACTCGGACATATCGATGGAACTCCAGCGTTTGCGCATCGAAAACCAGTCAATGCATCTCCAACTAGCTACTGTAGGTCGATGTTGTTTTCTTTCAAAATCACGAGATTTTATTCATAATTTCATATTCATTATAGTATATAATTATAATCCATGTCGAACATTTTCGCTACCAGAACCTTGCCAAAATGTAGCTGCTTGTCAGTGTGAGCATTCAAACGGAGTGCATGCATATTCTCTTGATTTTTTGCAGTTCTTTTTTTCTAGCGAATGCAGAAGAACGTGCTTTCTATCTTCTCGACCGTCAAGAATCGGCGTTATGGAGTCCAGGAAACGATAATGGTGCCGATCCAACCGTTACTTATTCTGGAGATCTAAGAAAAGCTATTGTTATATTAGTGTGTTCAACAAATGGATCAGAGGAGTTCGAAGTCGTAGGAGAAGAACCAGCTTATACTTATACATTTCGTTTGACATCTAAATGTGCTTGTTGGAATGGTTGTACATGTCAAGGTTCAATCTAATTGTCGGTTTAACTTAAATTTATCCTAGATACAACTACAACTACTTCAAAGCCTGCATCAAGTGCATGTCGATTTGAACATCCTGAAAAAGGAGTTATCGATTTTAGTTTTATTGGACGAACAGATGAAAAGGCTGCATACTCAGACGAAACTACACGAACAACATCCAATTTCAGTGGGTTTTCATTCTATTTTCTCCTATGATACTATACTATCAAAAATATATCAATTTATGATAGAATACAGCTTTAATCCATGTCGGTCATTTTCTCAAGAATCTGGTTGTATTGGTGCATCTATTTGTCAAAGTATATATTCATGAGATAAATTTTCTCTCAGTTAGTTTTGATATTTTATTTAGTTTCGAATGATGGAGAAGAAACATTTACTCTTGGTACACAAGAAAGTGCTTGGTGGGATACTGGATCGAATGGGAATAGTTTGCCATCAGTAAATTATGTATACGGTGATAAAAAAGCGAGTGTCTTGTTGCAATGTTCAAATGAAGGAAACAATGAATTTCAAGCATTTGGTGAAGATCCTGCGAACACATTTAAATTTCAATTAACACATAAATGTGCTTGTTGGAATGGATGTTCGAAGAACTGATTTTTTTATTTGAATCATTTTTTATGTCATCTATTAATTGGTGAAAAACAAACACTTTCTGCTCGTAGTTAGTGTAGACGAGCTTGATTTTTCTACATACTGTATTTTCGGTCGGATAAAATACCAATTAGATGCTATATCTTGACAAGAGTCAGCATTTAATAATCACCATCAATACCCTCATCTGTTACATTTCTCAAAAAAAACAACAAAAAAAAATTCATTAGTTATGATTTCACATCGTAGAACGAGTGACATATGCAGTCGATATTGTATTCTGAAATATCTTATCTCACTGGGATTTATTTATTTATTATATTCAGAAGGATATATAAATATTGATTTTTCTAAATTAAAATTATTCGAAAAAAGATTCGAGTTCGAGCATTTACAACCGTATTATTATTCTGTATCATGCCAACACATATTTGAAAACGATTCGAAGGCATTACAACATGCAAAGAATATCATCTTAAAGAGTCAAACAAATTTATCCTTGATACCTGATGAATATTATAATATAACTAAAGAACAATGTGAAATCTATCGTTCTGAACGTTTCAATGAAACATTTCATAAACAAGATACCGACATTAATCGAGCATTTCCATTAGCATTTACCATTCTTTTATACAATAATATCGAACAATTCGAGCGTTTCTTACGTATTATTTATCGTCCACAAAATTTCTATTGTATTCATATTGATCGTGATTCTTCATCGAAAATTTTCGAAGCTGCAAAATCAATTATTCAATGTTTTGATAATGTTTTTATTGTTAGTAAACGAGAACGCGTATTCTATGCAACATTTTCACGTTTACAGGCTGATTTTAATTGTATAAATGATCTATTGAAATATCCATCATGGAAATATCTCTTGAATTTGATTATGTTTAAATAAGGTGCTTTTTCGAGTGCATTTATCGAATTTGTACATACAAGTCCAATAGCGAAAGAGCTCGCTGATTAGTCGGTTGATACGTATTTTCCTGACGAACATTACTGGGCAACACTCAATTACAATGTTCATTTAAATGCTCCAGGTGGTTACAAAGGTACGAAAGTCTATCGAATTTTCATAGTCATATTGGTGTATTCTAGCTAAAAGCGATCCCACTCTTTGGACAGGTCGATATGTCAATTGGGGTACGAGTAGATGTTATGGTAAATATGTGCGTGGCATTTGCATTTTTGGTATTTATGATTTACCGAGTTTGCTCAATCGCCCTGAACTGATTGCTAACAAATTCTATTTGAAAATGGATCCGATAGCTTATCAATGTTTAGAAGAATTAATATTGAATCAATCGAAATTGGATGTGCCATTAAAAAATGCAGCATTCTACCATCAAATGCCTTTTTTGACACTTTATTAAACAACAAAAAAAACTATATATACAAAAATCTGTTTATGAAGACTTTGGTTGGCGATTTAGCGAACGAGATCGATTATTTTTGTTTGTCTTCGAGAAGAACGAAATTGGATTTCGTCGGTTTGTTGACGATTTTTTCTCTTGTTCATGTTCACTTTTAATCCTTTGAAATTCATCAATAATATGTTGACAGACTTCAGGATGATAACCGGAAATTTTCGATGCATTTTTAGCAGCCGATGAGATGTGTTTCATATTTTCGTTTTGCGTTTGAGCGTCGTTGTTTGTCGAAGTAACTTCGATTAAATTAGATGAGATGTATCTGCCTTCTTTTTTATAATTTTCTATAACATTTCGTAGACTAACATACGAACCACGACCTAGCCAAGTCAACGATGACATTGTGCCAATAACAGGTTTCAAACCTACGTTAACTGTCCCCATCAATGATCCAGCAGCACCACCAAGTACCCCATGACGTTTATAACCATTGTACGGTTCTTTTACTAGACCTACGAAACCATCTTTCCAACCATTCCAAAAAGATAAACCTGCTGCTATGGCTCCTGATTTAAAACCTTTTATACAAGGTCGTGGACGTGCTTTTGGATCACTATAGACAAAAACATAACTATAAAAATGACACAAACAAGTCTAAGATACCTATATGGATCAAATGTATAGACGGCATGATCGAGTACATCCGTGATTTCTCCATAGACTGACAAATATCCAATTGTTATATGACCGAGACCTAATCCAATACCTTTAGCAACACTACCAGCACAATAAAGTCCTCTCGTTTTAACATCATTCGAGCTTGCACTTCGTTTCAAATCCGAAGCTGTGTCAATGAACATTGTCGAGAAAGCTTTACGAAAATGTTCGAAAAATCCATGCATAACTATGTGCATATGACGATCATACATGAATTCCCATTCTTTGATAGCATGTGATCGAAGTTGATTTTCTTCAATAAGATTCGACGATACTAATACTTGTGCAACTGGCCGAGATATCTGAATTTTATATTGCTTCGATTGATAACAAGCAGGAAATGTTAATTCTAAATCGCTATGCATGCGTTTCAATGGTAGATTTTTATGAAAAGCATAAACAGCTGCTTCACATCCGTTTTCAGTTAAAATCGAATCACGAAGACGTTCAGCAGCAGCACGTGCCGCCGGTTCATGAACGAAATGCAAAGCTTGCACGAATTTAGTAGATGTAATCGATTTGCCAGGTAAAGGACGTGGTCCAGCTCCACTCTTTTCAACAACAGTACCCCAAAAAAATTGATCACCAAAGAATGGAACAATAATCGTTGGTTTACCAGCACGTAAACCAGCAGCAGTCGTGCCAGCACCACCATGATGACAAACTGCTGATACTGAAACAAAAACGAAGAGTGAAAAGATTGTTGCGAATTTAGAAATTCTAGTCTACAAACCATGTTGAAATAGCCAATCATGCGGTACATTGCCTATTTTAAATATATTCGGCGGTAGTTCATCAGTTTCCGATGCTAGACCAGCTAGTAAAGCTCGATATCCCGTTTGTTTGAGTGCATCAACAACAACGTCAAGCATACGACGTGAATCGTGTCCTGCAATCGAACCGAAACCGATATAGATCGGCGGTGGTAGTTTTTGTTCAGTTGAATTCACATTGTCTAGACCAAGAAATGCTAATAGATCTTGCGGTGGATTTGTATAAGCTGTGCCTAAATCCAAAAAGAAGAAGCCAGACACATTGATATGTTCGCCCCAATCGTCTGGTTTGGGCACGAGTGATGGCGACCAACAGTATGTATGTGGAACTTGTTCATCAGTCAATGCAGAAACTGCTTGACTTGTATTTAAAGTGAGAAGACCTAATGATTTACGAAAATCATTGACTATATCACGCAAACCTGTCCATGTCTACAAAATGAAACACATGAAGATCATCTCAAGAATTCCTATAGTTAGTTAGTTACCAGCATTTCGATAATTTCATACGAATATCGATTGACGATTTTCTTCGATCCCGTTGAATTATCGATATTCGATAATGGATGTGGAAAAGCGGCTGTTGGCGACCAAGGCATAGTAAATATCATATGTAATGGAATTTGTAATCGTTCAGCACAATGAATATGACCAAACGATGGTGGATTAGCAATAATAGCTTCAGCTATGAATGGTAAATTTGTTTCATCATCATTGGCTATACAAGCTTGCCAAGTCGAAGCAAGAATATCTGATAGAGAACGACGTTTTTTGCCGACATCTCCTGCTATAATACTATCCATTGAAGGAATGATACCGGCATTTTTAACCATAAATGAAATTAAATCAGCTGGATCACCGCCCAATGGATAGAATTCAAGGCCATTGCCACGAACAAATGATCGAAATGTTTCATGTGTTGCTAAACGTACACGATGACCGTGTGCTCGAAGTGCTTGTCCAAGAGCAATGAACGGTTGTACATCTCCTCGTGTACCAACAACAAGTATAACAATAGCTAAACGTGGCACGAGAATAGCTTCATTTGGTTCGATCTTATTTTCTTTTGTTATTTTCGTTTTATTATCGTCTGATAGCGATGATCTTATGGGTGCTTTGTATTTGGTTGTTTTCGAATTGAATGCAAGATCAATACGTCCATCATCATTGCCCATACTCACAGTATAATCTAAAACTTCATTTTCGTTTTGTTTATTCGTATTGTTTGACGACAGTTCGTCATTGACATTGACTTGTCCACTAGCAACGATAACTTTACCAGTTAAAAGCAGTCGAACATGAAGCGAAAGACTGCCCGTTAAACAACATATCGTCAATGTGTTATTACAGCCATTTTCTTCTGTGATTTTATTTTGTAATAAACGTTCCGGTAGTTTAACTGGTTGATTCAATTCAAGTAATGAACCTGAGAATATTTTCGTATTATTAAGCCAGATTGTACCCATTAGATCGGATAATATATGAGAATTTTCAAGCATGAGATAAAATTCTTGTTCCGTTGGTATTCGTGTAAATTGTTTTGAATACCACCATTGTTGATTTGAGGTTTGAGTCACGTGTGGTAAGTCGAGTTCCTTCCAATCTGAAGTTATTTCAGGTTTATCGTTTGAATATTGTTGACAATATTTCCAATTTCTATCGAAATCGATTATTATTGAATCATCGGGAGTTGTCATTTCTATTTTTCTATAATTAAAAGAAAATAAAAAGACTCATCAACCATTCGTTCTTTTATAAAATGATTTTTTCCTTACTCAAAGGAATATATTTATATACGTGTCAATGAAGGAAGGAAAGAAACGGGCAAGTACGAAAAGTTCACGTACGAGTGCTGTTACCGTCACATTTTTTTTTCTAACATTACTCATTCGATGAGTAATTTACGACCAATCACAGAATACAAGTAGGCATATTGGCAATTCAAGCTCCGATAACGTTCCAAGTCATTATGTTTGCGCCAAAACCTATGGCAACCGGCAGATTTTCTCGTGCATATTTTATTAAAGGCACAAGAAAAAAAACATACACACACATATCTAAGAAAAACTACAGTCATTCTGCTTCTATCACATCTTATGGCATGTACCATATTGATTTTAAAATCAGTTGTAATTTGTCGTAGTCTTGTGGAGATAGTGCTCGTAAAATACTAGCACGCATTTCATCTTGAACTGTTTGCCATGATAATGTTCCGCCAATGAGTTGTGCATAAAAACGAACAGATTCTTCGAATTTATAATTTGCTTCGAGATATTTCCAAAGGAGTTCAGTGTAACTATTTTGTACATGATAAACGGCTATTTCATTGGTGAGTATCGGTTCACGACTGTTGTCTATTGAGAAACCTTTCGTTAGAATAAGTATCACGAGAAATAGTTGAACTATTTTATAATTTTGATTAGCTATTTGTATGAATGGTTCTAAGATTTTTCGTAAATTTAAGCAAAATCTATAGCCAAAAACTAATTTATAAATTTCTGAATGCCACGGTAGTTCTGAATTATTGTCAGTATCATGACGAAGTATTGGATCATATGAGATTGAATGACTTATTCCAGCAATAGCTACAAGATTGTATTTGGTTAGAATAACTCGATCATCGATATTCAATTGATTAAATTCAGGTATTTGCTTGAAAAACGTTAGGAATCTTAGAACAGATGCCGAATAACTGTTGACGATTTGCACAAAATTAACTCGTTCTTTTGAATCGCATGGATGTCCATTACGAGCAGCTATAAAACAAAGAAAAATAAGATAACATAACAGAGTGATTTGTAGTTCTCTATACGGAGATGTATGTGTTCTTGATAACCAGCACATATTTCTTCTATACGTTGACGTTCTTCTGAAGTAAGCGCCACTTGAACTTCAGGAGTATTTAAACTTTTTGATTGAGATACGATTACTGGTGATGGAGTTTGACTTGGTTGTTCATTGATTTTCGATGTGAAATTACGGTTCTCTTCTAATTTACGACGTTTAGTAGCTTTTTGTTCGTCCTGCGGAATAGAAACAGAAAAGATATATTAGAAAAATATAAAACACCGAGCTTTTACCGTCAGAATACGATCACTTCTCATCCCTTTCCGATAGCATTTTTCTAGACGACAAGCTGGACAGTATCGACGTGTTTCCGAATTGATTTCACAAGTACGTTTGTAACGACATCGCAAAATTTCCTAAATACGTATTCCGTTTCAATTTTGAACAAAAAAAAAGAAGAATAACGTATTTACTGAATTCTTTTTTGAATTACGACGAAAGAAAGCTTTACAACTTTCGCATACGATTGCACCTAAATTATATCCATATGCTGGTGATTCACAAACCACACAGGTCAATTCGGCAGATTTGATTAGTTGAGATTTATTTGCAACGATTGTATTCTGAGTTTTTTCGTTCTTGTCAAGTTCAGTTTCGAGTACGAGTTTTTTTAATAACGATGGATCATTCGTTTTTTCAATTCGATCAATTAATTCATCGTCAGAAATAATAATCATCATTGATTGTTGTTTGGAATTCAATGACGATGATGATGCTGTATTAGACATAATGACTATATTTAATGTGAAAAATATGACGGTGTTTTGTCTTTACGACTCGTGTTGTTTTTCAGCTAACCGATTAAAAAAACGAAGGACAAGAAAAAAATAACTTTTTTTTTCTTTCGTTCTTTACAATGCTGTTGACAACAAAAAATAAAAAGAAAAAAAACGTCCAAAAACACAAGAGAACGACTAAAAAAAAAGGGAACAGTAATTTTTTCTATTCTTTTTGTTCGTTCGCAAACAACCAATTAAAATGCGAATGACATATTCACGACAAGTACCATACTGATCTTAAAAATGGTACTAATTTTTCGATATCTTCTGGTGATAGAATCCGTAAAATACTATTACGCATATCGTCTTGAACGGTTTGCCATGATAGTGCTCCACAAATAAGTTGACTATATAAACGAACCGATTCGTCGAATTTATAATTTGCTTCGAGATATTTCCAAAGGAGTTCAGTGTAACTATTTTGTACATGATAAACGGCTATTTCATTGGTGAGTATCGGTTCACGACTGTTCGCTATTGAATAACCTTTCGTTAGAATAAGTACAACAAGTAAAAGTAGAATAATTTTCTGATCACGATTGGCAATATTTAGAAATATGCCAAAGATCTTTTGTGATTCTTTGCAAGTCTTATAACCAAATACAACTCGATAAATGTCTGCATTCCAAGGTAAATCTGAACTTGTTTCAATAATTTGTCCACTTTTGGCATCGAATGAAAGCGCACAACTAATACCAGAGACAATTAGAAGATTATATTTTGTTAGAATAACTTTATCATCAATATTCAATTGATTAAATTCAGGTATTTGTTTGAAAAACGAGAGAACACGTAGAATTGAAACTGAAAAACCATTTAACACGTCTAAAAAGTTCGTTCTTTCTAATGATGGATCGAATGGTAAACCTTGACGATTAGCTAAAATTCAAATACATGAACAATAAGACAAAAGACTGATTCACAAACAATCTCTACCTAGTTCTATGCGTTTTTGATAATAAAGTGATATATCTGCAATACGTTGCAATTCATCCAAGGTAAGCGTAACTGAATTTGGTTGCTCAGGAATGTGTATTGCATTGTCAAAGCTGTGAACGGGTGATGTTTGACATTGACGTTCATTTGTTATTGCTGTTGGAATCGTAGTCAATGTAAGATTGCGATTCTCTTCTAATTTACGACGTTTTGCAAGTTTTTGTTCATTCTGAGAAAAGAATATAAATCATCATTATGAAAAAAAGAAATAGATTTTTTTCTTTTTCAGATACAGTACTGTAAGAATACGATCACTTTTCATTCCTTGCTCGTAGCATTTGACTAGACGACAAGCAGGACATGAACGACGCGTTTCCGCATTGATTTTACAATTGGCTTTGTACCGACATCGTAATGTAGTCTATACATAAATACATATAATATGAGATGTATCGATTCTTTCAATAGCTTACAGATGTTTTCAAAGCATTACGACGAAAAAAAGTCTTACAACTTTCACATGCGATCGCACCAAAATTGTATCCATTTGCCGATGATTTACATACGACACAAGTCAGTGTTCCAGGTTTGATCGGTTGAGATCGTGTGCCATTAGGACTATTGTCGATTTCAGATTGGAGAATAAGTTTTTTCAATAATAATGGATTATTAGTTCTCTGAATTTGATCGATGACATCATCGTCAGCTGTGAGAATCATAATTCGTCGTTGTTTTGATGTATCAGAAGTCATTCCGTATTTGAGATCGTACGACTACGTTTGGTTTTTGTGCGTCGTTGTTTTGATGAAAACAAGGTAAACTGCATCTATGGCAGAGGAGACGAAACAGAACGAGTAGAAAAAATTATTTTTTTTCTTCTTGAGTCATCGTCATTGAAAAAGAATGATAACAACCAATCAAAAGTCAAATCCTTTTTCTATTGAATGTAAAATATTTTCTGCTTATTTTACGAATTATGTTCGGTGAGTTTTAGACTCGAGAGAGAAAAGATGCCAGAGGATACCGCCAATAAATCCATTCCATGATATGAATCAAAGCTGGACTATTGGTCTGTGCGATTGTTGTGATGATGTTACTCAATGTAAAAAAGACATAATTAATATTCATCGTTCTTTTTTTGTTCTAATATCGAAAGTTTATTTGCAGGTTGTTATGCTTATTGGTGTCCTTGCTGTTTCGTTTGTTCACTAGCTGCTGATATCAATGAATCATACATGTCATGCTGTTGTCTGGGAAATCCTCTTCCAATTTATCGTATGAAGGTTCGAACTGTTCTCAAAATTCGAGTATGTTTATATTTTAGACAAAAATTCATTATTAATTTTTTTTTTCGTATTCACAAGGGTGATTCGTGCGAGGATGCTTGTGTTGTTTGTTGGTGCCCATGTTGTGCAGCACTTCAAATGCGAAATGAAGTTAGAAACCGTGGTTTAGCTTAACAACTCGATGTTCTTCTTCTTTTCATTTAACTAAATAATAAAATCTCGAGTGCACCTGCGTAAATAGATAAAATAAATACGTCAGTTGTTGCTTTCTGAATACGAGAATAGAGAAAAAAACAAAAATGAAAACGATTCTTATTATTGGAGGTGGCTTAGGTGGTCTAGCTCTTACTCAATTATTACAAACGAATGTTTCATCGGATGTCAAAGTTATTGTCTTCGAACGTGATTCTGGTGAAGATTCGCGAGATCAAGGAAATTTTATTACTCTTAATTCAATGGGAATCGATGTTTTAAAACGAATTCCAGCAATTGAAATTGTTCTTTCCGATTCATCGACTATATCACACGATCAATGTCAATTGGAGAAACGAAGTTTGTTGAACGAGCATTGCTAAGAAGAAATCTTCTTAAAAATATTGATATACGATGGAACAAACGATTTGTTTCCTATGAAATCATTGAAGATGGTATTCAAGTTCATTTCGACGATGATTCAATTGTACAAGGCTCATTACTTGTTGGTTGTGATGGCGCTCGATCATCTGTCCGAGCTCAATTGATGCCGGATTTTCGAATCGAAGATACAGGGACAATTCAAGTTGCAGGTAGACTCGAACAAACTGCTGAATTCACACAAATCAAAAATTTAGCATCGAATAGTCTTGTTCAAGTCTTAGGCGATCAAGGTCATTCAATATACATGATTTCAACTGAACATTCCTGGTTTTGGTCACTTGCTTGGTCAAATTCAGATGTGACACTAACAAAAACAACGCATGACCAATAACTCAGCAAGATTTACTATGAAAACACCGAAAGAAAAAAAGTCGAAGAAAAAAATGCCGAAAAATAGAATGTCGAAAGTGAGAGATCTAGCTATTAGAGGGGAACAAAATGACGCCCTCACCCTCATCTTGCTGGTCTGATAACCGTCTACACAAAAACGCCTTCACCCTCAATTAATCTCTTAATATTTTCTGTTTCGATATTCAAATTTTCGACATTTTTTCCTTCGATATTTTTTCTTTCGGTATTTTTTAATCCTTCCGATTGGAAATCAAATGAATATTAGTGAAATTAAATATTGTTAAGTAGAGAATATTTATTG
>ERZ781399.3847-NODE-3847-length-11242-cov-5.202110_pt1 | contig 11242 bp, 10 predicted proteins | sample MGYA00511014_ERZ781399 | MGnify/ENA primary metagenome ERZ781399 (study PRJEB29847, sample SAMN06458254) | wastewater metagenome | isolation source: Wastewater bioreactor | place: South Africa: Cape Town | study: EMG produced TPA metagenomics assembly of the...
AGTCTACACGGTTTTGGCTCAGGTTTCTTACAGATTTACTATTCAGCACCGGAATGGTACTATCAATCGATTCGATCGTATTACGTCATTGTTCTTTTGCTTTTGGGCATATCGGCTTGTTTTCTAAATTGTTTTGCTCAATATTATTTCACTCGACCCTATCCACCGATGAAACGTTTTTGTCAATTTCTTCCCTGTGGACTTGCTTGGCTGTATTCAATTGCTCCTCTGCTCGTACGAATCTATTCATCGGACATGTTTCTCCATCCAGCATTGTTATGTCATGTAGCACAAATCGTGATCTTTCTCATCGGTGCTGTGCTATTTGCTTTCGATATTCCGCAATGTTTCTATCCGGGTCAATTGGATTTTTTCTGGCAAGGTCATCATTTATTTCATTTTTGCATTTATCTAGCAACGATTTGTCAAATGCATGGCGTCTTCTGGGATTACGAAGAATTCATGTTTCAAATAAATCAACGAACAAAACCAGATTTAATTTTTTGTGCAGGCTCAATGATTTTAATGATCGTTTGCGATTTAGCGATTGTATTCTATTTTCGAAAGAAAATTCACAGCAAACTTCATCAACATTAGGCGAAATATTTTTAATTTTTATTTTCGAAAATAAAAAAACAAAACAGTATAGAGGTCTTTGATTATCTCGAACGACGAATCGTGAAATATTCGTTCTTTTCGTGTTGTTTTTTTGTTTGCGTTCGATGATGTCGATCGAGTTAAAAGTCTTTCGAAATCTGTGGGGTGCCGAAAGTCAATTTTCGTCGGATATAAACATTCTCTTTGCTGAACTTCATCGATTAGGTTTCAATGGTATTGAAGCATCGTTAAATGAAATTCATCGTTTATCAAATAACAACGATGAAATCTTCATGGAATGTATGAGAACAAATCAACTTGAATTAATCGGTATTTGTTATACAAATTGGACAGATATCATTCCGAATTCATGGGAATATTTAACTGTTGAACAACATCTCGAAAATCTTAAACGAGAATTAGAACAAATGGTTCGGTATCAACCGATTCATATTAATATTCATAGTGGACAAGATACATGGACGATTGATGAACACGAGAGATTTTTTCAACAGGCATTGATTTTACAAGCGAACTATCCGAATGTATCATCGTCACATGAAGTCTGTCAATTGAAAATGCAATACGAATTTCGATTTCTGTTTTTTTTTATATAAATAGACTCATCGTGGTCGATCATTATTCAATCCAGCTATAACTCTTCATATGATTTCTCGTTTCCCAACACTTCGAGTAACAGCTGATTTTTCACATTTTTTAGTTGTTTGCGAACGTCTACTTAATCATCCATCGGATGTTGAACGAATGAAAACGATAATCGAACGTGCTGATCATATTCATGCTCGAGTTGGAACAGTTCAACATGCTCAAGTTAATAATCCATTGGTTGACGCACCGGTCGAAGCTGAATTAATGCAACAATGGTGGCAAATGATTTGGACTCAACGAAAGAAACACGGAAAAAAATATGTTACATTGACACCGGAATATGGACCAGTACCTTATGCAACAAATATAGATGTCGATGTATGGAAATTAATAAATGATGAAATGAACCGACAGAAGAACAATTTTCGACAATGGTTAACAAAATTTGATCAAGAAAATTAAATAAAAGAAACAAAAATATTCTCTCTTAAATTAACATCTATTTTATTGTATGTCATGTTCGAGAATAAAGATAATTTTTACACATTTTCGATTTCTAGTGAGAAAAATATATTTACTACCATTGTCAATTCTCATGATTTCACAACGATGGAGTTTGTTGTTCATATCTTTCTGATGTCACATGAAATTAAATTATTTATTAATCTTTCTGTTCTGTGTAAACTACAAGAAAAAAACTTTACAATAAACCGTCTTTGTCAATATTCTTGAAAATTTGCTTGATTAAATCCATCTGTTTTTGATGAAAATTGTACAATTCACGAAGCACATCTAGAGACTTATCGCTGTGTATAATGTCATCCTTCAAATCATATTGAGAAACATTTTGCAAATTGTTCTGTTCACAATTCTGACTATGGTTTGTAGTGCATGGTATGTTGACATCTATTTTCAATAATTCATTTTCATTTGTCTGATAAATTTAATTGAGCAATTTATTTACAACAAAATTAACATCTACTGAATCTGTATGATCATATTGAGCATGTTCAGTTTGGTCTAAATTTGGTTTGGGTACTTCTACATTGGATTCACCATGGAAAATTGTCGGATTTTATTGTATCCGATGGGAATTCGATTGTTTTTGTCAGAATCCTTGGTACAGGAATCCAATCGGAAGTTATAGGTGTCGGGAAAATATTGGATTAGTTGTAGTTCCTATCGGATCTGGAGTATTCCAACATTTTCCGATGTCCCACAACTTCCGATTGGATTCCTGTACCAAGGATTTCGTCGGATTTTGTTAGGATCCGATAAGATCTTGTGAGGCATGTTCGCCCTGGGATATCATTGGCATCTTCTGGTTGTGCTTCTTCGATGTTGTCAGTATTTTCCTAAAATTGAAAAAATGTTTTTAGATTTAGTAAGTACAGATGAAACAGATAGATGAAGATCTTTTAAACTTTCATGTGAAGTATTAACTTACATCTTCTTCGTATTCGTCTTCCGAGAAAAAATTTATATATACCGGTTTGCACATTTTCTTTTTTTAAACGAAATGTTTCCGTTTGTCCGTTTTTATAAACAATCGACAAATGAGCCGTCCGCTGAGTATAGACTAATTAGATATTCGTTCTTTATCTGTGATTGGCTGTGATTATGAGCGACGAGAATCGTCAGTTTAAATGATAACGATAGTCCGTCAGTAATAAAGCTGTAGGTATGAGTGACGCTTATTACATGCAGCGCAATGAAATAATCATTTTCTATTTCTTTAGTTTGAAAACTCTTTATCTACTTCCGGCAACTATTGATATATTCATTTTTCGCTTTATAAATTGAGGAAACCATGAGACATACAGTCAATTATATGAATATTCTCACCTTGTTAAGTTCTTCAGCTTCGGCTTCTTTCATAAGCAAAAATCATTTACATTTTTGTTCAGTTGGATATGGTTGATAACGTTGGCACTTCTTTTCAGGAGTTCGCATGTTATTTTGAAAATAAGTGATTCTGATGATGAGGAACTTCTGTTTAAAATATAAATATATGATATTTATGGACCTAATTGAATAGAATGACCCTCGGTATTGTTTGAAAAAAATCTATTCTTTCGAATGACTATACATTATTTTTTTTCTTTATGTAAGTTGATGTCTTTGTTATTCACACAATACATATATGATTCCTAGTGAGGTCGACATGACGAAACACGAATGGCGATCATTTTGTCCAATTATGTATTTCGTACTAATATATTGGTTTCACTCGGTCCACTTTCCACTTCTAGCTACTTGCATTTTTATTTGATTTCTATGCTCATTCTATCATTCAATCGCAAATAAAATCTGCTTTATAGTTGACATGAAAAAGTGTTGTTGACGAAATAATTCGCTTATTATCGTATATTTTCTTTGGTGTCAAGTCAAAAAACGAGAAGACAAGTATTGAAAATATTTCATTTCAAAACATAAAGCACATTAGTAAGTTGTTCTGTTTAACGGTGAAATTCCATCAAGATCAATAATACGATTTCCTTGATAAACAATTGGTGGATCAAGCCAAAATGATTGAAGTGTTGGTGACATTTTTACATACATATTTACTAATAAATCCGATTAAACGAAAAAATTTTTTCGAATTGAAATTTGTCGTAATAAAGCACGAGCCGAACATGCTGTTAAAAGATATGCATGTGTACATCGACTTGCACTTTGTTTATGTGTTGACAATAATGGCATTGCATTGCTTTGATATTTAGGAAATCTATTATCATGTAATTGCATGCAACTGCCAATGAATATAATGGGATCTTGTTCAATTCGTTCGTCGTTATTCATTGGTAGATTCGATCTATCATTGACACATTGAGATGATCCACCAAATTTTATGGTTCGATTGAATTTTTCAGCAAAGTTTGACATGACAACAGCATCATCTTCGAAAATGAGCGATAATGAAGAATTCCGAGCAACAATATCATGCCAAATATCAATATGTTCCATTGTAATTGCACATTGACGCTTTAATTTTGCCATATCTTCAAATAATTATTATAAATTCACTCATAGAAATATATTAATTAGATCTCACTTAATTTTTTTGTATTTAAATTCAATTTTCTATCGACTTCATCTCGATTTTCATCATTATAACATGTATCTCGAATCCATTTCATTCGCCATTCATAATTTTGTATTTGATATCGATCAAACATTCTCCTCAAATTTTCTTGACGATCAGTAAGTTGTTTTGCAGTTGTAACATAAATCCGATCGACAAGTACTAATCCAGTTGTTGATTGTAATGTCTTTCCGAAAACATCATCTAAAGGAAATGTTTTCCATTGTTCACCTATTCCTTTAGATTCATTGAATGAATAGAAATCGTAAGCTATACCATTGAACTGATAAACATCATCACTAGTAATTTTGATATTTTGATATTTATCATTGAAAGTAACGATGACATAATCAGGTGAATTTATCAGATAAATTAAACTCAATACAATTGAGATACTTATAATCAATTGAAGAATATTGCATCGAAATTTCAATCGTTTCTTAATAATCATTCGAAGGATTTATTTCGATTATTTTTAAAATCTTGATCGTAGAGATAAAAATCAGTCAACCGAAACACAGAACGAGAAATCTATGGTAAGTTTTGATCGTTATTGATGAGGGTAAAAAGAGAAAACGATGTACTAGTACGTTGTAATATTAAACGAAGGGATATGATCTAAATCGCTGATTTGATTTCCTTGATAAGCAATGGGAGGATCCAACCAGAATACTTGCAAGGTTGGCGATGCCGTAGCTTGTACATCGAGAAAAATATCCGACTCGAGGATTTTATTTATTTGAACACGAATTTGGCGCAGTAACGCTTGAGCTGAACAAGCCGTTAACAAATACGCATGTGAACATCGGCCACCACGTTTTTTATGTGTTGATAACATCGGTGGAGCATTCGTTCGATGTTTATCGAACGCTCGATCGTAAACATTCAAACAACCGCCAATACTTAAAACAGGATCTTGACGAATCCATTCCGTACTCTCGGGCAATAGAATTTGATCATCATTTGTACAAACAGATAAACCGCCGATTCTCAATGCACCTGTACGAATAGCTGTATGTATTGTTCGATTAAATTTTTCGGCAAAATTCGGCACGAAAACAGCATCATCTTCAAGAACTAGAGATAACGAAGAATTTCGTCTGATAATATCATGCCAAATATCGACATGTTCCATAGTTATCGGACATATTCGTTGTCCATATATAGACTCTAAATAATCTGCTCGTAGATTGAGTTTTGTATCGATTTCTTGTTTATATTCGAATGTTTTACAATGATTTCGTGTCCATTTTGTTCGCCATTCATAATCTCGAAGTTGATATCTATCAAATATTCGTTTCAAATTTGCTTGTCGATCAGCAAGTTTAGCTGCTGTTACAACATAAATACGATCAACAAATGCAAGACCACTTGTCGATTTCATCGCAGGATATTTATCATCAAAATCTACTATATTTTTCGAAAGAATATCTGGTAGCCAAGGTGTGATAGTTGCTGGAATAGATTCGCCAGGTAATGGAAAAATCTTCCATTGTGAACCAATGCTTGAATTATGTTCAATTTCATTCAATGAATAAAAATCATAAGCGACGCCGTTTAATTGAAAGACATCGGTAATCGTAAATTTAATGTTTGAATAGTTTTTATCGAGATTAATATAAACATGAGTCGGCTGAAGTAAACGATAAACTAAATAGAAAATAAATCGAAAGCAAAATCTTGAACATATTTTACTTATATAACTAAACAAGAGTAGAATAATTAAATGCGGAATAAATGGTTTCAATCGTCGTATTCGACAGCTCCAAGTTCTATGTCTACGAATACGCATGATAGTCTATAACATAAAGTCGAAAAATGAGAACTTGATAAATAGAAAAACAACAAAGATTTTATTATGATGAAAATGAAAAAAACAAGAATATCATTCGACTAATAAGTTCTCAATTGAAACGATGGAATACCATCGAGATCAATCACTTGATTGCCTTGGTAAACAATCGGTGGATCGAGCCAAAACGCTTGCAATGTTGGCGAATTTGCTATCAGTACATTCATGAAAAAATCTGATTCTAATCTTGGATTTAATTGACGAGGAATTTGCTTTAATAGATCTCGAGCTGAACAAGCTGTTAGTAAATATCCATGTGTACATCGAGTTCCTGATTGTTTATGTCGAGAGAGAATCGGTGGTGCATCAGTTCTATTGGCTTGAAAGTTATCATCATGAAAATGAACACAACCGCCAATGACAATCATCGGATTTTGATTCAGCTGTTGGCTTGAATTCGAACAAGAAGATAATCCACCGAGTCTCAAGAAACCTGTACGTAATGTTGTATAAATAGTTCGATTGAATTTTTCGGCAAAATTCGGTACGAAAACAGCATCATCTTCGAGAATAAGTGATAACGAAGAATTTCGTCTGATAATATCGTGCCAAATATCAGTATGTTCCATAGTTATTGGACATAATCGTTGATCTGTGGACTTAACTAAACGTTTGTATCCGTTTAAATTTAAATATTTGCTTAATTTCATTTGATTTTCTAATATCGAACAATTTTTCCTCGTCCATTTCATTCGCCATTCATAATTTCGAATATGATATCGATCGAATAATCTCCTTAGATTCTCATGTCGATCTGTAAGTTTCGCTGTTGTTACAATATAAATTCGATCGACAAATGCAAGACCTGTTTGACTTCGCGGCAATGGATAAGAAAAATTCACATGGAGAATTGTTTCATTCGGCAATGGAAATATTCGCCATTGTTGACCAATTCGAGAATTATGACCGAGTTCATTTAATGAATAGAAATCATAGGCTGTACCATTGAGAAGACAAATATCTTGAGTCGTAAATGAAATATTTTTATGTGCATCATTGAGAGTAACAACAACGAATGGAAGTTGTGGAATTGAATTGACGAAAACAAGTCGTCTGAGATTAAATAAATATGCAACTTGAAAAATGGAAAAAAAAGAAGATTTCAATACGAAATTTATTTCGAAATTAATTACTTGAATAACCAAAGATAAATGAAATAATACTAATAAGTGTCAAATATCGACACAGCAATCGACGTCGACTTGTAAGTCGTTTCAACATTGTCATATGCATACATTTTACTTCATTTGTATATGTATTCAATAGATATCATACTTCTTTCTCTTTCTCTTCCTTTTTTTTTACATTTTATGCTTATTAACGACAGAACAAACAAAAAAGGTTGTATCACTTATCAATCTGACAAGTGAAGCATGTATGTGTACATATAGTTAATTACACGACATACGCATTTTCGTTTTCTCTCTCACGAAAACTGAAGTTGTATAATATTCTATTAGATGTATTAGTCATTAGATTTTATTTTTTTTATTTTCTATTGGTATAGGACAATTTTCGTACAGTTCTTTTTCAGCTATTCGAAGCATTAGATTCGACGACATCAATCGAGGCATTAAACTCTGTCGTATTGCGTGAATGAATCGATTTTCAGAATGAGAAAATCGTCCTAAATATCGAGCCACATCCGCAGCAAGTTTCGTTCGTTTATAACGTTTTTTAAAATATTCATCGAACGATGATTCGATATGAAAATGATTTTTTTCCAAGACAACCGCCAATAAAACAGCATCTTCAATAGCTAAATTCGCACCTTGTCCAATGTAAGGTAATATTGCATGGCACGCATCACCCAGTAAACCGATACGTTGTCGATGCCAACCATCAGCACGATGTTGACGATAGTATAAACCGAAATGTAAGAGACGTTGAGGATCGGTGACTGCAGCACATTGATGAACAGGATGTGATTGAGGAAAACGTGTTAGAAGACGAGTTAATTCACGTTGATTATTCATCGTTGTCCACTCGTTATCGTTTCCTTTTGTTGGTGGTTCTTTCGATGGGTATGTTGCTGCCCAAATCATCTCGCCTTTATTACTAATACGATAGGTTACAAACTCTCCTCGACCGAAATATTGCGTGAGAGTATGTTTAGCTGTTACTAATGGATTTATAGTTGTTTGTTCGTCGATACGTTCGATAACTCCGTAGAAAATATTTTCATTCGAATAAACAGGCAGAGCTGTTGGAGAAAAAATACGTCGAACAACTGTCGAATGAATACCATCGGCACCGATGACCATATCGACTCGGGCAGGTTTTTGATCTGGATTTTCGAATTTTAGTGTGACGCCATCGGTATCTTGTTGAAGATCAATTAAATTATGTGAATAATGAATGAGATCAGCGTTTTCTAGAGGTTGTTTTAGAATATCAACAAGTTCAGCACGTGCTGCACCGCCAAGATAAAAACCAAATCGTGGTCCATATTCACTCAAACGATTTGACGAATTTAAAACTCGACCATGATCATCAATTAACTGCCATTTATGAAAAGGATGAACAAGATGTTCAGCTTGATCTCTCAAACCAATGTAATTCAAGGCAATTTGGCCATTTGGTTGAAAACCAAATCCAGCTCCAGCTGTTGGAATAAAATACGGCGAACGCTCGTATAATGAAACCGAAAGACCAATACGTTTTAAAGCGTTGGCAGCAGTTAAACCACCGATACCGCCGCCTACAATAGCTACCGATCTGGCAATGGCCATAGTTTGTAATAAACAAGGATAGACTTTTAAAAAAATTCTAAATTTTTAATATAAAGCGACACATTTGATAAAGGACTAATGATTCTCATATGTCTATTTAACAACCAATCGGATACGAGAAATGAACAACAATTAATCATTTGATCAATCACGGACATTCTCAATACTAGACTTTTTTTTTCTAAATCGAAAATGGCTTCGAATCTCAATTCTGATCAACAACGTTTGATTGTTAATGAAAATGATAATCCTCCAACATACGAAGATGTTACTAATCCAGGTAGATATTGATTTTCTTTTCAAGTAAACAAAAAAAATTAACTTGAATCATGATTTTTAGCAAATGCATACGGAACATTCAGTTCACAACCAGCACCGACAGTTATTATTGTCGGTGGTTGTCCAAGTTGCAAGGTTTGTTCGATAACGAAGTTGTTTTTTGAAATACATTGACAACTATATATTTAGGTCGGCATGTTAGATACTGAATTTACATGTCCAGGCATATGCTGTGCGATCTGCTGCTTTCCTCTTGGAATTCTCTGTTGTTTGGCACTTCGACAACGACGATGTAATTTTTGTGGGGCAATTTTCGATTGAATCTCTTTCATTTGTAAATGAGTCTACGTACATATTTAATTTAAACAGTGAATAAAAATAAACAATTCGAGAAGATGAAACAAAGCGCACCTCGTCTGTTTTACAGGACAAATCGTTCGACATAAAATCATAAGATTCTATCGGCAAGCGTTGCACATTGAAAGAAACGTTTCTTATTTATATTTAATTGTTAACCGGGAAGTTGAAATCGATAAGTTTACATCGGACACACTTTTTTTTTTCTCCTTTCTCTCACAATAATCAGCTTTCTTTTTCTTTCTGTTTAAATAAACCCTTAAAACTACCTTCATTGGTCTTCACTTTCTCTTGACTTGTTTGAGAGGAAAAAAAAAGAAATTCTGAAAGAATTCATGCGCATGTTCATTTATTCAAGTTTCCCCCCGTTTTTCGATTAAACAGCGGCATCGATGTTTTTCGTAAGAAATCTACGACACACCGCTCGATCGAAATCGACAGTTGTGTCGATATGTTTCTTCATTATTTCGTTGATTTTAATCAGACATTTGTATTCAAAAACTAAAGAAAAAAAACAACTGTATTTCGAACAAACTTCATTTCAATCAAATCAAATCGATACCGGCGATGACTCAATTTTTTCTATTGACACACAAAGCAGCAAACAAACACAATCGAATCTATTCGCTCGTTATTCCAGTGATGAACATCTTCGATCTCTGCTCGAACAACATTCGAATTCTCTCAAACAAATCATCGTTACTATCATCGGTGGCGATAGTTACTCACTTTTTGCTTGGGATTGGTACGAAAGAATGCATGAAGTGTCGAATACATCGAATAAATGTCATTGTTTTATTGTTGCTATGGATGAGATCTCAGTTGTCTTATCAATTAAACAAAAGATTCCTGTTTTCTATTCAACATTTACATTCGAACAACAATCTCAATGGACGAATATTCTCGAAGCTCGACAACATTCGCTCTATCGTGTTGGCCACGCTAAATTTAGTACAGCAGCTCGGATTGCTCGATTAGGTTACTCAGTTTTTCTTAGTGAAATGGACGTTTTTTGGTATATAAATAATGATGAGAGAAAATACGATGATGAAAATCGATTCGTTTTATATTCTAGGCGAGCGTGTCCACTTGATCATTTAAAAAAGCCAATGGAAGCGTACGATCTTCAAATCAGCGATCATTTTGGTTCGCATCCTCGAGTTAACATCGGCTTGTTTTTCGTGCGATCAACTCAAGCGTCAATCGAATTTTTTGCCTATGTTTCAGAATTCTGGATACGATATGGCAAAGGTGCATATCTATCCGATCAACGTGTGCTCGATGCTCTATTGAAAAATTACGATCGATTAGATAGAACTTATTTGAAAGCAGTTAAACCTGTTCCATCGATGAACTGGACAACACATGCATTCGATGGATATTTTTCACATTTTATGACGGATGGTAGTGCATTTTTTCTTTTCGATCGAGCGTCACAGATCGGTATGCGATCGAAAAAATTCCATGGAGATGCTCAAACAAAATTTTTTACTGTAACAGTGTCAGATTCGTAAGATTTAACTAAGATTTTGTCATATTTTCGTTGTTTTTTTTTCGAATAGAGATATGTCCAGTAATGATCGAAATTTACTCATTCGTTCGTTACTCATCATACAACATATGTATCTCAAAAATCGAATATTAATTCTGCCAGCATTTACAACTAATCTAACAAAAGTCACGATACAATCACAGTTGGATATTAAAAAATTTCTACTCTATTGGTCGGAT
>ERZ781399.3849-NODE-3849-length-11238-cov-4.355808_pt1 | contig 11238 bp, 14 predicted proteins | sample MGYA00511014_ERZ781399 | MGnify/ENA primary metagenome ERZ781399 (study PRJEB29847, sample SAMN06458254) | wastewater metagenome | isolation source: Wastewater bioreactor | place: South Africa: Cape Town | study: EMG produced TPA metagenomics assembly of the...
TTGTTGCTGTTGTGGAAATGGTGGTGGTGATTGTTGTTGATGAAATGGTGGTGGTGATTGTTGTTGAGGCAATGGTGGTGGTGATTGCTGTTGACGAAATGGTGGTGATTGTTGTTGTTGAGGAAACGGTGGTGGTGATTGCTGTTGACGAAATGGTGGTGATTGTTGTTGTTGAGGAAATGGTGGTGGTGGTGGTTGTTGTTTTATTTGTGGTCGTTTTCGTTTTTTTTTTATTTTCGCATCGATATCAGCACCTAAAGAAGAAAGATCAATCATGGTTTATCAAATGTTGTCAAATTCATTTGTATTTGTCAAATAAATCAACTCGAACGAAATGCAAATTGTACTTACAACCATTTTGAAAAAAAAACACAAAAACAAGGGGATCATCACTGGATTTTACGTAATTGAATCGCTTGATTTGTTCGCAAAGAGAAGGCGAAACAAACCGCGAATTACCATCAATAGGAATGATGGTCCAGTGAGCAGGCAACGATCGACTAATCAAGAGATCCATTACGAACATATGTTTGTACAGGTATTATTCAACGAATGTCTTTTTCTTTTCCTTTCTTTTGTCAAACTTATCTATTGAACCAATCAAACATGTATTTCCTATCCGATATGATTCATCGGATTCTCTTACCAGTATTTGACCGTTTAATTTACTTGAAGCATTTTTATTCTATTTCAAATTAATATTCTGAAAAATCCAAAGAACAAATTCTCAACGTTTAGAAAAAAATATCTTTTTAATCTATTGTTAACTCAAATTCACCACCAACATCAACAACAATACCAACATCAACAACAATACCAACATCAACAACAACGACAGTATCATCGGTATCGATATCATCAACAACAATCCTCGCAACATCATCGTCATCTCCACCATCATTGTCCTTTGTTGCCCAAAATTGTTCAGATAAGAATACTATGGGTACAGATTGTAATATTACAGTAAATCCCTGTCATTTACTAAATCCTTGTAAAAATGAAGGTAGCTGTCAGAATACAAGTACAAATGATCTTGGCTATGTGTGCAATTGCTCACATGGTTTCGATGGTTCTCAATGTCAATATGATCGTCGAATATGTAAACCAACAACATGTTGGAATGATGGTGTGTGTAATGAAACATCAAGTACAACATTTGAATGTTTATGTCAATTAGGATGGACAGGTGAATATTGTGAAAAAATGATAAATTATTGTGAAAATATTACATGTGAAAACAATGCTTTATGTCGATCATCGTTCATGAATTACACATGTGAATGTCTCAGTGAAAATTATTCTGGTCGACATTGTGAAATTGTTTCAACAAAATTAGTTACTCTTCAATTTGTTTCGAAATCTTTTGGTTATATTGCAATTATATTTATACTTATCGTCATCGGTTTTATCGTGATTATGGATGCACTCAAATATTGTTTTGGAATCGATCCAACCAAAAACGAATTAGAACGAATTCGTCGCGAAAAAACAAGAAAACGAACATTAACTAAACATCAACCTGTCGTTCAACGATTTACTTATATTAACTAAATACTTTTGTCTCGTCTCGAGATTACGTAGATGAACATAAAAAACAATGAACATTCGATATTTGTCTTCGTATTGATCGATGACATTGTCTCACCGTTTTGCCAAATTCTTCTTTGTATAATTTCGATGGTAAAACAAAAATAATAAATATCAACTTGTCACTCTTAATACGTATGTACAGTGTCTATCACTTGTCGTACATATACAATCGACTTGCGACATTCATCGTTGCATTCATCTAACCAAACTAGATAAACATTTGGAAGAATTCGTGAGCGAGTGTCCTGTGTTGTCATTAGTATATTTATGACGTGTTTATTTCTTATGTTGGAAAGAAGAAGAAAAAAGATAAGATAAAAAATGTGTTCTCTTTTGCTACAATATTTTTTAAAAGCTTGAGGGCGTACATCTAAATTATCTTCATAGATAATCAATTGATTCATTGTTCGTTTGTTTTTTGTTTTCTTAAACTATTTCAACATTAATTTATTCAAGAGTAGAATTCTCAACAATCTCAAGATTCATGAAAGAAAAAAAAGTGATCACATTTTAATATTATTAGTTTGTCGTTTTCAAAGAACGTTCAATAATGTAAAGAGTACCATCATCAAGTTGATCTTTATGAATATCAACGAGAATTTTCATATCTAATTGACATACTTGTTCCATTTCTGTTTTTGCCCACCAAGAATCAAACACTTTTATATTAAAATCGAAACGTACTAAATTTGATAAATGTTGTACAAGAAATAATATTAATCCTTGCACGTAAATATAACATTTGATATGAGTAATATTACGAAAAATTGTCCACAATCGATTTGTTTGATAAGATTCATTTATGAATTTACAATAAATTCGATCGAGATCGATTTTCTTAATCATTTTTGTTAGATAACTACATAATTCTTCGTTATCAAAAAATGGTATTAAACAATATAAATCTCCCGCTAATGATGATAATTGTGGAGCGTTTTTAAGTATATCCAAAAATGCATTTGATGTTCCAATTTTCCAATTCGAGTCAATATACAAATGATTTAAATTTCGAAATCTAATAATATTATTCAATGATTGTACATATTCATCGGTTAAAATTAGTTCAGTATCAAATGTTGTCATCGGGCTTAATCTCAATGCGGTTACATTCGGAAAATAGAATGGACCACCATCGGTTATATTAGCTTCGACAATTAACGTTTTAACTCTATTGTATACATGATTTCGATTGATCATTTTATTTGAATACAACAGTCGCTTGTCTGGTAAACCGAAATCATTCATACAATAGGGTATTGTGTACAGTAAAATTGTCGTATCGTTAATTATTAAATACTCACTAAACCAATTATGTTCTTTCACCCAGAAATCTGTTTCGAATCGTTTAAGTTCTTGTTGAGTTTCGTCTTTATCTTCGTATTGATATTGAAAAGCAAACTCAAATTTGCGTAGATTTGTTAATGATGAACGAATCAAGTTCTCCCATTGTTCAACATCAATTCTCGTCTCTTCAAGTATACTACACAAAGTCAAAGATTCGATCGATGGTGTTCGTTGAAATAAATCAACAAAATCCTCATATTCATTGAACGCTGTTTTTATAATCAATTGTTTCACATTATTGATCGTATATGTTGCATTGACATTGACATGTTCAAGTCGATGTATGCACAAGTATCTAAGATTCGATAGAAAACTCAATATTTGATGAAGTATATTATCAGTACAGGAGAACACTGTTAGATTAGTGATTGATGAAAGATCTTGATTATCCCATTGAAAGATTGGAACAACTAATGTTTGTAATTGACCGAGAGGTAAAACGGAAAGTAACGATTCGTTCTTATCATTAGCACAGTCAATTAAATGAAATGTTTTTAATTGAGATAGGAATGGTAAGATTGGTTCGAGTTGATGTCGACTCGAATGATCGATATTAATCAATGTCAATGATTGCAAATGAATGAATTCAGTCAATTGAAAATGCGAAAGAAAAACATGGATTTGACAAAGATTTTCATTTGATAATTCTAATGAATAAATTTGATTTTTGATTTCTGGATTCGTTGACATTGTCATACAAAACCATTGAAATTCTTTCAAAGAAATGGTATTTTGAAAAGTCAATCCTAAGCGAACACATCGAATTGATTGATTCAATCGTAAATTCAACTGATTAAATGTATAGAATAAATCTAAACCATGCAAATATTTCCAACATTCAGCTAGGATTTCATTTGGTAGACTTTCAAAACTCGTCTTAGTCATAATCTACAAAAACCAAAAAAAAAACAAATCTCTCAGTCAAATTCACGAATAATCCATATAGAATATTCATAATTATCACGTTGTTCAACATCATGAAATAGTTTAATATGAAAGTTATTTTCTTGTTCTTGAAACCAACTTCTCGGCCATTGTGAAATAACTTTTCCAAATTTGAAATTGATACGAGAGAGATATACAAGTCGTTCGAAAATTGTTTCTAACCATTGTTGATCATCGCATAGACAAGTTAATTGTTCGAGATTTGAGAATTTCTCAATATCATTTGATGATACATTATTATACAATTCTAATTTTCTAATTTTTTTATTGAGATAAATCATTAATTCGTGATTTTCAACAAATGATCGCATGATTTCCCTATCGATGACAATCGATGATAGATTCGGCAGTTGTTTAATAAGATCAACAAGCATAAGAAATCTTGTTGACGAAAAATTACATTTGTAATTCAGGTGTTTAACATTTGAAAGATGAACAAAATTTTGAATAAATCGAAAATCTGTTTCGATAAGATATCGTCCATCACGATGATCTTTAATTGTTAATGTTTCAATATTTGGAAAGGAAAAATTCGTTTGATCAACAATTGCATCGAGATTCATAGATAGATGTCGAATACTTTCCAATTTCGCCTGATTCGATATGATGACATTTGATTCTTTTCTCAGAACGAAATTTTGTTCGAGACATGGTAGAGTGTAAATCCAAGTCCAATCGTCAGTGAAAATATAGTTCACAGGCCATTGATGTTTTTTCAGCCAAAAATCACTTTGAAATTCGTTTATTTTTTTAACAAGTTCTTCTCGATCTGGTATACAACGATGTTCAAAACTGAATTGAAATCGATGTAAATACGGTGTTGATGAATTCAATAGATTTTCCCATTGTTGAGCATTGATTAACTCGAAAACATGAGAACTAATTGTTAAATATCGTAGATGAGGTGTTTTTTCTAAAATAATCGATAAATTCTCGAAATTACTAAGATAATCTTTGATAACTAATTCGTTTAAATGAATAGCTTGTCGTGAATCTTGAATTTTTTCAATTAACATATACCAAACATGTGCTAATCGGTTGATTTGGATATATTTTAAATTCACTGCAAGATGAAATATTCGTATGAGTTCATTGATTTTGCATGATGATAAAGTTAAACTAACAATCGATGAAATATCATAGAAGATACTAACTTTCGAAAATAGTTTATCAATAGTTAATAATCGTAATTGACGAATCGGTACGACGGAAAGAATCTGTTCATTTAAATGCAATGAATCAATCAAACGAAAACAATACAATTGAGTCAATATTGGTAAGATGGATTTAATTTTTGGAAGATTATATTTCTTAACTTCAATTAAAGTTAAATATTGTAATTGAGAATAGTTTGCTGACAAATAGAAATCGATTTGACATTGATTTCGATTTGATAATGTCAATGAATAAATTTGATTTTTGTTTATTTCTTCGAAATTCGTTTTTGACACATCGACACACAATCGAATCTCTCGAATCAATTGATTCAATCGATGATTTAGTCTATTGAACGACTGAAATAGTTCGTTTGCATTTAGATATTGAAAACATTCAATCAACAATTCATTTGGTAAACTTTCCATATCTGATGCATATGACTCAAGGTTTTTTTTTTCTTATTCAATAGGTTTACAAACGAAAAGAAACGATCAATAGATGTCTCGAATTTCCACACATAACACTATTGAGAAAATGAATAGGTACAAAAAAATTACTTGGGTTTTTTTCATATAAAAAAAAACAATTAGGTTACAAAGCCCTTAGAGTTCTTATATTTAAAAAGAAAAAGCCCAACGAATAACGCATGATCTTTCATTGAGTGCAAAGTGCGTAGAATCGAAACGATCTAGTTGCGAAATATGATTGACTAAATTTGAATCAGTTTCATTTTGTTCTGTTCTGATACTTGAGTCGAACTAATCACTTAGCAAATAGACGATGTTTATACGCACCTTTATTTCTCTCTTCCCCACCCTCCCTATCAATCAATTTGTGCGACTAGTGAGTCATGGAATTGGAAAAAACAGAACCGTGTTTTTTCCAATTTAGTAGCACGCGATAAGAAAGTGATCGAATAAAGGTAAATTAATAGAATGAATAATTTCGTAAATCGATCGAAATATATAAACATATAAATATGACTTATTTTTCATATTTCAACCATTTCATGAAGCTCGTAATACAAGCATTAATTCTGTTCTCAATTCTTGCAAGTTCTCTAACAAATATGACTAAAATATGTGAACATTACAACGATAATCAAGCTGTTCTCGCTGCATTTGGCTATGAAATTCCAATTCGTAATGAAATCAATGATAATTCTGATTTGACATATGCAAAAAAAAATAATGCCAATGAAATTGTATTTCTCCAGATAGTCAACCAAGCATCTATTCCGCCAATAATCTCTTGTTTATATTATTTAAATACATTAAACATAATTCGAACGAAATCATTCAGTATTGCTCATTTTCCAAGAGCTATACGACACTTATCGATTTCTCATGTCGATCTACCATCGAATCTGAATGGTATCAATGGATTATTTTATTTAGAACGCTTGGAAATACAATATACAAATCTCACATCGTTGCCGTACATGAGTAGTTTGCTGCGATTAACTTTTCTAAAATTAGATAATAATAATCTCACATCATTACTACTACCAATTCAAAGATTAACAAAATTGAAGCAACTAGATGTGTCAAAAAATCCAAACTTGAAATCATTAAGTTCTCTTAATGGTCATCAAAAATTAGAACAAATCTTAGCAAGTTTTTGTTCAATAAAACAATTGCCAAAACAATTGCCACAATTACGACTATTGAATTTGAAAAATAATTCATTAACATCATTAGACAACATTGAAACATTGGGGCAGAATGTTCAAACATCAATTTCATTCATATTTGCAAACAATCAAATCAAAGACATACCAGAACAAATAACTAAAGTGAAAAGACTTACAGTATTGAATTTAAATGGTAACAATATTGAAAATATTCGATTAAAATATCTTTGTCAACTTACAAATTTAACAAAACTCTATATTAAACTCAATCCACAAGGTGAAACCGAACAGCCGTATACTAATCAACAATTGAGAAATTGTCTTAAGAAAACTGAAATCGTATGAAAATAAGCTGATACATTTTGATGACATTTGTCTGATGTTTTTTTTTTTATTAAATTTTAAAAATAAATCTTTGTTTTGTTTGTCATTGAATATTTATTTGAACAAAATTTCGAAAAACAAAAAGAAAAAGACAAAATGAACTACATGCGTTTTCACATTGATAACAAGATATTAAACAAAATAAAAAAAAACAAAACAAAACAAACCATGACCTCTGTACAAAACATAACTATATATCTAAAGTTGCCGAAAATCGCATCGAAGTAGACGTGTATAAGTTTTTTTAAATTGTCGATTAGCTAATGCATAACAAAATGGATTAATTGGACTGTTTAAATAGCAAAGAAAATAACAAGCATGATAGAGATATGTATTAAACACGATACTTTCACGACATGTTTGACAAAATGTCTGAATTATCGTATGAATATGCCACTAAAACAAGAGACGAAAAAAAAAGAAGCTAAGAAAACTAAGATTGAATAGAAATTGACTAACCGGTGTCCAACAAAGAACGAATGCGCCCATGATAACTGTTATTGTTCGTAGAGCTTTACGTGCTTTACGTGAACCATGTCGAGGAGATGCTTTCGATTTCGTTGGTGTAATTGGTAGAAATGTTCGATTTTCATCGAGAGGTTTAACGACTTCGGAACCTAATCGTGTAATTGACAACAGATTAGTTATATTCGGTGCGATTGTTCCTACAGGCGCATGTTCACCACTGGTCTCATTCGATGACGAACGATTCAGACCATCGAGACCATTCTGTGTTAGAAAGATACTGATCGGTTCTTCATCGATACTTGCATGATGTTTGATCGATGATGTTACACTCGATTGTTTACGTCGTTTTAAACGTGCGAGACTCGAATATCTTAGTTGATGATTTTTCGATAGACTAACAATAAGATCGGATGTCGGTGATGTCAATGAACCACCACTCATTATATTCGAAACTTTTCGAGCATTCGCTTTCGAACGTCGTTCGATAGCACTTGCAACTTGATAGATAAAAAAATAAAGTGTAAACATAACTAAAAGTGTTACCCAAAAATAAGCTATCGTCAATCCAAGATTGAAATAGGCATTTTTATTCCATTGTACACTAGAGACAAAAAAAGAAAGAAATGAGAAATCGATTGAATGTTCTCGATTTCAACTTACTCGCATTGAAGATCTGTGGGACTGAGATTTGGTTTTTTACTGTACAATGGATAGCCCATTGTTGAAACGAAGAATATTAATGCTGGTATAAACCATGTTAAAAGAACGAGAAAAACAATACGTCGTTTCGTTCGCCAATTTCGATATTTTGTCGGAATTTTAACTGAACAAAAACGATCGATTGTTATTAATAGAACTGTATAGATCGATGCTAAACAAGCCGTATAATCTAATGATAACCAAATATCGCATAGAAATGATCCGAGCACCCATTGATTTTTATAGATTGTCAAAGTTAAAAATGGCATCGAAATACAACCGATGAGAAAATCACTTATAGCTAATGAGAGAATAAAATAATTCGTCGGTTGACGTATTTGTCGATCGACAAAAAACGAAACAAGTACGAGAATATTGCCACTAATTGTTAATAGGGATGTAAATGTGCCGATAATAGCGAGTAGAACAATAAGTTTTGTCGAATAAGGAGATAAAGCAGAGAGAAATATTGATGATGGTATATCGAAAAGATCATCATCGGTAAGATTGAATAGTGTATCGACTGTTTCGTTAAAATATAAAAACGGAAGTGGTTCGACCATACATGTAATCAAACAAAATCAATGCGTTCTGCTTTTATCAAATAAAATCAACCGACGATAAACATATAAACGAACCTATTTATCTAAATTACCTGATGGTGTAGGAAGGAGATACTCGTCACTTATCTGAAATAATATATGTCTTTCTATATATATGTACATTAAAGGCAGAGAGAGAGGGAGAGAAAAAAGATATCGATGATATTTATCCTAATACTCGATGTTCTAGAGAGAAAATAGACATTTTAGATTAACCTATATATTCATTTAGCCTGATGGCTAAATGTACTCACTCTTCATTCGCATTCGCTTTGGGATTTTTTTTATTTTCAAAAAAAGAAAATTACTTTGTCAGTATGCATCAAGAGACATTGTTTGTTTCGATTCATATTGAACAATATATTCTTCTCTATTATGATCAAATTGAATAGAAGAGAACGATACTCTCGCGAAAATTAATCTTCAAATTTGTCGATATCATTTATCATCGACCAAACCTTTCCGTTGTCGATAGATGTTATCGGTTCGTCCATCTCACTTTTCTCGGTTACCTTCTCATGTCGGCACTTGACTCAAGGCGGCGAAAAGTAAAGCAAGTAACTGTAGTGAAGATGATAAATGAGCGTGTGTTGTAAGACATATAAACTTGATGAACGAGAAGTTTCTCTTTTTCTCGAATAGAATTTACTTGAAGCAGAACAATTAAATATCGAATGAAAAACATGAAGAGAGAGAAAGAGAGAGAAAAGACGAATACAATGTCGTTCTGATTTTTTTCAATACTTCGACCTTCTCCGATTGATGTTATTATTAAAATATTAAATAGAGATAATCTTTTTCAATTCTTCGGGGAAATCAATCATTCATTTATTATAACAAATATTGAAAAGAAGAAAGAAATGATCACACTGCAAACTATTCAACTAGTTTCTTTAGATAACAATCAAATAAAAAACAGCGGCATGCAGAAAGAAAGCAAAAAAAGAAATTGGTTATTGTTTAGAGATCATTATGAATCGTTAATTCAGCACCATAATCAGTTGCTTGACTACCAACGAAAACATCATATTTAGCAATCATTTCATCTTTTGTTAATTGTTCATCTTTATTTGTATCAGCTTGATGAAAAAGATGTGCAGTTTCAGCTTTAATATTATCATAGTCCGTTGGCATTAACCATTGTTGAACTTCTTTTCGATCTAATTTACCATCATGATTTAAATCACGATATTCACGAAAATTGTCACGTTCAGTTTTCAACCATTCCGGTTCGGTTGTATTCATATTTTCTGTACTATCCCACATATCATTGAGAAATTCGTCCATGGAAATGAAACCATCATGATTCTTATCGATATCTTCGATGGTTTCGGTTATAACGAGATCTCGCATTCGAACACTCTGTTCCGGATGAAGAAAATCGGCGAATTCATTTTTATTCAAAACACCATTTTTATCTTCATCAGCTTTTTGAAATCTTGATAAACGAAAAAAGAAATTTTTCTTTCTCATTTTGAAAGTTAATTAATTCATACCTTCGTCGATCTTTTTTTTGTAAACGAAGAAGTTGTTCGACGATTGGTTTCGGTTCGGGAATATCATCGTCTAATAAAAAAACAAATGACAAGTATTCCAATGGATTTATTTTTAGTGCACTTGTCATCTTACATAGTGTATGATAAATTACTCGATCATATTCATCCCATGAGATATGATTATTTGAATCGTTATTCATTTTCTTCCATTGTCGTTCGACATCATCAGTTAGATAACGTGTTTGAACGGATTTAATCCAATTTTGTAGTTCAATTTTACTGATCGTACCATTATGATCGCTATCGATACGATCGAAAAGTGCACTGACATTCAAAAACAAAAGAAAAAATGAATAGTTTCTATCAGGGAAAAACGTACCCAAGACGTTTTTTGCTTTCTTCTGGTGAGAGTTGTTCGAATTTTTTGGCTTCGTCAGCTCCAAGAAATGCTTCATGATCGTAATCAGCATTATGTTCGACCTTTTCATCATGATCTTTATCCGTAAAATGTTCCTGGTGACTTAATGGCTAAGAAATACAGAAAAGCAAAGTCAATGTTATCGAAAATCAAAACCTTGATTTACTAAATCTAAAACACGAGCTTTATGATCATTTTGATTATCTGTTGGAAGTATTCCAGTTTGAGCAATACCAATGAGATGTATAGTCAAAAGAATAAATGCAAACATCTAAAATTAATCAAGTAAATCTAATAGAATATCGCTAAGTATGCTTGTATTTCTTTCGATCGTTTGTTTTAACATTTGATGTTGTTCACTGGTTAAAACAAACTTATTGTCCGTATATTGTAATAGAATTTTATGAACAAGTTTAGCAAAAAATAAACTATCGGCATACAGATCCGATGACATGACTAATTTGTTAGGCAATAAATTGAATAGATCATTGGAAAAATAAA
>ERZ781399.3854-NODE-3854-length-11227-cov-3.527300_pt1 | contig 11227 bp, 10 predicted proteins | sample MGYA00511014_ERZ781399 | MGnify/ENA primary metagenome ERZ781399 (study PRJEB29847, sample SAMN06458254) | wastewater metagenome | isolation source: Wastewater bioreactor | place: South Africa: Cape Town | study: EMG produced TPA metagenomics assembly of the...
CTTCATGAACACTCATCATTTATGTCCCATATAATAGCTATATCAGTTTTATGCGTATCCCATGCTTCATACTCGAAAATCCTGGCGCCGCCTCTACTAGCATCTCACCAACAATTTTTGAATTGGAGGATCTTATTAAACGAATTCAACTACATTTTTAAAATTCTATTTTAATATTCAAGAAAAACGAAGCATTTCGCGGAAGAAGATTTTTGCATTTCATAATTAATATTAGATGATGTAGGAAAGCTAAAGAACATAAGTAGAAATATTGTCTTTCTTTTCTCTTTATTTTTTCAGTAATTAATGTCACTTAGACGGTTTTGTTATCAAGCCCTATCAAAGATAAAGCTTTTGATGCACCAGCTTAAAACGCAAAAGAGATAATTTGATCCAGTTTTTGTGAAAAAAAGGTATCGAGTATTAGTCAACATGTAGTGCGTAATCATCATAATTATTTTTCCTACATTCACTTCGTTCTCTCATTACAGGGTTCTTCACATGCCTTACTTAACAATCAAAATTTGCTAATACAATAAGAGCATGAGAATAGATACAGTGCAATGAATTAATAAGGATATTTTAGAAGAAGAAAATGTTTGAGTTCTTTTTTTTTCTATAATTCTATGGAGAAGAGCTAGACAAATTCCAAGCAGAATAAATTGATATGTTAAAAGTTTTTTCTTTTTATTTTGTAGAGAAAAACATCATAGCATTCATTACTAAATATGCATTATTTTATTGAGTTCTCGCTTGCATTTGTATTTCAAACTCAAGCAATATGTATTTCCATCATTATTTTTGTATATTTTGCTAAAAATCCAACAGCCCGTTTAAAACGCGAGCATCATAGTTGGCTCGTCTTATTGGTCATGAATTTTGTTCAATTGATGTCTGATTTACCTATAGCACTATCGTTCTATTATCGAGGCACAGTCTGGCCTGCTTCAGATACATTTTGTGCTTGGTGGGTATGGATTAGTTTTTCTTCGGATACAGGTGCACTATTTTTAATGGTCTGGATAGCAATCGAACGACATTTACTTATATTTCCTTCTCAAACAATATTTCAACGACAATCGATCAAACGAATGGTCCATATTTCAGCATTGATTATTTGCGTTATATGGGCACCAATTGTATATTTAATTCTAGTTGTATTTAGTACGCCATGCACACCTCAATGGAATTTTACACAACTTCTCTGCGGTCCTCCGTGTTATACGTATACCGGTTTTTACGGTCAATATGATTTTATATTGAATGTGTGTTTTCCTCTTTTTCTTAATATTTTGATCAATATTTTATTAATAATTCGAGTAATCAGACAAAAATTGTCTCGTCAACAAAGATTCCGTTGGCGACGCCATCGTAAAATGATCATTCAATTTTGGGCATTATCTACTCTTCATTTAGCTCTTTGGTCACCACTTGTATCGGTGAGTCTTATTCAAACGACAGTTGATCCAACATTCATGGCTGATCAATATACAACTTTAGAATATATTCTATATTATATGCCACTTCTTTTACCATTAACATGTCTGCTTGCAATGCCTTCATTAGTTAGAGAAATTATTGGTCCTCTTTTCACGAGACGAGCAAATGTCATTGCTATAGCTGATTTACAACCTGTTGCAGGAAATGGACAAGTAAATACAGTTATAGCTGCTCAATGAATTGTCACACAATTATATGTTGTCTGTGTGTTGTTTCAATGTTTAATAGAAAAGAAGAATGAAATAGCAAAATACATATCATATGTCTCTTTGCTTTTCTTTCAGAAGGCTTCTAGTTTTTGGACTAATTTGATTGAAATCAGCATAAAGATCAGTGAGTGTCTATAGAAATTATGTGTGCGTATGTATGAAATCTATCCGATAGAAATCTAATTACTAGAGGATGCTGATTCTCTAATAACACGAGCAGATGTTGTGCACCTGTTTCTTCAATTTGATTATGAGCAAGATTTAGTTGTCGAAGTGTCTATAGAAATTCATTATTGAATTATACATATTTGATTTGAGTATCAATAGAGATTATACGTGATTTTTCATCAATGCATTTGCGAGATATTTTGTACCTACTGGTCCGATGCTACATCTTGTAAGATTCAATGAAATTAGTGTCTGATAAGAGAAGAAAAGATGTAAAAAGAAAATATTTATTGTAGTATTATTCACTTTATTTTTTTCTAAAGCATCAGCTATGTATTTCGCTCCAGAAGCTTCAATACAATTGACTTCAAGATTCAACTTCAAAAGTGTCTGTAGATTAAACAAAATCATAAAATACTATAATAATTATACACAAAGAACTACTTTGTTAATTTGTAACATAGTAGCAAGATATTCAACGCCTTCGTCTTTAATATGATTATTTTTGATTTGCAATGTTGTTAATGTCTATTGAAATGAAAAATAAAATGACACAAAGAAATCAAGAGATTTATACCGTATTAATTTGTAGAGCTTCAGCAAGATTTTTCACTCCATCAGCGTCTATTTCGTTCCAAGCAAGAATTAATTCTTTTAATGTCTAGAAAGAATTATTTCAAACTCGAATAGAATAGATTCAAAATGATGAAGCACCGTATTATTTTGTAATGCAAGAGCTAAATGAGTTAGACCATCGTTACCAATCGGATTCTTTTGCAAGCATAATGTTGTCAAGACCTATCCATAAAAGATTATTTTTAAAAAAATCAACATATATAATATTATTTACAGAATTTCTTTTTAGAATATTAGCCAAATAGAGTGTTTCTTCGGATGTTATGCAATTGTTTAGTAGATTCAATGTAGTAATTCTCTATAGTTTATATAAAGTAAGTAACATGATATCAGTGTAAATTACCGGATGATTTGACATTGCATGGCTAAGATATATTATTCCATCTGTAACAGTTCGTTTATTTTGTATTTCTAGTGTAGTTAATGTCTATTTATCAAAAATTGAAAACTATCAAATCGTCAAAGAAATAATTTACTTGATCAGTCCGAATGTCATCGACTATATAAACACATGACTCGACTTTCAATAAACCATTGACTAATGAAAACAAGATAGTTTTTATTGACTAGAGTATTCGTAAATTCTTTTACCTTTCTTTTTTCGTCTAGTTAGTCCTTTATTTGTAATCAGAAAGAACACTTCTAATGTCTACATAGGGAAGATATCATCGATTTATGTTACTTTTGAATCAAATCAATACTAACTGTATTCGTTTTTAATATATCTATAAAACGTTTAAATCCTTCTCGTCCAACTTGATGGGCATTTATATAGAGTGTTTCGAGTGTCTATTTAAGATTTGAGAAAAGATAATAAATGATAGTGTGAGAAAGCTACTGGATGCAAAGATATAGCGTCACAAATATGTTGTGAACCAGCGGATCCAAAATATGTACTTTGTGCAAGATTGAGGTTAGTTATCGTCTCAATAAGAAGTTATAGATATTTTTTGTTAATATAGAAAAATATTACTTTGTCATTACGTATTCTTTGAGTTATTTCGAGAACTTCAATATAATCGTCTATCGTTCCATTTGGGTACGATTCAGGCAATAACTATAAGTGAAAATTAAGAATTATGCGAAAGAAAACATAATGATGAAAATTACTTTGCTGTTTCGTAAGAGAGAAACAATGTTGCGACCTTTGGAAGATCTTTTGCCGTACAAGTAAGAAATTGGAGTTAGAGATAATGTAGTTAATGTCTGAAATGAAAATTAAATACGTATGAAATCATCAACAAATACCTGATTAACATGCAACGCTTCAATCAAATAATTAACTCCAAATGCATGATATTCACAAATACCAAGGTCAAGTATCTCCAGTGTCTGTAAGAGAATAATAGAAAGCATTCCAATAGTATTCGAAGCATTTTGATCATACGGTATTTTCTCGTAAAGCATTAGCAAGATGTCTTATTCCTTCTATTCTATAACTACGATCGTCTACTTGTAGTTTTTTAAGTGTCTAAATGTATATTTGAATGTTTTAAGCATGATGTGTAACATGACGCGTTATTTGTAACTGTATTTTTCCCCAAAACATCACTGATAAACTTAAGTCCTTCTTCTCCAATATTGCAATCGTCTAGTTCTAGTATTTGAAGTGTCTAAATATATATAGTTGAATGCTTTAAGCGTGATGTTATCAAAACAGATTATTTGTAACTGTATTTTTTTGCAAAACATCACTAATAAGCTTAGCTCCTTCATTACCAATACGCTTGCGGTGTAATGATACTTGTGTTAACAACTGCCGAACAAAGGATGATATTATATACCATTTGAAAATGAAAGAAACTCACCGGATTGTTCTTTATTTCAACGTATGCTCCAACAGCTGAGCAATAACCATTCTTAATTTGGATTATTGATAATTTCAGAAGAGTCTACATATGAATGAGAATACACGTTGATTTTGTATTGTGATGGCTACTGTATTTTGTTGCAATTCTTTAAGCAGGCAATTTGCTCCACGAGTATCGATTTGATTCTCGTCCAAATTAAGCATTGTGACAGCTGTATTATTTCGTAAAGCTAAAGCGATATATTCAGTTCCATCATCTTGAATAGAATTCCGTGCCAAATTAATCTTTTCGAGTGTCTAGGATTATTTTAAAAAATATAAAAAATGATCAAATGCTTGTTTACTCACAATATTATTTCGTATGACTTCAGCCAAATATTTTGCTCCATTATTTCCAATATTATTAGCAGTCAAATCTATTTCTTTCAATGTCTGAACAGAAAATCTGCGTAGTATCGTTTTGAAAATATATGTATTATATCTATTATACCGTATTATTTTGTAGAGCTTTACAAATTAATTGCATTCCGTTATCTCCTATTTCATTGTGTCCCATGTTTAGTACAGTAAGTGTCTATATATTAGTAAAAGAAAAATTAAAATAAAGAAAATAATGACTGACTGTATTTGTTTTTAATAGTTGAGCTATAAGACCTGCTTCTTTTTCTTGTTTAAAAGAACAATCCTCAATAACGAATTCAGTAATTGTCTATATAATCATTAAAGATAATAAATTTTCAAAAGATAATGAGAAAAAAAAAAGTTTGTACAGTATTGTTTTTCATTGCCTGAACAAGATGTTTAAGACTAGGAAGTGGTATTTTATTTCCACCAAGATCCAGTTTAGTGAGTGTCTATACACAAAATAGTAAAACAAACAAATTAACGTGCAGTGATATAAACAAAATCACTTTATTTTCTTGCAAAAACATCGATAGATGTTGTATACTTTTTTCGTCGAAATTATTGTTACGTAGACTCAGTGAACGAAGAGACTATTAAATATAAGAATAGCATACAAAAGAGACTGAAAAGTGACAAATTACCGTGAGATTTCTCAATATATTCACAAAATATTTTATATCGGCATTGTTCAATTGAATGCTATCTAGAACTAATGTCACAAGTGTCTAGATTTGAAATATGAAAGCTCTCGAAATGACTTATGAAATACAATTTCAAATTACTCGGTTGATTTCTAATGCATTCAATAGGTTTTGTAAATCTGATGATCTTATACACTCCGAACGAATTTTTAAAGTGACAAGTGTCTAAATCAAGTAAATCAGATTTCTATACATAGTTGAACTGAAGATATTTACATCACATCGAATATTATCAATTAATATGCCTCTTTCATAATTCGTTATATAATAGTTATTTTGTTTGAATAGAATTCCATGAAAATCATTATAATTATGCCGAACATTAAAAAACTTTGGTACTGTATAAAGTAAAATTTTATTTTCTTTACTGCGGTAACGACTGAATAAATATTCGCAAGCAACAAACCAATGTTTTTCTTCTAGCCAAAATGAATTTTGAAATGGAACTATAAGTACGTCAAGACTAACTATATCATTCAATGAAAAGTCATAGCAAATGTAGAATTGAAATGTAATAAGAAAATTGAGGTGAGTTCGAATGAATTGTTCCCAATCAGAAATAACCATGATAGAGTCAAGTTTCATCGACTGAAAACCTAATTTTAAATGACGAAGTGCAGGTGTTTTTGAAAGCAATAATAGAAGATCCTCGGTCGATAGTACACAATCTTCAATAATTAGACAAGTTAATCGCGAATTCAATTTCATATCAAACATTTTCATATTATCCATGAGAATTTTATTTAATCGAAATGTTTCTAGATTTGATAATCGTTGAAGAATAATTGAATATTGACTGTAAAGACAACTATTCATTTCCAAATACACTAAATTACAGTCATGAGGCCATAACATCATTTCAACTTTGTAATTTAATTTAGTCCATTTTAATTTTTGAAGTTTTGGATGCTGAATCATTGGCAAAATAAGAGAACATGTTTCAACACTTGGTTGGTCTTCTGAATCGATATCAATCTCAAGTAAGATTGGTTGCATATGTTTTACAGATTTCAAGAATTGTTTCAGTTGAAAATCATAATAGCAATGAAGTATCAAATGTCGAAGTTGTGGAAATTGTGGAAAACGAAGAATTTCAGCGATCATATACTGAATCTCGGTTTCTTCTGTATCAATGCAGCTGAATGTTATATCTAATGAAGTGACAGAAGATGGAACAACCGAATGAAAAGGTTGCGTAGAATATCGGCTTTTAAATTTAAGTTGAATTCGATTGTATTCATGAGCAACAGCACGAAGTCTTTTGCACACCGAACTAATTCTGCATAGAATCGTTACAGCATCACAATAGTGAAAAATATGATGAAGTAATTCGGCAGGTAGATCGAGTAATTGCGCTTTTTCCATCGAAATGAATTAATCTATGTAGAGACAAGTAAAATGTTTATAAAAAGAAAAAAAAACATTTCAGTTACATGCTTTTATTTTGTTTTATGTTGATATAAAGAGATAAGACAGCAAAGAAAAACAAGGAGGTTTAGCTACCGCACTGTTGGTAACTTGAAACAGCAGCCATACAAGTGACTCGTTGATTCTTTGTTTTTTTTATTGACGTCATAGAGTTCGCGTACTTTTTTCTAACAACACTTAACAAATATATAGCAACGAACGGATTAACGTGCATATAAATACTTGTACAAATTTTAACTATGCAATATCTTGTGTTTTCGTTCTTTTACCATGAGTAACAGTTTCAATAATACGGGCATGAATGTTAATCCCATTCTGGGTACATTTCCTCCTGATGAAATTAACATTCAACCTTATTGGCTTGTTGTACTTCAATTACTGGTCGCACAATTTGGTCAACGTATTTGGAATTATATTCGATACAAAACCGTGTTTACTACACTGGAAATAGTTGGTCTAATACGAATCTATCGAAATCGTCTAGCTAAAAACACAACTGATCGTTCTGTGCCTGTTGCTTTTGTTAGTAATAAAAATGTAATGACGGATGAAGAGCGTCTTACTCAACTACGTAGTATGCTCGCTATTGATTTTTTCAATGCATTAAGTTGCTTATCAACACTTGGTCATACAATTTGGTATTGTATTATTCAATCAACATGTCTACAATCATATTCTTCTATAGCAACACATTGGAATTGTTATAATGCTCTTGGTTATCGTCTATTTAATTACATTTTCGTTTCATATTTTACTACGACATTGGATTGTGTTTACAAAGCATATACGCTCGGTTACAAAGAAGTCATGTATGTCGATGCAAAACGAGGTAGCTGTCGTTGGGTTGGTCATTACGCCACATTGGCTATTATTGCCCTTTCACTTCTTTTTACTGGTTGTATTCTATTACCATTTGTTTTAACCAATGTTATACCTATGTTTGTTATCTATCTTTGGATGTCGATCATTTATATTGGACTATGTGTCTATCTGGTCTTTACAAGTATGACCATTCATAACAAAAAGAAAAAATCATTGCCATTGCCTCATAAAATGCAAGACAAAGAAAATACGAATGAAGAAAAAGTCAATCAACATGGATATTGCTCGTCTATGTTTACAACCAACGAAATGCCACAAGTAGCGGCCAGTATGCTATTCGCTATGGTTATCAGTACATTTCCTATTCTTCTATCGATCTATTATAATTATACTCAATTCTTCTATTTTGGTGAAAGTTATTTGAAATCGATTGAAAATGATTATCTCACACGAGATACGATGAATTATTTCAATGTACTGGCAAATTCTGCTCAGCAAAGTTTACATTTAGTTTTGAATCTTATCTAATTCGATAAATCAAAAACAATCAACGGTATATTCCCTTCAAAATGTTCGAATGGTCTTCGATCATCACTTGTCACAAACGTTGGCAAATAGATTGATGCAAATTCTTTTCCATTCAATTTTTTTGTATAAATATGATACATAGCTGGATTTGTTGTTTCCACAATTGCATGTTTAAATCCACGTTGTCGACAATGACTCAATAGAATCTGTTGAAATTTTGTGCCAAGTCCTATCAAGCATATTCAAATATGAAAAATGATTTCGAACATTTACCTTTTCCACAACAATCTTCACGAATACCTACCAACATTATTAATGCTACATCATTTTCTTTCAATCCACTATGATATTCAATAAATCGTCGTTCTAATTCTTCGTATATTTCCAAATCATCCGTATGTTCTAATTCCTTAAAATCATTTTCTATTAATTTCTTCGCATTTCCAACTTGTCCAATGCCATGAATTTCATTTGTCTGTTTATGTATGATAACAATCGCAAGTTTTTCATCTAGTACAGCTTTTGAGAGAACAAGTGCTTGCGGATAGAATTGTTCGTATGTCATCTTCATGAAAATATCTATAGGATTGTATTTTGTGAAGACATTAGCAAGAAGTTTTGAAGATTCTTCCAGATGTTTCTCTTGTAGAATTTCAAATGTATAAGTTTCATCTTCGCTGATGATCTGCGTCATTGTTAGGAATAAAAATAAGCTGAAATGCCAATCGCAGCAAATAAACAACAACAACAACAAAAAAAAACAATGAGATTACGCGACCAATAAAACAATCGGCGCTACTTAACATGCAATATTATTTGAAATTCATATCAAAACATAAACTTTAATTGGAAAAAAAACTTTATCGGCCCGATTATAAGAGATAGTATTGCGATTTGCTTGATCTAATAATCACTGTGTAGTCATGGATTTCTTCATATCCATCATTGTCACAAGTTCTGCGATACACTTCACTTGGTTTAATAGACAATGCCATCTTATGAGCTCCACTCCTTGTCTTTACTTCGTCGACAATTGGAATATATACTTCTAGATCATACATATTGACTCCTGATTTTCGTTTCGATTGGGCACGATAAAGTCTATGTATTTCGCTCGGATCCGGATAATTGTTGTCATTGAAATCAATCCATGCATAGACATCTTGTGCTTGCGCACATCGATTTCGTCCTGAATTCAAACCAATCAATCCTTGACAACTAAGTTGTACTTGAAGTTGATAATACATATTATCATACACTTCAACTGTTTGATACTGTCGATAATGAATTCGTGTATCGTCTTGAAGACGTGTCGATGATTCACCACCCATTTGTACCAATATTAATCGACCGATTTGTAATGAACAACTTGACTGTTTCCAAACATTGTCAATCAAATTTTCTTCTGTTCGTCTTCGTAACGGTCGTATTGCTCGTTTTTGTACATTCTTCGAAGTTTCATATCGATGAGAATGGAATTCTCGAAGAATTTTACCTTCCACTATAGTTGTCGATGAGTCTTGATCGAATTTTGTTTTTAAAAGGGCAACTGTTACCACTACTCCTAGCAATACAATCACTAGTACTCCAATGCTTAGATATACAAATTTTGATTTGCCTGGATGTCTATTGTAAAGATAAAGGAAAAAACACAGGTATATTTTAGTAAGAAGAAGAAACCTACGAGTCATTAGACGATACATCAAGGTAGAAGCCATCAGCGGTTAACATATTATCCGCTTTACGTTTTGGTAATCTAAAAAAATAATCTTTTACAGAACGCTCATCTTATCACTAACAATGACTTTTTGACATTGACAAAAATATAACATCGGCGCGACATGTATATATATATATTGCGACGATTTCTTTCTTCTCGAAGAACATTACTACCACACACTAGAGATTGGGTTATCATTATTTTTTTTGGGTTTTTTTTTTATTCACCTACCGAATCAAACAAATGACACATCATTCAAAAGAGTGTAAAAAATAGAGTTCCAATATGTATCATTTTCTCGAATGGGTATTGTCGAATCCTCAAAAAAGATTCTTCAGTACATTCATAAGGGAGTGGGAGTTTACCAGGGGGATAACAACCATTTCGTAATTTCATGATTTTGTCATGATTTACAATGATTTTCTTGACTCAAAATGAGTTCATATGATTTTCATGATTTACAATGATTTTCTTGACTCAAAATGAGTTCATATGATTTTCATGATTTAAAATGAGTTCGTATCATACAGAAAATCACCAAATTGGACCGTTCAAAATTTGTAATGAACACAGATTGTGGGCTAACAGCTGATTTAGATCATTTATAACTCAAAATAAATCAATCGAACTCATTATAAATCATTGAAAATCATCAAAACTCAGGATCAATCATTTAAACTCAACACAATTTGTATAACTCATTATAAATTAATCAAACTCATTCAGACCCGTTAAAACTCAGTAAAATCTACAAATACTTCGCGTGATTTTATTGATTGCTCAGCGATTTATCATGAGTTTTGGTGATTTTGCATGAGTTCAAATGATCTATTGTGGTTTTCAATGACTTTGGCGAATTTTTATGATTTTTATTCAGTTCAAATTGTGCCAACACTCATTAAAGAAAAGAAAAGAAAAGAAAAAGAACCAACAGATGGCGCACAAGATAAGAAGAACATATATGTTACGAGCAGAATTAAAATCAGGTCAAATTCAGAATTCCGGAGAATTGTTCAGGCAGGTAATGATATCACCGATCAAGTTGTTTTAAATTCATCTATTGATTAACACCCTTCTCAATTATCATTAAATCACCAAGAGGAAACAAATCACAATCGAGTACGAAAGGTTGCCACCCTCAAGTTTTTATTTACCCGAGTGACTTTCTCAAATAATAGACAAAAATATCACTTTCTATCAAAATACAAATATTTTACTAAATTTTTTAGATGCGTAGGATTCAGCTATTGAAAAAGTTTTATTTTTTGATATTTACACATCATTAGCTAGAGTTCACCGA
>ERZ781399.3861-NODE-3861-length-11211-cov-3.819469_pt1 | contig 11211 bp, 10 predicted proteins | sample MGYA00511014_ERZ781399 | MGnify/ENA primary metagenome ERZ781399 (study PRJEB29847, sample SAMN06458254) | wastewater metagenome | isolation source: Wastewater bioreactor | place: South Africa: Cape Town | study: EMG produced TPA metagenomics assembly of the...
AAATTAAAAAGAAAATCTTGGGGACTTTTCCACTTTCTTTGTTCATTATTAATGACAAACGCTTACGGTTGAAAGACATTTTGTTACATCGGATGTACGGATCAAAATCATTGACATGATTTTCTTCAAAATGTACGAAAATGACAGATTATTTTTAAAATCCAAGGTGTTCTAGAATAGATAATCTATCTTTCATACATAACATTGTCCCCCGTAAACATATGCTTAATTAAAATTGTTGTTAATATATAACTACCACCCACGGATTGTTTGTTTGCTTTTAAAACAAATTATTCAACCGTCTGAAATATATTTTAGTTAATTGTATTTGTCTGTTAAAAACTAATTACTTTCGAATATTCATCATGTTAATTACTGTTTATTCGAAATCTTTTTCATCGATTTTAATTGAGAAAAAAAAAACGTTGATTAATAATAAGTGGATATCAACAAGTACAAGAATCACTCGAACTCGAATGAATTTCTTGAAGATCACGGATTCTGCTTCAATAGATTTACTTTGATTATATAAATATATATATAGGATAGACTTTTCCTTTTGACAATAAATTCTTCGAAACACATGATATCGCTTCTTTTATATTTAGGCAAACCTGAAACATATTGAAATCGAACGAGAGAAAGACGGATAGTAGGCGGGGTAGTGCCAATTTACATTCTATTTCCTCTATTTTAAGATAAAACGTTCTTTTTGCTAGTCGTTTTATTAATTTTATCGACGCCGACCTTCTGTTACTACGTCAACGAAGCCTTTTAATTTGTTAATTATAATTATATATATATATATATAAATACATTATATGAGTTTTTCCTCATTTCTTTTTGTTGACATCGTTTTCCGCTTTTGTTCATCAACATAAAATAATTTCAATGTCATCAATAGTGAAATCAACATTTTTATTGTTAATCATCATTGAAACAATTTGGAGTAAATCAATTAATTTATATCAACGACAGACAACATGTGTTATTGATTATAATGGACAAAAATTACTGGAAGGTGATGCAATTGAAATCAATGGGAAATTTTATAAAGTCGAAGATTGTGCTTTACATCGAGCGTATCATGCTTGTGGAACACAGATTATTTATATTGTCAATCTCGTTTGTCAAGCTGTCGAACAAAACAAATTAAAATCTCATCGAACACGTTTCACTCGATTTGCTCAACAGAAATTATTAACCGAAGCTTGTTGTCAAAGTTTATGTACAGTTTCCGAAATGACACGATATTGTCCTTGAGAAAAAATGAACGAGTTCATCAAAAGAATCTTATTATATTTTAGAAATAAAAATCTAATTGAAACGTTTTGTTTTCTCAATCGAAATTCTTACATTTGGTGATAAGAGAAAGAACTGAAATCCATCAATCAATTCTACGTAAAGATTGATGTCATTCCTCGTTCTCCATATTCTTCTGATACGTCAATCGATAATGAAGTAGTCAGTTATCGTACCATTAGGCACAAATCATAGACAATAGAAGAGAGACGATTGCACGTGTGTTCACATTGGGGAGTTTACAATAATAACAAAGACTATTGAGACTCACAAATAAAATAATCTTTCTTTATATACTTCTGTATGTTGTTGTTCTTTATCTCGTTTAACATAAATAGAAAGACAGAGACAGAGAAGAAGAAGAAAAAAAGTTAAATCTGCATAGTCAACAAACAAACTGTTCGTCGTGTTTTGTAGTAAAAATGTAAAATATGTAAATGAATAAGACTAATATTGATAAATAGTTAAGGTAAGACTTCCTTCCGTAAATGTAAATGAATTCCATTGAGATTAGGACATTTATTTGAACATTACAGAGATAGGATAATGGAATACTGTTTTGTTGATTTATTCAATTGGAATGATGTTCATTCGATAAAAGAATCGAGATTTTCTTGATCATTCTAAACAGAATGTCAATTGTAGAGAGCAATGTCTGTCATCAACTCATGTGATTTATTTATCTTAAAAGAATTCTTTGTTCTTATCAAAAAATGTTTATATAGATGAAATGTTTATTAAAAGAAGAAGAAAAAGAAGAAAAAAAGTTTTCGTTTCTTTTCGAAATTGATGATTGACATATGTTAAATAGATAAAAATCAATTTCGAAGATTTGATGATGCAATTCAATGATAAGTTAATCCAGAAAATTGAAATGTGAGATGATCATGTTTTTTTCGTCGAACAGATGTTTATACAGAAGTTCATTGACTGAGAATAAAAAGAGAAAAAGAGAGAGAGAGACTGTATCATTTGCTGATGCTGATCGAGTAACACAAGATGATCGTTAAAGGTCTCTGATATCAATGATTTGTTTAACTATGACAATAATTGACCGTTGAATTGTCTGCATATTTTACAATGAAATCAAAGATACCAACACCTGGAGATGAGCATTTGCCTTTTAGCTAAACGAAACATAAATTTCCAAGAGTCAATTGAATAAATGTTTTATTTCTATTAAACAAACAAACAAACAGAGAGAAAAAAAGAAAAAGAAGACAAGAAAGAGAAAAAGAGAGACAGCAAAAAAAAGAAAGAAAGAAATCGATGTGCAGAATAATTATTTTAACGATAGAATGAGATATTTTTTTTATTTTGAGTTTATTTTCATAAATGTATAACTTTCACTGTATTTCAGATATTATTTAAACGATGTTGTTGTTTTGTTTTGTTTTGTTAAATATTCAATTCGATCCTGGAATGAGAATATCTGACACTCATGATGTCCGAGTGATAGAGAGAAACAAGAAAAAAAAAGAAGAAGAAACGTGAAATTATTTGAAAGGTTTAAATGCACCAATAGTTGATGTTGTTTGACTTGTCGTATTTTGTCGTTCTAAAAGACGAAGAAGAAGATGAAATCGAATGAGAATAGATGAAAAACGTTTGTTTGTAAATAGATTAAAGAGTTACTGACGTGATCAATTGGATATATTACACTTGACTGAGAGATGAATAGAAAAGCTTCGACAAATAGAAAAACAACTAAAACAAACCTTGAAGAGATGTTGATGATGATGAAGATGATGAGCGACGGGGATTTTTCTCTGCCATATCAGCTAGTGACCAGATACCAGACGATTTCTTTCGTTCAGTTGGTTCGACTTCATCGAATTTACGCTTTCGAGATGGTTGTTCATCTACAAAAACAATCGATTTATTATTTCCATTTTTGTTCATCTAATGAAATCAACCTGTGTTAGTTGTGCTACTCGGATTGATTGTCGTTACTACTGGTACTGATTGTTGTTGTTGTTGATGTTGTTGATGTTGAAGAACAATAAGAGGAGCTGATGAGTAATGATTTTGAGTTGTTATTCGTGCTGGTGGGGAACTACATTCATCATCGCTATCATCACTGTTTGAACCTGCACCTTCATCATCATTAGTTCTGAATAAAAACAAAAACGATGAAGATTGATTTAGCAATCGAAAATATGTTTTCGAATGTCTACCGATTTCTAGGCGACCAAGTCATTTTATTTTCTTTTTTTAATCTTCTTCGTGCATTTGCAAACCAAGTCGATACTTGTGTGAGAGTCATTTTCGTCATAATAGCTAGATAAACTTTTTCGGATTTTGTTGGATAAGGATTCTTTCGATGTTCATATAACCAAGCTTTTAATGTAGCTGTCGTTTCTCGTGTTGCATTCTTTCGACGACCAGCTAAATCCATATGAGTTGAATAACTTTTTAAAAAAGAAAAATAAAATGATTATTCGAATTGAGAAATGAACAAGAAATAGGGAATTTACGATGGTCCATATGGTGAATAGCCAATCAACGCAACGGCTGCTGCTGGATCGTAAACATATGGATTATGATGACGCCATGGATTTCCATTGATTAATGGATTCATATTTACACTGGATTCCTTCAAGACACAACAAAAACGAAATCACGATTTGTCGAATTAAAGAGAAAATGTTTTACTTTGATTGTATCGGATGGATTAAGACCGGTTATCCTAATCGAAATGTCAGAGAGAATGTTTTTTTCTATGTAAAGCAGAAAAAAAAACTTACATAATTAAGCAAGAAGAAGCAAGTGTTTGGTTGTTGCCTTTCTCTTTTTTTTTGTGTGTTGGTAGTTGGCAATGTTAATATGTTGTTAAACGAATAGGCATAAGAACAAGAGAGAAAGGAGAGAGGGAGAAAGAAGAAACAGAAGAAGAAGAAGAAGAAGAAAAAGAAAAACTAAGATTGTTTCTTGTTGTAGACACGATTGATACTCTCTTTTCTCTCATCCACCCTATTTGTCGATAAACTATTCAAGAAAAAAATCTCATTGGTTAACATTCGAACGAGACACCATGTTTTACATTCTTGTTCGAGTACCTTGTTAACATCGCCAACGGGTGAAAGAAGAAAAAGAAAAAGAAAAAGAAACGTTTCTCTTCTTATTGGATAAAGACGAAAGAGAAAAGGAAAAAGGCAACACTAATAATGAAGAATAGTGCCCTAAGTAAATCATCGAGTCATTATAGAAGAAGAGAAGAGAGTGGCCTCACCCTCTTAAGTCAACATCAACATGACGACAACGACGCCATTCCTTCTCCTTCTTCTTCTTCTTCTTCTTTTTTCAATAAGCAAACATTGCATTTATCGACTCAAATGGAGACAATTATTCTCCAGTTACTCTTACTTATCAATACAAAAAATAAAGAACATAAACATTCAATATTATGTTTGTCTTTCACCATCTGCATCTCACTTAGTTTTTCTTCGTTTTTTTTTCAATACAAATACAGAAGAAGAGAGAAATGGAATTGACTTCGAATGTTAGTGTTAATCATCATTTAGATCGTGTCGAAACCTTTTAACTTTGAAGATAAAAAAACACATCGACGTAGTTAATGTCAGATGACACATATTCATTCAAAGAAAATGATGTAATCATTGTTCGTTCGTTCGTTCGTTTGGTTCTATCGATTTATAAATAATAATATCAATGTCTGATGATGATAATGATCATGGCACAACCATTCGAATAAACAACAATATGCAGACATTGTTTTTTTCTTATTCTAATTAGAATAAGATCTGCTTGTTTAATTGGACTCATAGAAGAAGTCAAGATGATTGATGAGACAAGCAATATGCCTTCGTTTCTTTTCTCAGTCTCCACCGTAATGTAATTCGTACTCTTGTTTTACATAATGATGTATCGACATCTGACGACAGATAAGCACCTTTCCACACATTGACAAATCTTTATTCGTTATCTTTTCGTAGATTAGTTCTCTTTTTTTCTCCTTTGATTAGAATTCTAATCGAAAACGAGAGACAAAGAGAAGAAAAAAAAAAGATCAAATGATTAATTGACACTCTTAGAGGAAAAAGATCAACTGAGAAAGAGAGAGAGAGAGTCGATTCGATTGACCATATTGAATTAATCAAGAAATATAAAAAAAAAAGAGAAGCTTAAGTACTTGTGAAATTGTTTTATCAACATTGACAATTGAGACGGAGATGAGAAGAAGAATAACTTCTATATACGATTTTTTTTCAGTGACACACTCGTTCTTTTTCTTCTTCTTCTTTTATTCAATTGAGAGAAGATTAAAAGATACTCTACTCCTATGTCAATATATACAGATTCTTTTCGATTTATGTGCCTCTCGTTTTCCTTTTTAATCAATGTTTTTAAGTGAAAAAGAAAGAGGAATCAGTTTAGTTCCGGCAGAAATTCAATTTGAATTGAAAAAGCATGCCGGACTTTACAAGTGGACATATGAACAAATAACAAACGATCATGAGAATGTGTATGATCATTCTCTTCCGTTCGTTGCTTTTCCTTTATAATATTGCTGTTGCTTCTGACCGACAAAATTGTTAATCAGCCAATGAGAGAAAAATAAAAAGAAAAAGAAAGTTTGTTATTACGAATTGAATTGAATTCGACAAAGTTAAACGTTGATGAAATTGTTGACATAAGAATCAATTGTCAAAACAACTTTTTATTTTTCTAGTGAATTATGAAAATGAAAAACGAAAAAAAAAAAGACTTGTGCAGATAGAAATCAATGTCTAACGTGTGTGTGTGTGTTCGGTAGTCTGATGTGTTTGATTGATCAGCGTGGCGTGTGTCTATAAACAAAGATATAAAGTGAAGTGTATATTTGCAATTAGTGTGATAAGAAATGAAATGCACGCGATTCGTTTCTCGTCTGTCGTTAATAAGTCAAGTGAAGATTAAGTTTCTTTATCATCATTCATCTGCATTTGCCAAAAGATTGTTTGAAATTCATTCGACAAAATTGAGAGTGAAGTTTGATGTGTTGCTTTTAGTCAATAAACGATAATTGATCAACTACACACCTTCAAGCGACAAAAAAAACCCTGATAAATCGATTGATAAGAATGAAATTGAATAAAGCAAAACATAACACTGGGCGGGCAGAACTGTTAATAATGATAAATGAGAAGAAATTATCTCTATTTGTCTTTCGTCTTCAACATTAAAAACTCGTCTTTCATATCTTACATAAAACATATGTGTTATTACCTTGAATAACAACCATATGTACAATATCAACTGATTGTTTTCATTTTTCAAAACAATCAGAAAGCAAAAAAACTCTTTTTTTCTCTCTCTCTCTCTTTTTCTCGAGGCAAAAAATGTTGTTGTTGTGGTTGTGATTGAATAACAACACACAATTGAGTGTTTGTTTGTTCCGTTTGTCGTGTTTGTCGATTGTGACAAGATCTAAACAAGTGAACAGAGATTCTGTCGATTCATTGATAATACACCGAATTGCAAAATCAATTGAATAATTTTATTCAAACAAAAGCGAATCAAGTAGAGAGAAAAAGATGAAACGCATTCGATTTCATCGTTTCTCATTTGCATTTCAAGTTAATTCGTTACCTATCGAAAATGAAGTCATGCATTCAACATCATTTCGAATAACAAATTAGCAAGAAGAAAGATCAACTGATTTATTTCAATTAAAAAGAATATTGAAAGCACGAACCAGTTTTGCGAAAAGACCCGATTCATCATTCATCAAATTGTCTATTAACCATTGTTGAAGTTCATCGTTTTTACTTTCTAATAATTCATCCATTAAATTATCAACATGATATGAAATTCTTTTTTGATATGTATTGAATTTGTGAGCAACTCGAGAAGAATAATATTTTGTCATTTTATTGATTTCGTTTGCCGTAAAAGATTGACGATAAGCTTGGATGTAAAACGGACGAATTTCTTCGAAGGGAATAAATTTATTTAGAAATGATTTGATAATTGGATTATATTTCGATATATTTTTGTCATTGCCAATATGAAGATCGACCAGTTCATTCCAATTCAATGCAAATTCAGTTAAATCCAATAGTTTACCAATACGATCATCGATATCGATTGCACGAATTGAACGACTTCCTTCGACATTCGTTACGAATAATAAAACACCGACAATAACAAGAAACCAATGATAATAGAGCATTTTTATCTTTTTTTTGTTGTTTCAAACGAAAGAAAAATCTTGAATATTTATATCTTCGTGTGTGTTTACGATAATGACGAGGGGATTCCCAGAAAAAAAAAACATTCTTTTATTCGTTATCAAAAGAAGGAAAAAAAAGCGACGTAATTTTTTTTTGATTTTAGTTTTTGGTTAATTTTTCTTGAAACCATGCAGTTATTTGAGGCATTTGTTTTTGTAATTGTTCTTGAATTAATTGTGTTAGACGAACTTCAGCTTTATTTTCTTTTTCAACTAATTTTTTGCCAGCAGGTGATGAATAAAATTTAATTATTCCATTGACATCGGCTAATGTATAAAGATCTCGATAGATTTCAACGATACGAGGACGTAACGATTGAAATGAAAGAAATTTTTGAATGAATTGCAACATTTCAGTTTTAAAAAGTGATAAATTGGGATCACCACTGATGTAGGCATTTAAAACAGAATTGAATTTATTTTCAGATTGAGTTATATTTAATAAATGATTTATTCGTTGAGCCAGTTTATCCGATGATGATGATGATGATACCGGTTTACCATTGATTCCAATAGAAAATAAAATAAAGATTAAAAGAAGAGACAAACGAATCGACATCGTTCGAGTTTACAAAGAAATCAAATGAAACACATATCTATTGCAATGCGATCCTTTTCAACAATCGATAATTCTAATCATTGATATTCGATACATCAGACAACTCGTGAATGAAGGTCAAAGTATGTGTTGCAGATATAGAGATACGAATATATAAATGCCATTGGAAAATAAGGTCAGTTGTTCAACAAAAATGAATTTACTTTTAATAATACAGATGTTTTAACAAGAGAACGTAAATTTTCCAGAAAAATCGATCGATTTTCTTTTGAAATAATTCCACGAATCAAAGAAAATATTCAATCGTTGATTTTAGATGATTTATCAATCGAACAAGTTCTTTCTCTTGGATATTATCCCAATCTTTCACAATTGACACTTATTAATATTCCAATTGAATTTATTTCATATATATTTCTTGGTTTGTTTTTTTTTGTCTGTTCAAAATTGAAAATTTTTTATTACTGAATTTATTTCTAGAAGAATCTGCATTTGTTAACAAATATAAATGTCAAATATCATTGTTAGAAATAACGATTGCTACTGATATGAAATGTTCACAAACGGAAAATGATTCACAAGATATTTTTATATTAATTGTTAACTCATTTCCATGTTTGAAATATCTAAGATACGATTTCAAAGGTATACTTGCACAGTCGCCATATCAAATTATTCATGTACCAGTACCTCATTTTATTTCCTCGCCAAAATTATGTTGTTCTTCAACTATTACTCATTTGAATGTTCAATTAGCTTATTTCGATGATTGTCTTTATTTATTAGCCGGACGTTTTGCTAATTTACAATCAGTTGTAACTAGAATTGGCTATGTCGATAATTCGACAACTTTTGCCACAAATAAGGTAAAGTTGAAAGAAAAGCAATAGAAATAAAAGAGAATAGTTGTGTTTTTTTTCTAGGAGATTTTGTCAAATTTGAAATGTTTTTCCATGACAATATTCAGTTCAACATATGGATATGATGATGTAATTGTTCCATTTTTACGGCAAATGTCTCAATTAAAAAAACTGACATTATCGTTTACTATTGAATATCGAACGTCATTTATCGATGGTACTGAATTATACAACAATGTTCTTATTAAAATGAAAAATCTCGAATTATTTGTTTTTGATATTGTCGTGGCAAGTACTGACACGAGTATTGATAATCCGCAATCTTGTGTTGCTATTCAAGGTACATTTAATGAAATGGGATATAATGTCAATTGTTATCTCAATGATACTACTTCAGCAAAAATCGGCCGTTGTCATGTCTATTCACTTCCATTCAATTTCGAATATATGCAACCAATTGATAATAATTTTCTTGGTAGTCGTTTTGTTACCGTTCGAATACTCACGATTCAAGATTATTATCGTTCCTTTGAACATGAATTTTTTCTTGGAATTTCTCAGTCATTTCCATTTCTCACAAGTTTAGAAATAGTCAATCAACGCAAGCAAAAAAAGATTCACACGAATTTAATTGCCGAATATGGAGAAAAAACATTAATTATTGTTTTTCCTCATCTTGCCGCGATAAGATTTCGAATGAGTAGTAAAGATTATCTTGAACAACTTCTGCATGATAAAAAGACATATTTACCAGCTTTAAGGCAACTCGATGTTCCCTATGAACATTTGCAAATTATAACAAACAATTTCACGCATCATTCTACCCATCGAAATTGTGCCAAATTAGAATATATTCGTATGGTTTCAGCTCCTGTTGTATTTCCAAAAGATTTTTATCATTATTTTCCTTCATTGAATAAGAAGTTGTTGTGCTGATTCAGTTATCTTTTTTCTAATCGAAATAAAATTGCTCGTGATATTTTGAAACTCTTTGCCATTATCTTGAATGAATAGTAAATTATAAATAGTCAATGTTTTCATTTTGATTTATTCAACAAAATTTTCAATCAATACTCTCATCTTTAAGATATTGGTCAATGTATTTTTTTGTTGAATCAGATCAACAAATAAGACGTGATTCATAACATAGATTAATCACTTTAGTTTGAGTCCTTTGTACGTTCAGTTGTAAAGAAGATTCGTTTTTCTATTTGTCCATTAGATAAAACAGAAGAGAATTCATTGTTTCTTCATATATAATGGAAAAATAATTCGTTAGATTGCCATAAATCACTTACTTTTCGATTTTTACTTAGTATCTGTTTTACTTTCGTTTCAAAAAAAAATATGAATCGTTGTTGCCAATCGATATATGTAAACATCGACCAAGTCAAACGTTATATTAATGATCCAATAACACCAATGAATCATATCGATCCATTAGTAAGTCATTACATTATTATACACAAAAGTATATGTTATCTTTCCTACAGTATTGTCGATATGATTCGCGTTTCATTCATTTGAAACTTAAATTACGTTATGCTCATTTGGATGAATACGAACAATCCGAACTCGAACTATTAGATTATGCTATACAACAATTCATTCGACTTCAAAAACTACTTTAATAATCAACATTTATTTCTGTTAGGAGAACTTTGACAATAAATGTGATTGTTCTATTAATATTTAGCAATATCTTTCTGTTTCTGTCTGTCAAGTTTAAATCTAGGTAAATTATTAACAAGTCTAATCAATTCTATAGCGCTTGTGTTCGACGGCCAGTATATATATTTTTTCTTTTTACATATAATATCTCTAAATAAATACAGTTATTCGATTGAAATCTAAGTAATCATAAGTCTGCTTTGTTTTTGTGCTTGCATTCGATCTTATTGAATTAGTAATTGAGATTTAGATAGTTTTACTCGAAACAGGGAAATGTTTGTTTTTTTATCGTTTATCTGCGCAATATAAACACCTGTTATAAAAGAGAGTAATATTGGTCATTTTGTATAATTCCATAAAAAAATTTCGAACTGTTACGCATTAATATGTAAAATAATTTAATTAAAATCTTCTCTATTTAACTTTTCTTCATTTGTTAATGGACTTATTCGTGCTGCATAAAATAATTGTTAAACGAATATAGAATAGACTCGTCATTGCACACGTTTGTCGAGACGTCCTTAAGTGTTATTTTTTGTTTGTTTATTTTGGAAATTTTTTTTTCCTGAAAATACGATGAAAGC
>ERZ781399.3863-NODE-3863-length-11204-cov-5.840524_pt1 | contig 11204 bp, 6 predicted proteins | sample MGYA00511014_ERZ781399 | MGnify/ENA primary metagenome ERZ781399 (study PRJEB29847, sample SAMN06458254) | wastewater metagenome | isolation source: Wastewater bioreactor | place: South Africa: Cape Town | study: EMG produced TPA metagenomics assembly of the...
TGTTACATGGCTATCAACGGGTATTTTTCGAAGTTCTTGTTCGATTGATGTTCAATATTTTCCATTTGGTAAAAAAGAATCTTTTTTTTATTTTGTCTTATGATGAAAACAAAATGAATTTAGATGAACAAAATTGCACGTTGAAATTCGCCTCATGGACATATGATAGTGCACGAGTTGATCTCTCAGAAAAGTCAAGTACAGGTGGAGATCTGAGTAATTTTATGAATAATTCAGGTTGACAAGTCTATTGAATGATAGATGAGCTATTCGTTTGTCTGGTTTTCTATGTTGTAGAATGGGAAATTGTTCGATTGCATGTGAAAAAAAATGTTGTCAAATATTCATGTTGTAAGTTGAAAAGAAAAAGAAGATGAAGTTAGACCTTTTGTTTGAGGCCCGGAAACATTTCCTGATTTGACGTATACAATTCAAATGCGACGTCGACCGCTATTCTACGTATTCAATATGATTCTACCTTGTTTTTTGATTACATCCGTTGCTTTTCTCGGGTTCTGCGTACCGTCGGATAGCGGTAGAAAAGATCTTTTTTTTAAATTTCTTCATAACCTTGTCTTATTTTTATCGTTAATCAGGAGAAAAAGTTTCAATTGGCGTAACAACACTTCTTTCAATGACAGTCTTTCTCATGCTCGTTGCTGATAGTATGCCGCCGAATTCGGATTCTCTTCCGTTGATCGGTAAAAACAAAACTTTACTTGTTGAACTTAAGAAACTAAATTTCTTATTTTCTTCTCTTCAAGGCGTTTATTATCTTTCTGCAATTATTATTGTTAGTATTGCAACAGCTATGTCAGTTGCATCTCTAAATCTTTATCATCGTGGAAAACATCATGTTCAACCCGTACCTAAATGGATATCTCGTTTGTTTTTTTGTCTTCTACCGAAATTACTCTTGATGAATATCAGTCTACCTAATCGACTGAAAAAACGAGAACGAATTTCATCGGACATTATGACACGAATCGTGTCAAGTCCATTGATACGTTCGAAATCAATCGAAGTCAATCGAATTCAATATTCAATTGATTACATACATCGTTTAATTGAACATAATCAACGTCGATCCGAAGAACAAGATGCAAATCTATTGATCATACAAGAATGGCAAATACTCGGCCGTGTTGTTGATCGTTTATTTGTTTGGATATTTCTGATTGGAACTATGTTTGTTTTCTATTTGATTTTTTCTCAAGCACCACGCTTAAGATTAAAATAGAATAAGATCAACCTTAATGAAATATTCAAAAGTTTACAAAAATCTAATCCGATTAGTATGAATATGACTGAGATTGATTACTATTCAGCAACAACCAAAAAAGAAAGAACGAAAGAAAAGACGTATGTGTATCATCCCTACCTAATGAACTTTGAAAAGGAAGAACTCAGCGTCGTTTTATATAGAACTCGCTAAGCAGATTGTCGATGACTGAAGGAACAAAAAATATGATTTCAAGGAAGGAAGTTTATGCTTTTGTTTCGAGATTTAGGATAATGAGAAAAGCTATGGATAAGACTTACTCATTTCGAAGATAGAAAAGAAATAACATAATCCAGAAAACAAATTATTGACAGATGTCAATTAAAAACAAAACGATTATTATTTTACTTTAGAAAAAAAATAAATCTATTTACACATAAGATTACACAATCTCGTCCAGCGAGCGAGCGAGCGAGGGGAAAAGAACAAACGAAAATCAAATAAATCCATCAGTTTCAATCGTTGATTCTGTTTCACGTTTTCGTCGTTTTCTTCCGCAAATCACGTCTGTTTGCGGACTACCATTGGAATAAAACGTTCCGCTTAGACGTGTTTGAGATAAAAATGTTCGTTGTTGTTCATTTGGTGAAAAAATATCACTCGTTGCTGTTATAACTGAAAGTTTCGGCCGATATTTTTTATAGAATATTTTGCAGATTTCACGTCGAAACATTGATGATGATGCAAAACAGAAAACAAATGATGCAGCATAATACGTATTGATTAAACATTGATAGATATTGCCTTGAATCATAAATGATTTGTAATCATCATTTGATTCCATGCCACGTTTTGGATCGAATGTAATCGCAAAAAAGATTTGAGTTGGTCCAACAAGAGCTAGATAACCGATACTCGACGCCAGTAACATCGTTGTCACACGGCGTGTACGACTTTTCGAACGTGATTTTAAATGTTCGTTGTTTGTTGGCACGAGAAATGAATTTTTTATGATAAATATATTCAATATCATTGTTACTACGCATGGCTAAAAATAGGAAACATTGAAAATTGTTTTTACTTTGTTTCTAATTTATTAAAACAACTTACAATGATAACTAATATGACAAGTTCATACCAAATATTTGTCGCAGCAAAAAAACGTTGTGCACTGTTGCTACTTGAACTATCAAATATACAAGCAAGAAATTTTGTATTTTCAGCTAAGATAACTCGATTTCCGGCAAACAATAGATAATGTAGATTTAAAATAAACATAACTGAACCGGTTAGCATAATTGTTAATATAACGGTATGATCGTTGGCTTTTTGTGTTCGACAAACTTTTTTCGATTGACGAAAACGATCGACTGCAACGATAACAAGTACCCAAGCTGCCATGCCACGTATCCATTGTGCAATGAATGCATTCACTCGACACCAAGCTATATTGAATTGACTACGAAAATGAATACTATAGCCTAGTGTTAACATTAAATTCAATGTATTTGTTAATAAAACTCCGATGTTTAAAAGAGCACACACAGCCATATATTGACATGTCGTGTATTTGCGTAGTTTATCTCGCAGTAGTGTAAGTACTGTCAGCGAATTACCACATGTGCCAGCAAGAATCAAGAATAAAAAATATGCACGATAGACAATTTTATTTGTTAATAATAGCATTGCCCATTCGTCCTGTGATGAAGAATACTCAAGGAATGTTGAACTAAAATAAAAAAAATAATGACGTTTTTTTTTTGAAAATCTTATGATTCAATTTGAAAACATACTTATTCATTGAGTTAGTAAATCGAATCAATAAGCCACAATTGAAAGAAAATCAACTCACTATAGTATATATCTGAAAAACATCAAAGAATAAGAATTGCCTCCTACGTTTTTTTTTACCGAACATACAAAAGAATTCTTTATCGAGCTAATGACGTTCTCATTTAAAGAGTTCGTTGAAAGAAAGAACGAGAGTGAAGAGAAAGAGAAAGAGAAAGAAAAAAATATCTGCGCAAAGAAGAAGTAAAAAGAAAGAAAAATCAATCTTCGTTCGAATCAATAAATCAGGTTTGTCACTATTTATTAATATTAATCAAGTGCACAGAATATATAAAAAAACACAATAAACTTCAACACAATTTTCTTCTATTTTATTATATACTTATAAAAATCGAACGCAATAACTATCTTCTATTTTTCAAGTGTTCGTTATTTTAAACATTGCCAACGTAATCATTAGATTTAACGAGATTTCCGTTCGAAAAGAAAGAGCGTAAAACTAAATAAGTAGCACGTCTTCGGTTTGACTTCTATTTTTTTGCCTGTTTGTGACAATCGAGAATGTATCAATTAATTATCTGTCTAGGCTTGTGTCAAAAAACTCATCTGGCTCTGACTTAAATATTCTATATTTACTAAAAACTTGATTTTCAATTGTCGAGAAAAATATTTTCTTCTTCATTGAACAAAAAAAACGCGATGACATTCTTCTCGATCTGCTAGAATTCATGAATGTTCGCCTAGTTTGAATCAAGAAATCAACAATTAAATAAATAGAAAAAGAAATATTTTTTTTTTATCTCTTCAAGTATATTTATGAGCAAAGCTCGGTTATTAAACACGGTCTAACCAAAAAAAGTAATATTATTCTCCCTAAAGCTATATCTTTCTAACTGATGGAATAAACTTCTCTTAAAAGAGAGAGAAAAAAAAACAAAAATGATCTAACTACATAACAAACATGTTGACATTTTTCAATTTGCATATCTCTAATCGCAAAATTTGTTGTTTTTATATAAAAAAAATTTCCTCGGAAATCATTTAGAAAAACGGATTACTGCATCCTACTGTTTTTTTCCGCATAATGATTAGAAAAGAAAATATTCAAACACAGCACGTTTTAAATAAATCTATATTCCTACGCATCGTACAAAAGTCAACAGTGTATATCACATCACATCTGTCTAGATAATTAAAATGAACACAAACTAACTATAGAGATTATTCACGTTTTTCTTTAAAAATCTTTAAATTTAATTAAATAATAGAACAAGGACGAAAGAAATGAACTCAATGATATTTCGATGTAAACCGTCTGCTTCGTCATTTGATTACTAATAGAACAAGAAGCAAAACTTGCTTAATCAATTGTAGAGAAAAGAACTGCGTCGATTAGAACGCATGCGATCGTTAAATATGCACGAAATTGAATTAATAGAAGGAAAGCACGCAGTAAGAAGATGTTAACATTTGCTTATTATGCAGTTTTGCTTCTTGACATTCAAAAAATTGCTAAATTTTAAATATTCATTCTCAAGAGGAAAGAACGAGTCAAAAGTCAGCTTTTTTTCTTCTTCTCCTATATTTTCTAATGAAATATGTGCTTGAACATATCTCATATTTTAATTGAATGAATGTAAAAATTCATTTTTTTTTGTTCTTTGTTATTCAAATAATTACAGTCTTGGCGTGAAATTTAATGAAGAATAAAATAGGCATATCCATCAAATAATTTATTAGAAGAAAGCCAAAGCCAAAGATTGTCAATTGATGACAAAAAAAAACAGTGATGTTTTCTTTTCAAATTCAGTTTTTTACTCACGAGTAATTATTGTGATTCTATAAAAAGGTTTTCAAAAAAAAGTATCTAGAACAGGAAATTCTTGCTTTTCTCGAATGAAAATAAAAAAGACAGAAAGCTAATAAATCATGTGACCATCGAACAATCTACAAAGGCATGAGAAGAAGTTATCATGATAATGAATATCTTTCAATTAATATGTATATTTACATTTTATTTCAATAGAAAATATCGAGAACGACAATAATGCCGTGGGATAAAAACAAACGCCCTCACTTTGCTAATAAGATCTCATTCGAAACTGTAATTCATAATGTCATATCGAGTAAAAATTCGATTAAACTGTTTGGGAATATAAAATAAGTAGAAAACGAATGCATCGATGAAATTAATCAGTTTAGCTTCGAGAAAGAAAAAACTATCATCTAGATAATGCTAAAAATAGAACGAGGAAATAATCGGCAACGGAAGCGTTGCGTGAGTTAAAGAAAAAGTAAAAAACCTTTTCGATGATTGCACGTTCTAACTGAAATCACCTCAAAATAATTATTATCTTTTGATAGAGTCAAATAAAGTTGATTGTTCGAGACGGATATTCCAGACTAGAATTTCAATTCGGAGAGGACAAAAAAATATATAGATATTTATTAATGCCTTATCTATCGGTGTATTTCTATGTGCATTAAATAACAAAAACAAACAAGAAAATGCGACGATATTTTAAATACATTTAATTTTTTTCACCGTTTGATGACAATTGTTTGTTATTGTATCGAGAAGCGTGTCCATAAGATCGACAATGTCATCATCGTACTGTTTTCGTTTGAATGAATCGATCGATGAATTACTATTTGTTGGTATATCAACGAGAAAATCATCGGTCGAATCGAGTTTTGCCGTTGATGAATTCAAATGTGAATTCAGTCGATGTTTTCGATGTCGATATGCGTGATCAATTAATTTTTCTTCACATGTTTCATCGAGTGACCAAAAACTACCTTTACCACATTCGTTTTCTTTTCGAGCTAATCGAATAAAATAACGATTTAAACTTAGATTATGTCGAATGGAATTCTAGAAACGAGAAGATGTCAGACAATGAACATCGATTTTCAGTATATATATATATACGAACTTGCCAACCGCGATTATTCGATTCATAGTATGGATATTGTGCTGTTATGAAATTGTAGATCTGACTCAGCGTCATTTGTTTGTCAGGCGATGAGAGAATTGCTTGAACAATTAATTGTGCATATGAAAACGGAGGTTTTGTACCGTTTTTCATGTAATTATTGAGATCATTTTCACATGTTTGATATTCTTGGCTGTTATCGAAACAAGATGCGATATTGGCATTTGGTGAACTTTGAATTAAATAAGAGCAATAGTTCGATTTCGATGATATTCATTGAATTTATTTACTTGATATGATTCGACTCAATTTTCATATTCATCGAACTGTCGAAAATGGGGAAAAGAAAGAAGAAATTATTGATTTACAATTTGAATAGAAACAAGCAAACAAAAAAAGGAGAGGTTTTACCCCGTGAATGAGTCAATTGGACTATCTTGTTGAAAATTTGAATTTAATTCCGGATCGATTTTAATTGAAGTTTGTTGACTAGGTGTTAGATAGATGATTTGTTGTTCGGCATCAGTCGAACGAGCAGCTATCGAAGATGTTTGAGTGATTAACGAAGAAAATGTTATCGATATATCCGTACTCGGAAAACGTAGTGTACATCTACGAAGATTGAAAAGAAAAACAAGAACAACAACAACAAATCGAGATTTGAATTACTGTTTTGGTAAGGTGATTGTTGCCGACATTTTTATGTAATTATTATTAACGAAAATGCCGTTTTTACTTAAACATTTGAGATGAAATTCATTGGAATTGATAAGTATTAATTCGAAATGAATACGTGAAACGACTGAGATCGGACCTAAACGAATGATTTTATTAAGAAAAACGAAAGCAAAAATTAGAAATTATTTGCACACCCATATGAACATCGATATCACGTCGATGATTTTTTCTTCCAACTAAAACTTTCTCTTTCCAAATATCGTACGTTCCGAATACGGACGAATCGAGTCGAGCATACGGTTGATGATTGACTTCATAATCATTCGTTGTATTCGATACTAATGGTGTTGTTGTTATCACTGTTGTTGTCATTGGATTGGCATGATTTGTATCGTAATAAAATCGTTTGACAATCGGCAGTTTTTGTTGAATATTCGATGAGGGTGGTTCGATAAGAGATAGTTGTTGATAGATAATCGGTTGAAAACGTTGAATTGTTTTTTGTTGTATATGCGTTTGATCGAGTTGATAATAAGTTATTGAATCATTGGTTGGCGATGGTGGTGAACACGGTTGAGGATAGATAATATTGTCGAATAAATAAGGTAAATGTTCACTTTGTTCATGTTTTAATGAAGTTAAATATTGTTCATAGACAAATGTCGATGAGGTTGCTGTTGGAATATCAGTTGTCGTTGATGATGATGATGATGGATCGATATATTCATAAGATGTTGATGAATTTGTGCTTGTTGATATGCAACACGTTCGATTCCAAGACATGTTTTCGTTTCGATTATTATGTCGAATGTATATATTGGTGGTTAAGTGTGAGAAAAGAAAATCTTTTGTTCTCGATTAGGATATATATATATACATCTCGTATTTTTCGTTCTAATATAGATGTCAGCATTTTTTTAATATGAGCAGATGGACGAAAAGAACTACAAGTTCATTTTTTTTATCTTATCTGTGTGTTAAATATGTTAATAAAAAAACATTTCCTGTTTTTAAACTTATATAAATCGAGATAGTAACTCTGCTAAACTCATTCTTATTATAGAAATTAAATTCTAAATGATACAAATCGGGTTAGTAAAATATTTGATCTTTTTCTCGTGCTTTCATTTTATGATTGTATCACCACAAATCAATCTTTATTTGAAAGAAGATGCTAATGGTATTGCTGTAGAAGATATTTGTTTTTATTATGAAAGCACGGAGATGTGGATATGGACATGGTCCACGGAAATTATTACTTTTTGTATGAATAAATCTCTCGCAGAATGGCATGTAGAAACTCCGAATCCCAATATCGATACAATTTTTACTTTTGCTGTGCTCAACGAGAAAAATATTACAAGTGAACAATTATATAATTGGTCAGCACCGATTGATCTTATCGAACGATATGAATTATATTTAAATAATCAATCTTTAGATATGGGAAATCAGTTATATTATAATTGTTCAGCATTAGCATTTGGTCCACAATGTCAATTTAAACTAGATAGTTATGATTCGACCTCGCCATTTGACTATATGTATTTATATTTTCGAGAACAATACTATAGCAATGAACCAGTTACAATGACTTGTTACATACATTTACAATGTGATCGTGGTCTACCATCGTTATGTCTTGACTGGACTGAAATATGTGATGGAAAAATTGATTGTAAGAACGGAATCGACGAGAAAGATTGTTGGTTATTCACAACAAATGTTTGTCAAGACGATGAATATCGATGTTTAAATGGTCAATGTGCACCTTTACCATTCCGTAAAGTTGATAGTATGCTCGCTAGTCAATGTCTTGACTGGTCTGATGAGTCTGAACGAGAGTATTCTAGGGTTACCAGTGCAATTCTTTCGACAGCCAAAGAAGATATGATATGCTCGTGGCGACAACATTGGAAATTTTCATGGTTTAATGATTATTATTTTACAAGTTCGTGCCAGAAATCACGTCATACACTGATCAATAAAATCATTTTTTCTCCTGAGTCAAGTGCAACTACGAATAACAGTTGTCTCTTAGCATTTCAATGTTACACTAAAAATAATTCAACATGTTTAAATTTATGTGTCAATAGACAATGTTTACGAATTATCAATTCAACATGTCCAACTATGTTCTTTTATCCAACAGCTCCAATAGCTTTTGGTCATATCTATTTTGCTTATACAAAACAGTATGTTATCAATTCAACAGCTATCGAATTGTCTCGACCAGAATATATTTGTTATGATGAACGAATGTGTAATGGATTTTCGGTAAATGTTACTCTACTATCATTTGAAGGAAAAATATGTCGACGTCCTCAAGATTTTCCATTGATTTTCAATGATCAACCAATCACATCACTCATGGAATTCATTCAACTTGTTTACTCTCAACTTACTCATTGTAATACAATAATATACGATGATTCAACTGTCTGTTCAAGTCCTTATATGTATAAATGTCAAAATTCATCGAAATGTATTCAAATAGATTATATTGATGATGGGATTCGAGATTGTGATTATAACGATGATGAAGGACAAACTGCTGTCGATAAATTTTGTTGGATGAATGATATAAATATATTTTATCAATGTTTATATGAAGATAAATGTATTTCTCAACGTCGAATTCGAGATGGAAACGAGGATTGTAAAGAACTTTATGATGTCTGCTCTAGCGATGAAAAAGCATCGATTCCTCTAGATAAACCAAAAATTCATTTTCTTGACATCTGTGATAAATATGTTAGTCATAAGAAAATTGAAAGCGATGGACAAGTCCATACAGATGAAACTGATTGTGAACAATGGCCATGCAACAATCGAAAGACAAGATGTGATCGTGTCTGGGATTGTCCAAACGGTACTGACGAAAAGGGTTGTTGGACTTTTTCTCCAATGAAGTCTTTATCAAATCAATATATTTGTATTTCAATTTTAACGAATGAATTTATATATTTGTCTATCGAAAAAATGAATGATGGTATTATTGATTGTGTTGGTCGAGTCGATGAACCGAGATTCTGTTCGAAAAATACTTTAGAAATGATTGTCTATTGTGAAAACAATACTCATTATCAATGTATTTCTTGGAATGAATTTTGTTTATCGAATTATAATTGTAATGAGAATATGGATGAATTAAAGAAATATTGCGAGACAACGATTGATGCTTCATTAATTCTTCATAATCAAATAAATTTCGAAACAAAATCCGATTCATCACATCAATTTATTTGTCATCACGGTTTATCTGTTCAAGGCTTAAGATCACAAGTATGTTTTTGTCCACAAAGTTACTACGGAGATCGTTGTCAATATCAAAATCAACGTGTTAGTCTTGTCATTAACATAGATGAATATAATCCATCTGCGCAAACACCATTTGTATTTCTTATTTCATTAGTTGATAATAGTAATCAACGGATTATTCATTCTTATCGACAAATATCTAGTTTAATCTGGAACAACGTATTACGTGCATATCATGTACAATTAGTTTATTCAACTCAACCAAAAGATATAACAAAGAAATATTTTGTACATGTTGATATTTATGAAACAATAGCATTAGTTTATCATGGAAGTATGTTTATCGAATTGAAATTTCCGTTTCTACCAGTAGAACGTGTTGCTTTTCAAATTCATCTACCGAAATTAACTGATACGATTCGAACATGTTTAAATCATGAATGTATGAATGGTGAATGTGTACACTATTTAAACAAACAGGATAAGTATTTTTGTCGATGTAAACCGGGTTGGGCAGGAGAATATTGTCAAATTTCACATGTATGTTCCTGTTCATCGGATTCATTATGTGTTGGTATTACAGCTAATAATCGTTCGATATGTGTATGTCCAATGAATAAATTTGGTCCGAGATGTTTAGTAACAAATAATATTTGCAAAAAAAATCCATGTCGAAATGGAGGTTTATGTTTACCAGAAAATGATTATTTAACACGTGGTAAAAGTCAAAGATATTATTGTATCTGTCCTAGAGGATTTTGGAATGATGGCTGTGATTGGATTGACCAGAAAAGAATAATTTTAGTGAATGAAAGTATTCAATTCTCTTCGCCGACTTATGTATTTTTCTATTTCATTGAATTAGATAGTACTAGAGATGTAAATTCAAGAGTAGTATGTCCAAATCAAACTTCAATTATCATATATTCATATCCATATGCCACTTTCAACTATATTATTGCTAAAATTTTATCTAATTATTATTTAATTAAAAATGATACTCTTAGTTCGTTATATCGTTGTCAATCTATAGGTGAAATATTTGCTGAAAGTATAGTTGAAATGCAATTAATTCGTCGTTTGAAATATTATCATGTTCCATGTCAAAATCATTCATTAAATGTATTATGTTTTTATGATGATATTTATGTTTGTGTATGTCGTGATTTTTATGGAGAACGATTAGCTGATTGTATCGAAATCAGTCGGCATTACCCATACTTTCAACTTCCAAGGGTATTACATGATGAAATCGAATATGCATGTCTCCCCAATAAATCAGTTCATTCATCGACTTTATCAACATTTTCAATAAC
>ERZ781399.3872-NODE-3872-length-11186-cov-3.651424_pt1 | contig 11186 bp, 10 predicted proteins | sample MGYA00511014_ERZ781399 | MGnify/ENA primary metagenome ERZ781399 (study PRJEB29847, sample SAMN06458254) | wastewater metagenome | isolation source: Wastewater bioreactor | place: South Africa: Cape Town | study: EMG produced TPA metagenomics assembly of the...
ATTAATCAGTGGATCGACAGATGGTCTCGTGTGTTTGTATGACGTGTCGAAACCCAACGAAGATGACGCACTTGAACAAGTATTTGTTTTCTTTTTTTTGTTTTTGGTGAAATTTAATTTTTATTCAAGGTTTATAATGCCAATGGTCCAATTGGAAAATGTGGTTTTGCTCAACATAATACAATTTATGCAATAACTGCGTCGAATGCGTTTTATATCTGGTCAACAGTTGATGACAATCAAGAATTACTTGTTCAAGGTGATACCGATACTGATATTCTTTCGATTGATGCATCTTCTCAAAAACCTGCTAATCAAACAACATATCATCTTTCGTCAGAATATGCGACTATTGTCGATCTACTCGCAGACAGTTCCATCAAAGATTTATTTCCATCTCTCGTTCAAGAAAATTCAACATCTTGGCCATTGTTAATGTGCGATCACATGGGCAAAACATGTGTCACATTAATCTCATCCGAACAGTCTGAACCTACAATTTGTCCACTCGATTCACCTCATTCGGAAACACTACGTGCAGCTGTAACCTCTCGTTCATCACTCTTTACATGTAGTGATGACGGTCAATTGATTCAATGGCAACCAACATCTTCGAATAATTCGAATAAAAAGTCAACTAGTAAGAAGCCTTACTAATTGACACGCGATTTGTTATTGTTTTGTTGTTAACAAAGATTTTCTATTGTTAATTTTTGAAAAAATAAATTCGAAATATGTCATTGTATAAGATCACAGATTATCGTATTTCACACATGTATGCTTTATCAAGCTACTAAGTATGATGCGCACCGACATGTCTTATTTGATATTCGTATTCAATTAGAACGAAACAGCGATGTAATGTTGTTTTCCATCGGACAACAATTTCCGACAAATCTTTGATCGTCATCAAAGAATTCGACGGATTGTTATATATGTATACGTTAGCGAACAAAATTTAAATTTTTTCCCTTCTCTTCAAGTTGGACGAGAGAGAAAAACGAATTGAACAGAAACGAAAAGAAGAAAAAAAAACAAATCGATTCACTTCGGTTAACATTGTCTGTTTCTCTTTCTTTCTCGGTCGTTGAATAGAAAAACATTTGCGATCATTTACCTAAATATGTCTTTCAGTGATACAGAGTGTTCACATCGTTCATTAACAACTGTACATCGTGTACCAGCAAATACAAATTCACAAAATACGAAAACGATTTCTCTACATGAAATCGTTTCGAATGTCGAAACAGCCGAATTATTTCTCGAATTCCTAATGAGTTCATCTCAAACAGCTCCATTGGGCGCTGTTTACGCCATTGTACTTGTACTTAATGAAAAGAAAGACGATCTCCATCAATTACATGACATCGGTCGTGCAGCTTATAAAACCTACATCGAAAATGAATCGGCTCTGCCTTGGCTACCGGCTCAACGACGTTTAGAATTACGCGATATCTATCGTCGAAAACAGTTCGACGAACATTTTTTCGATGGCGTATTAGATGATCTTTTATTTTATATCGAAAATCAAACGGATGTATTTCGACAGTTTATTAATTCACGTATTTGGAATGAATATCGACGTGGCAAATTTTCGAAAAATCATGCACAAATTAAATCAACATCGACACTTGGCAGTCACGCCAATAATAGTTATCAGACTGAACATGATTTGAAAAAATCACGTAAACTTCATTCATCATCGTTGTCTTTGCAAACTAAAACGAAATCCACTGATCGACATCACCATCATCATAATCGAAGTGCTCGAATTGAACGTTAGTTTTTCTTTTCTCTCTCTCTCTCTCTCACACGTTCGTCTTCTTTTTTTCAGCAACATCAACGAAAAAAACCCGTGTAGCCTATTTTCTACCTGGCAGTGACACTCCATTTGTTATTCAAGTATCTGTGCCTCCAGAATCGATTACACTCAATGATATTCTTCCACGATTACATACATCGTCGCTTAATCAAAAGACGAATTCAGTTTTTGACTATTTTGTTAAACATCGTGCAGCCAACGAGAATTGGCTCGGCGGTGATACGCAATTTATTAATGAAAAAATCGATGATTTCGACAATCCGTTACCAAATATCGATGGAACGGTCGTGATTCGAATTCTTAATAATAGTTAGACGAAATTGTTTGTTTTTCTTTCTTTGTGTTTGTTTATTTGTGAATGAATTAATTGATCTACTTTTTTTTTTCTTTACTGATAATTCATAAAACTCAACACAGTGCAAATGTATATGATGAATATACGTAACTCGTGCTTTACATGAGAATCAGTCATGCGGAAATCGGGAATGAGTAACCAAAAAACATGTTTATTTGCTTGAGCAAACAGACGTTGTTTTTTTTTGTACTTGACGGTCGTTTGAGGAAATTGCAGATGTAAGTATCGTTTCACTGATCGAATTTCTAGGAGAAAAAAAGGAAACTTTTTTGTTTCAAATCAGAGATAAGGTTATGACATTTTCTTTGTACGTGTAAATTGTTCGTCTATCTGAATTGCAATCTAAAAAAGTCTGATAAATATTTTCTGATCTTATTTCGGCAAGATCAAACGACTGTTTACAATGCAAACAAATATCAAATAAACTAAATATGTAATTTAAGATTCTCTCTCTCGCTCTGTCAAGTATTCAGAATGGGTGCTGGCCTTAGTACGGATGTCATTATTGCATTGGTAGTCATTGCTGTTGTCATTGTTCTTGTGCTGCTGACAGTATTGGTAAATAGGATAGTTTTTGTGTCTTTTTTTTTCTTCTATTGAATATTTAGATTTGTTGTCTTTGTCGAAAATGTGATCAATGTGCAAGATGGTCGCGAAAGAAAGCGATTGCGCGCGATGAAACAGTTCGAGAACGTGAAATGGCTGAAAATCGACGAGAATTCGACGAGATTCGACAACAACACGAGACTGTACGCGAGCAATTACGAGTGAAATACAATCTCAATGGTGCCAATGCGAATGCAGCTGTTATTTCTTAGTTTTTTGTTTTCATCGAATTCGATTTATCTCTATTTGTATCAGTAATGTTGAACGTGATTAAAAGTGATGAGTGTATTCATTGTATTTTGTCTTTTGTTTAAAAATAATCCATGCAAAATACGAGTCAATCGTTGATGGACATCGATTTCACTTGAGAGCGAAGTGTCTGTCTAGTCTAACACCTAGAGTAATTTGACAAATTGTCACAAAATGAAATATTTTAAGAGTTCGTTTTGTCTCACGCGACAAATGTCTTCATTCTATCTCACTTGAAAACAAAAAAAAGTTCAATTCAAATGTTTTCTCTTCCCTTTCTTTTTTGTTCTGCCCATTTAGCTATGTATTTCGATCTTTCATTAATTCTTTTTTTGTATATGCATGTGCAAGTTCAACTGTCCAATTCGCGTCAATAGTTCATTCTGTTACTACTGCTTTTACTTGATTAACACAGCGGGTGCACATAGTACGTTGAGTGACAAAAAAAAAACGGAAAGAAACGAGGTCAACTTGAATACAAGGTTCATATCCAAAGTGGACGAAAAGAAAAGTATTTGATACTTGATATAACACCACATTAATATTGTGTTCAGTCGGCATACATGTTGACGCTTTATCTTCGGAATTATTCAAGTAAGACTGATAATTCTATACGATTGAAAGAATCAATGCAAGGTTCTTGCCGATAAGAATAAACAGATTTCTTTTTTTTATAGCATCATGCTTGTTATCTCTTTATTCTGTCATTTTATGACAAATCAGTTATAAATCTTCATATATACAGAGTTTGTCAGGGACACATACATTCATTTCTTCTTTTGATCATTACGTTTGTCAAAAAGCAAAAGAAATTCTAAACCGTTTTTTGCATATATTATTCAAAAAGAAAATAATTAGAATAATAACAACTGATCGATTCTTATTTCCCAATTGTTTGCCTTCGACGACAGACTGACTGACACGATTTTTCCGTCTTCGTTTCTTTTTTTATTCCAGAAATTTCCTTAGTGAAATAATCCGAGTGAATTAAGTCGGCAGACAGAAGAGAGGAGAGAAAAAGAACGATGATTGAACAACACTACGCTTCGTTGTTGTTGTTGCCGTCATCAATTTTGAAAGACGAATCAAGAAGAGAACTCGTTCTATAGAATTAGAAGCTGTGTTAGCGGACACACGATCCCACTCAATGTAGAACGCGAAGAAGAAGAAAAAAAGAAGAGGAAGGAGGAAAAAAGTTCGTTGAGATAACTGCTCGCGAGAAATATGTAGTAGTAGTCGTGGCAAGAAACGAACGAGAAAAGAAAGAAAAGAGAACGTACAACGGACTGTCTCTCGATTAAATCAGGCAGCTAAGACAGAAATGACGTGTTACTGGTGCCCGAAACTGAGGAAAAAGAGAGAGAGAGAGAGAAAAAAAGCAGTAGCAGAAGCAGAAGAAGACGGAGAAGAAAAAATATAGACGTCGTTGTCTTTTCCCATTTTCCCTTTTTTTTCTCCTTCGACTCTATTTTCTACTATTGTGCGTGCAGAGTGTAACGCATACAAACGCAAATTCTTCATCATTCTATCATTATTTGCCTACCCAAGAAATAACAAACGCCAACGACAAATCCGACGCATCATATCATAGCGTTAAGCTATCGAGTATTCCTATTTTTTAAACTGAACTAATTGCCAGAGCGTAATCTAAGACACAATTAAATCAGGTTCAACGCGTACGTGTTATGCTATTCGTATTGGTCAACCAACGACAGTCAGTAAGTTGCCTTCGTTCTTTTTTCCGTTCAAATAAATGCATCATGTTGTGCAATCGGACAGTCAGTACCAGGTGGCCAGTGTGTGTGTGTGTGTGCTGGTTATTGTTACTTTTTTTCTTTTTTCTTCTTTCTCTCAGCTTCTTTTAATTATCATACTCGAAAGTTAACCTTATCGTAGGCAGGTAAGACTTGATCAATGGATATATTTCGTCATAGATGTCAAATATTTGAAATCAACAGTTGTTCATTGAGATCAATCAATTAAAGTGTGACTGTCGTCTATAAAACAGTGTCTTTTCAATGAAGGTCTTCCACTGATAATTCTGTAAAAAAAGGCCCGAAATTGTCCTCTTAATGATAACATACATCTGTACGACATAGTAAATAAGAAGAAAAAAGTATATAGGTGGAAAAAGTTGGAGGCCATTCATCCATATGTATGCACATGGTAACTCCTTTTTGACTCTTACAAAAAAAACGAAGAAGAAGAAGAGAGAGAGAAAAGTAAAAGCATCGGAATAAGCAATGAATACGATATGAGTGCATGAAATATTCGTGCACTTTCGTTTAGGCGAGCATGATTTATCTATCTCACGAAAGCATACGCATGTTAGTTGAGGGCTACGATGATACAGGATGATGATGATGATGATAGTTGATGCGAAAGAGAAGGAAGAAAAGATTGAACAGTATATATTTAAATCGATTTATAATACATAAATGATGAAACTGACCTGAACCTTCATCTTTTTTTTTGAAAAATTGAAATTAGATATCGATATATTTTTTCTTCTCTTTCTTTTTCGATATCTGAGAGAGAAAGAAAAAATGTTCATTCCCTGCATTTAGTTAAATATTTCAAGGTTAGAAACGAAGATGATAATGACGAGATGCATTTAAGCGACAATTTCAGCACATCAAAGTAGCCATTTGAGAAAACATCTGCAGGCCTATTATTAATTCTTGTCGTCTTTCAGACCCGCCTTTCTTCTTCTTGTTCTTTTCCTCTGATATTTTTCATCGAAAGAAGAAGAAGAAAAAAATTGCGATGGCACTATCGCGGAGCCTTGTATGCTCGTCTCTACTTTCTATCATCACTTATGTATTCGGTATTTATCTATCTATCGTTATTGATGAGAGAAGAACGAAGTCAAGTTCTCCACTCTATATTATCGTAACATCTTAAAACTAAATCAACATAAAAAATAACAACAAAAATAGATTTGTCTTTCTCTTCAATACATAACAATAGACATAAAAATAAAAATGAATGTCAGATTCTTTATTTCTAATCAACGATGTTTCAAAGAGAAGTACTAGTGTGCTTTTATACGTGTGCATATGAATGCTGTTTTAATTTTTCTCCCACCATTCTCTTACCGCACATCATACATTGCCCTTTCTTCTTCTACTACTACTTCTTCTTCTCATTCATTTTTACATTCTTCTTCGCTTCTTCATCTCTCGTTTACAGGCGTAAAGGCTTCTCTAATAAGATATGTTTGTCGATAATGATGGTCTTTTTCTTCTTTTCTCATTGAGCTAGCTTGAAGAAACACATACATATATATACGTATATATATATAAAAGAATAGCACATACCATTACCAATAGTATGCCTATATTCTTCTCTTTCGTTCATCAATTTCTTATTTTTGAATTGTAGTTGGCAAGCTTATCATCATTAACACGCAGAGTGTGAGAAAGGAGAAAATTCGAATCGAAAAACGAGAGAACAATGAATGCGTGTCTAGTGTCTGTCTTTCGTTTTGTTCATTTGTCCGTTGAAAGCAAAGTAATATCAATCAGTAATAGAGTATGCTTAGTGTGGGGTCAACGATGAGGTAGTGATGCATAACTATTCATCGAGAAAGAAATTAGAATAAAATAAAACTTCGATTTTTATTTCTTTCTATTGTAGTTAATTCAATGTTCAATCAGAATTGTGGAACGACATTAGTTTCTCAATTACTTGATTCTATTGATGGTCATTTGAAAGACGTTCGTTCACCAATGGAACAACAACAACAACAACAACAACAAAAACAAAAAGAGCAACAATCACCAGAATATGAAATGTCCGTTGATAATACCGATGATGATGAACTTTGGCTAAGTGGCCATCGTTCGATATTTTCCTCGTATGGAAGTCATTATCACAAAGCTGCACCACAACTTCGTGACAGTCAATATGAAGGCTTTCATTGGGATCTCTATGAAGATCGAAATTATCATCATCTTGCTTTTGAACAAGACCAACAAGAACTGCCTCCAACATGTCAAACAACCAGTCTTACCGAATGGTCAATGCGTTTAAGTTCAGGTGTTATCGGTGGTGATGCCGATACTGAAGATGATGCCGATGTTGAAAATGATGATACGACATCATCATCGGATCCTCCACGTACATCATGGCATGCTATTAAATCCAAATCTGTTCATCGAAGTTGTTCATTATCTTCTGCAAATGTGTCAGACGGTGGTGGTGATCAACGATCACGCAGTCCTCTTACTCTCTATCGATTGTTTCAACGTGCACGATCTCAACAACATCCATGTCGCTTATATCAAAATTTTAGTGATAAAAGTGTGTGCGATTCATTGACATCATCATTATCATGCTCAAATATAAATAAATTAAATGATTCAATGAAACAAGAACGTAAAGTGCCCGTGCCTCGATTTGAACTCAAAAGTCCAACAACATTTTCACAATTACGAATCATTAAATCCAATAGTCATAATGATTTTCTTTCATCATCAATGGAACAGTCAGCAGCGAAAACAAAAGAACAATCAAAAGGTAAATCTAAGATGAAATCCGATCTGCAAAACACGAAGGATCAAATGATTAGTTTTATCATTAAATCCTTGTCTTACGAAGCAAAAAAAAAACGATGTACATAAATTGAACAAACATCAATTTCATTTATCGAACACGATCTTTGATTGACAAATCATCTATCTTATTGTTAATATTTTCATTTCAGGTCGTAATCAAATAGCTCCCGCGCGTCGTAGCGTTGATCAATGTCTTCAAACATCTATACACGTGGACAACACGCCTCCTCCTCCTCCTCCTCCTCGTCAATCACAACCAATACGTCGTTATATTCCTCGATCAGCGTCTCGTCCACTCAACACGGACAATCATTGTGTACAAACCGATAATCAATCAGTAACACGTTCGAAAAGTGCCGATCGTCTCTTGAATAATGTTGTTAATCCAACGACAAATTCAAATAAATCTAGTCAACCATCAACATTTCCATCGTCAAGGTCACAACCATCATTACACACGATATCATCACTGCCCGATCTCAGTTTTCTAACGCACTATGCGAAAGAAAATCCAGCACCACCAACGGTGCCGAAATCAACGCCAACCACTCAAACACAATGCTATCCTATGGGAATGAAAACTACACTCTCGGAACCATCATCATTAACGAAAAAGACTGCACGAACAGTGTTCTATTGCAGTATTAAAGTGCCACAACCTACATCATCATCATCGTCGTCGTTTCCTATTCGACCAACAACACTCTATCCACCAATGGCAGCAGTACAACGACCTCGAACACTCAAAGAAATCAAACGCATCAAAAACACGAAAACAAGTCCAACATTGATAAGCCATAGTCCTCTCCGTGCCTTTCCACTTAGCCCTTCAGTTCCATCGAATACTTGTAATCATATTAAAGAAGAAGAAACAGCAACATTTTCTTCGACATGTTCGAGTACATCGACAAGTGCGAATAGTACATCGAGTAGCGGCTATTTCAGTAATAGTTCAGCGAATCATCCACGTCATATTCAAACACCAACATCATCCTATCCATTGAAATCATGTTTAAAACGTGCAAAAACAGAAGATCTCAGCACAACATCATCGTCAGCAACAACAACACCAGCCACAGCCAATGTTCTTGCTGTCGGTGCTGCGGGTGATATATTTACATTAGCAGCACGAACATTAGCTGCAAGACTCGGTGATAATGGCATGGAAACACCCAGACATCGACGTTATTCAGCACCGACGATATCATCTCATCAACAGAATTTCTCTATTCAATTACGAACAAGACAAAAAGGTTGTACTCTATCGGAACATGATCTTCGTGCAAAGAAGAGTGTTAGTTTCTGTGATGATATTGCTCGACGATTGATAACACCATCGGCAAGTCCGAAACATCGACCGACACCACCACCCAGATCGTCTCATCGATACGATCGAGGTAGACATTTTTTCGAATGATGTGTTTTTCAATTATTGTTTTCTGTTTGTTTAGACTATTGTGATTTAGTACCACGAGAAAGTCTTACAGATAGTCCTCCGAATGAATTCAATCTATCTGATGATGAACACGAACGTGATGATGAACCACAATTAACCAATTTCACAGAAAATGCACCATCGGAAATAACCAAACCACTACCAGTGAAATTCGGCAGTGATAAATATCTGATCGATGCATTTGCTAATGTTATTCTTCATATTATGGAAATCAAATGCAATGATCCTCAAGTAAGAAATTTATTTAAAAAACAAACTATTCATTGAATTTGTCTCTTATTACGCGAAGTACTTGAAGATGGTCTTCGACAATATAGCGGTTCGTTATTTACGAAAAAGATGAATCTTTGGCGTTTGATTGATATGACAACGCCGACAACCGGTCGATTTCATGAAGCTAAAACGAAAGCACAATTAGGACTATCATCATCAGCTGATTGGATTGAAAAATTCAATGCATTTATTTATCATTTACTTAATCTTCACGAACTTGCGGGATGGCTGACTCATTTCGTTTCTCATCGTTCACTATTTACAACACATTATGAACCATGGGCATTTATACTCGTCTATGGAGACAATGATTTATTCGAACGTATAACCAATCAATTAGAAAAACTGTCACCACTATCATTTCGATTGAAGTATACGCATTCATCAACAGTTATTCCATCAATACGAACGACAACGACGACAACAACAACAACAACTACTACATCAAATCAACGACCTTCATCTCTACTACCGAAACGTTTCAACGTTCGTGGTTGGTTACGTGATCGTAAAACTCAAGTTAAAATCTCGCCAAAAGAACCACAAACTTCATCATCCACATCATCGTCATCATCAACCATCATAGAATATTCCAGTGCCTAAATCCACATCATCCAATCCGACGAATAAATCATCATCAACAACAACAACAACTGTCTCACATGGATCTCAATCGAACGCTTCCATTCGACGTAAACTCGGCTCAATTCCAGTTCCTAAACGTCATCAAACAGTGCACTAAACAATTCGTTATATATTTATATACATATGTATAGAGATAAACAAAAGATATGTTAATTTATAAATGCATTCAAAATGCAAATTTATTACCGTTTATTCTCAATCGTTGTTTTTCTTTTTCTTTTTCCTTTTCTCATTTTCGTCAAGTAATTTTTTTAAATGTTTGTTTGTCAATGTGTGTGTGTGTTGATGTTTTAAAGTAAACCACAGTATTTCTATCTTTATTTATCCTAATTTGACCACCTATTTCTCTAATCAGTATAATGAACTGTTTAATCAGTTGTCATTCATGCGTTTTCTTCTTCTTCTTCTTTGTATTCAAATGGTAATAAAAATCAAAATAAATACAAGCATATAGCTCTGCCCGAATTGAAAAGGTTTCCGTCTTGTTTTTTTCTTCTTTTTCCTGAAATTGAAATAATGCACACAAAGAAAAATTGGTTACAAAAGTCTTCAAGTTGTTGTTATATTGATGACTTTTGCTTATTGATTAGTTTTTTTTATTGTTATTATTGGAGACATTGTTGATAAGAAGGAGAAAAAACATTTTTATTTTATTTCATCGAAACAACTATGCCAACTGTTGATCCAAAACCACGCAATCGGCCATTTCGTCGAGTGCTCTATCGTGAAGATTCGAAAGATTCAACCGTTGTTCAAGATGTTTCACCGAGAAGCGATGGACATTTAGTTGAAAATGTGAAAAAACAATATCGTCATCGGTTATTAGAAGACGGTCATATTATTGTCATGACAAATGCTAGTCGAAAATTATTAATGAAAGAAGGTATCCTGTACAAATCGCCCGTTGAACAGATTAAATATGTCAAGCGTATTCCAAATGATCCGATGGCACGATATTTATTTCAAATGAAGAGATTTAATCATTCAAGTTTAGGTTCATTCAATTCTCGAGATACTCACAATCAAAGGTCAGTACTACATAATTCGAATTCGATGAATTTCAGTGCATGTCAGCGTGATCTCCAAAGAAAAAATAAAATCTTTTGGAAAAAATCTCAATGTTCGATGTAGTAATGATGAATGTTGATTTGACACGAGAGTAGAGCATGGCTTGGTGGTCTAGTGGTATGATTCTCGCTTAGGGTGCGAGAGGTCCCGGGT
>ERZ781399.3886-NODE-3886-length-11147-cov-3.701226_pt1 | contig 11147 bp, 10 predicted proteins | sample MGYA00511014_ERZ781399 | MGnify/ENA primary metagenome ERZ781399 (study PRJEB29847, sample SAMN06458254) | wastewater metagenome | isolation source: Wastewater bioreactor | place: South Africa: Cape Town | study: EMG produced TPA metagenomics assembly of the...
TCCGGAGCGTCCACGGAGGTGGAGGCGTCCGTCTCGAAGCTCGAGTCGCGACGCAAGAACCCGCCATCTCGATCATCCCCGCAGGCAGCCATCCACACGATCGAGAGGACGAGAGCAAGGGCCGCCGCCACGGCGCCGCGAGACATTCGAATGCGCCTCACGGGAGCACCACTTCCTGAGGAACGATGCTCGGTACGCGAAATTTGCCATTTCCGAGCTGGCCACTCGCATTACCTCCCCAGCAATACACTTTACCACTCACCAAGAGTGCACACGTGGCGTTGGGCATTGTCTTCACCTGAACAGCGGGCTCCGGAAGGCCTTTGACCGTGACCGGCTCGAACGCGTAGTCCTTCGTCCCGTTCCCCGCCTGACCGCTCGCGTTGTATCCCCAGCAGTACACGGCGCCGGACACCGCCACCGCGCACCACCGCTGCGGCTCGATGATCCGGCTGGATGCTTCTTTGGTGATGAAGGTGCGCGTGGTGGCGATCTGAACGAGCGGCTCGGGTGCTACGACCGGCTCCGGAAGAGCGCGGCGGAGGGACTCCTTAGCCTCCGATTGTTCCTCCTCGACCGTCGGAATGCCCGTCCCCCAGCAATAGCCGATGCCCCCGACTGTCGCGCACGCGCTGTCGCTCGCGATATCGATCGACGAGATGCGATCGAGCACGATCCGAGCGGGACGTGGATCGGGGACGAGCGAGGAGACGCGTGCGAGCGGGGGATTCGCTCCCCAGCTCAACGTCGCGCCGTCCTCGCGAAGCGTGAAGGTGGCCTTGCCGACGACGAGATCGCGGATCGGCGCACCGGGCGGGATGGCCATCGATCGTGGAGGCAGCACATCGGACGCCGACGAGGTCTCGAAGGACGCGAGCTGACCGGACGTGTTCGTTCCCCAGCAGAGAAGGCCATCGTCGACCGTCGCGCACGCGACCTCTGCTCCCATGGCCACTCGCTTCGCTGGTGGGAGGGGGAGCTTCACCGGTGTGCGCTCCGTGGTGGACGCGCCCGCGTCGTTCCGGAGATAGGGTCCCGTACCCCAGCACCAGACGCCGCCGCTCTTGTCGACAGCGCACGGGTGATCGAGCTGGCTGACGTCCGTGAGGCCGGTGACACGCGCGGCCGTCGCGCTGCCGAGCGGGTCTGCCTCCTCACCTCGCCCGAGCTGGCCGGCCTGGTTTGCCCCCCAGCATGCCACCGTGCTGTCCTGGAGCAGCGCGCAGAAGCCCTCGCCGCGATCGGCATCGCTCGCACCGAGCGTCGTGACGAGCGACACCGCGCATGGTGCAGAGGTGCAAGAGACGGGGAGAGGACCGCCGTCGAACCATGCCGCGTCCCGCGAGCGAGCATCGTCGAGCGGCCCGGCGTCGAGCGCCGAAGCGTCGTCGGTCGCGCTGGACGCGTCCGATCCAGGGTCGAGCGGCTCGGCTATACCGACGACTTCGTCGCTCGAACAGCTAACGGCCGCGCCTGCCGTAGCCGAGCAGCCGACGAGCACCAGCGCAGCAGAGAAGTACGGATCAAGGAGTCGTCTTGTGAAGCGCATAGCCGTCACCGATCGCCCAGAGGTTGGTATTGGACGCACCTCGAACCCGGTACACGCGTCGTCCGAGCGGTCCGCGCATGGAGGTCGTCGAGATCGCGTAGCCACCGTCGTCCCAGACGTCGGTGCCTCGAATGACGAGCCCCCATCCGCTCAGCCACGGCGTCCCCTGCACGGCCGAGAGCGAGTCCCACGGTTTGGATTTGGAGAGCGCAGGCGGGACCGTCGAAAGGGCGACCGAATAGCTGTCACCCGCTACCGAGATCCTCACCACGTTGCCACCGCCCTTGAGGCCAACGAGCTGATCCGCCGCCAGCGCCTGAATGTCGGTGAGCCATCCCTCGCTTCCGCCGATCATCAATGTTCCTGCTCGCGGCGTGCACGGTTGAAAGGTGCTCGGGAGGATGCCGTCCGCGACCCTCTGGTAGCCTGCGGGGGTCTTGCGCACGGCGAGCGCGCAAGCGGCCCACTTTCGAGACCTTGCGCCCGAGAACCAGACGTCGTCAGGCCCCGTACCGCCGGCGGCGACGAAGAACAGATGCTCGTCGGGGTTCTCGGAGTCGTCCGCAACGTGCTCGGAGACCCAGCCCGGCGCGCCTCCGTCGACGCTCTTCCAGCGATAGATCGTGTTCGTGAACCACGCGTAGACGTCGCCAGTGCTCGTCCCCCACACCCCGTGCGCGGGTCGGCGTATTCCGATCTGCGAGTACAGCGGGTAACCGTCCTCCGGATCGATAGCGCCGCCGGGATGGCTATTGTCTTCGAGTCGGTGGCGCGTCCACGACCAAGGCGCCCCGGGTGTCGCAGACCGATTTCCGTGATAGATATACCCCGGCGCAACCGCGTAATATACTTCGCTCTCGTTGGGCGCCCAGATACCCCCTGCGTAATGGCCCATTCCAGGTTCGACCTGGGTGCTGTCGTCGATGTACTTCCACTTGGCCTCGGCGTCGTCCCACTCGAGAACTTTGACACCGAGTGTTTGACTCTCCGCGATCGCGAAGGCGCGCCCCGGTAGTGGCCAGATGTCCCGCATCGACAGGTCGGCGTCCGGCAAGGAGGTCGCGCACCACCCCGCCTTGCTGCACAGAAGTCCGTCGACGTCGACGTCGGCATCGGCATCGGTGTCTTCGACCGAACCACCGTCCGGGATCGCGGCTTCGCTTCCGCCCGAGTCCGGCGCAAGCGACAGCTCCACATCGTTTTCTGACGTTGCGCACGCCACGCCTGCAGCGGCGGCAAGCACGGCCATCGCGCAGGCGAGCCAATACGAGTCCCTCATGGATTCCCTCCAAGAGAAAGAAGCACCCCCTGGCCACCCACCCAGACGTGGCCCGTTCCGGCGAGCCAGACGGTACTGAGAGTGGGACGACGCACGCCAAGCCCCGCGACCTTCACGCGGGACCAGCTCTTGCCGTCATAGTGAAGGACGACGCCCCGATCGCCGACAGCCCAGATGTCGGTGGCCGACGAGCCCCATACGGCATTGAGGTTCTCGGTCGTCGGGACGTCCGAAACGACATCCCAGAACTCCGGATCCCCCGTGTAGCGGCGGATGGTCCCCCTCACGCCAACCGACCATGCCTCCGATGCGGATGCAGCCCAAACGCCATGGAGCGCGTTCCACGTCTGGCTGTTGAACACCTCGACATTCGGCGTATCGCTCTCGGCGTCCGTGATACGAACCGTCGAGCCCTCCGCCCCCACGGCCCAGAGCTCGTTCGCCGAGGCTCCGTGGATGCTCGTCATCTGGCTGCACGGGAGGACCCGGCACACTTCCGGGGCGATGCCGACACCGATCTCGAACGTCGAGGAAGGTGTTTGGCGAAGACGCCAGAGGCCGCTCGAGGACCCTGCATTCGTGGCGAGCGTCGCGCACCAAAGCGACTCCGAACCCGGAGCAGCCCACGCGGACTGGAACTTCAAGGACCTAGCGACGAGGGGCAGCGGAACCCAGGGAGAGGGATTGTACGCGAGCGTCGCCGATGACACCTGGCGCGTCCAGCCTCCCGCGGAAGGCGGAGCGCCAGCGTCATCGAGCCCGCGCGCAAAGACATGATCGAGCACGCCGAGCGCCACCTCTCCTGAGTCGCGTAGCCAAAGAGCCCGCAGCGTCTCTCTTTCACCGGGATCCGAGCGCTTCCACGAGCTGCCGTCGAAGTGAGCGAGTGCCCCGAGCGCCCCGGCGGCCCAGACGTCGCTGGCAGAGCGGCCTCGGATGACCATGATCTGCGTCCGCAAGTCGAGGCTTTCGCCGGGCTGGTTCGGATCGAAGAGCTCGCTCGAGCAGAGCGCGTCGGGGGTGCAAACCTCGGGGAAATATTCGCAATCGACGCATGGTCCTGCATCGAATTCGGGTACTGCGGCGTCGGAATCCGCGTCCGGCGGAGGTGACGCGTCGGGCACCGCCGAAGCGACATCCGGCGACTCCTCGAGCAACGCGTCCGTCGAAGCGCATGCGGTAATACCTGCGACGATCATCAACCATCGCGTTTTCATCGCGCGAGCTCTCCAGCGTCTTGGACCTCGTCACACGGTTCGACCACGCACTGGCCGCCGACGCACGCTTGTCCGCTGACGGCGTCGCAGACTTTTCCGCAAGCGCCGCAATTTAGCGGATCCTGATCGACATTCACTTCGCAACCATCCGCAGGATTGCCGTTGCAGTCCGCTTGTCCCTTTCCGCAGACCTGGGTGCATACGCCGTATCTGCATTCATTGAGCTTCGTTTCCGCCGTTCCTCCACAGAGGACGCCGCAAGCTCCGCAGTTGAGTGGGTCCGAGGAGATATCGGCGCATTCACCGATACAGTGAGCTCCGGCGCAGAAGAAGGCGCAGAAGGTCTGGCCTGCGGGACACATGCATTGGGGCACGGAATCCAGATCGAGCTGGCACTCTTGACCGGGAGCGCAGGCGTTGCCGCAGCCGCCGCAATGCTCCCGCGACAGGAGATCGGCCTCACACCCGTTCAATCGATCCCCGTCGCAGTCGATGTGGCCATCCTTGCATTTGTAGCGGCCGCACTCGCCGTCGATGCAGCCGAAATAGGTATTCGGCCGGCTAGCTCCGCCATCGCCACTCGGATCACAGACGTTACCGCATCCTCCGCAGTTCTGGTCGTCCCCCTTCGGATCGACACACTTCCCATTGCAGTACAGCCGCCCTGCCCCGCAGCCGCATCCGTAGTCACCGGGCGCTGATGATCTTTGCACGCAAGGATTTGCCGGATCCAGGCATTTGTCCCCGCATCCAGTGCAGTTGTCGTTCGTCCCGAGCCTAGTCTCACAACCGTTATCGTCGAATCCGTCGCAGTCTCGATTGTAGCTGATATCGCATTGAAGTACGCAGTGACCATCGATGCACTCATAAAGGTCACCGGAAGACGGGCAAGCGAAGCCGCACGCGCCGCAGTTGTCTCTATCCGCCTTCAGATTCACGTCGCACGGGAACCGCGAGATCGGACACGTCGTGTGACCCGAAGGGCACTTGTTCGAGGGGCAATACGACGTAAGGCCGGCGTCTTCCTCGACGACCGCAGCGTCGAGAGACGTGAAAGACGGCGGCCCGACCTCGACGGGCGGTGGGTAGTTCAGCGGATCGCGGTGCGAACATCCCCCGCTCCAGAGCGGGATGGAGATCGCCATGACGGCGATCGTGACAATGGCAGTATGGCGGAGCATTTCGAGTGTCCTCAGGGAAGACGGGGGCGCGCGATGAGCGAGCGAACGCGCGCGGCGTAGGGGCTGTCGGCGGAAGAAGCCAAGAAGGCCCGTGCGCGCGCCTCGGCCTCCTCACGGCGGCCGTCGGCAAGAAGGAGCTCGATCTCGAGGACGCGCGCTTCGCTTCCGAGGAGCTTCTTCGGGAACGCACGCTCGTAGCTCTCGAGCCCCGCTCGCGCGTCGGACAGACGGCGCTCGGCGATCGCGCCGCGTACGCGCTCGAGGGCGCGGACCTCCGCGGCCAGGTCGCCGGAAGCCGACGACGCAGGCGTTGCCGCCCCACCAGCGCCGGACTTACGAGTCACGCGCGCGACGGACTCCGGCGGCGCCTCGGGCAGGAGCGCGACGGGGACCGCGTCCGGAGGAGGCCTCTCGGACGTGGTGGAGACGACAGCGGGCTCGGCGATCGGAGGAGCGGCCGTCCCGTCCGAAGGCACAGCGTTCGAGGTCGGCGCACGACCATCGTCCCTGGCGATGAAGACGCCGCCGGCGACGGCGAGCGGGAGGATCGCAAGGAGCGCCCACTTCGATGCCGCGAAGAGAGCGTAGGGCAGCCTCGACCGTGCGTCTGCGACGAAGGGCTCGCCGGCGGCGGCACCGCCAGCCCCGGCGCTGAGGGCGCGCGCGAGCTCCGCCACCCGGGTCTCGTCGAGCCCGTCGTCAGCGGCTGATTGCAGGAGAGCACGCGCGAGCGGCGCGGCCCTCTCATCGTCCAAGTAGCGGCGAGGATTGCTCATGTCGTGTGTCCTTCTCGCTCGATCCGCGCCTGTAGCTCGCGCACCTGCTCGTCGAAGTGTTCTCGCGCGCGTCGAAGCCGGGAGCTCACGGTGCCCGCGGGCACGCCGAGGAACGACGCGATCTCGGAGGTCGTCATCTCCTCGAGCTCGAAGAGCGTGAAGACCGCACGCATCTCGACGGTCATCGTCTCGAGGACCGCATCGAGCGCGGCGCGCGCGTGGCGTCGCTCGATGAGCTCCTCCGGCGTGGGCCCGCGGTCGATCTCCACCTCCGCGCGCTCGATCGGCGCTTCGGCGCGTCGCGCTTGTGTGCGGCGATCGACGCGCCGCGCGTTCGACGCCACGCGCATCGCCGTCCCGTAGAGAAACGCGCGTGCGGAGCCCGCTTCGATCGCGTCGATCTTGCGCGAGGCGACGACGAAGACCTCCTGCACCGTGTCCTCGACGTCGCTCGCCGGGACACCGAGGCGCCGTAGCGAACGTGCGATGAACTGCGCGTGCTCACGGAAGAGGGCACCGAGCTCGGTCGTCTCAGGCACGCGCCGAGACTCCGGCAGAGCGAGCTCGAGCTCGTGAACGTTCGTGACGGCCCGCATCCAAGAAAGAGCAATGTACGGAGACCGCTCGGTTCATTTCTGCGCCGACACATTTCGGGCGCGCTCGGACGCCTCGAAGAAACCATCGGAGCGAGCCGGGGGAGAGCTACCTCGACCGTAGGCTCCCAGGCGCGAACTCATCCAGACGCGCCTCGACTCCGATGCCGGCACGATAGCCGACGAACATGGAGTCCGCGATCGGGCCGTCGAAGCGCGGACGCGGTTACGCGAGCGCATTCCTCAGCGTCCGGTGCATCCAGCGTTCGTCTTCAGCCGGACGATTCGCTCGGCCGGCTCCGAGAGCATCTTCTGACGGCGCGGCGACGAGCCTCCTGCCGGTCGCGACCGCCTCCGGGGTGGTCAGCGGCATCGTCGGGCCGGTCGCGACCGGCCTGCAGCTGCCCAGAGGCTTCGCAAAGCCGGTTGCGACCGACCTTGAATTGGCTCGAAGGGATCGAAAAGCCGGTTGCGACCGGCTTGATGCTGCCCGCTGGGGCTGAAAGGCCGGTTGCGACCGGCCTTTTGCTGCCCGCTGGGGCTGAAAGGCCGGCTGCGACCGGCCTGATGCTGCCCGGTCGGAGTCGAAGAGCGGTCGCGACCGGCATGGGACGGCCTCGGGGCCGTCGAGAACCGCCCGCGACGCTCGACGTGATTCAGGCGTCGTGCGCGAAGCTCGAGCGTCAGCGGAGGGCGTTCGCTCGCGTGCCTCGGATGACCTACGATCTCGTGCACCTCGAACGAATCGCGAGGGACCGTAATGGCTGAGAACGAAGAGCCGCCGGCAGGCTTCTAGTACTGGGTCTCCGATGCCCAGCTCGAGGCGTTTGGAGCGCGTTCACCCTCGGAGCGATTGAGGTGGCTCGAGGAGATGCGCGAGTTCACGATGCGCGTCGCCCCGCCCGGGGCGCAGGCGAGCTGGCGCAGGTTGCGCGCGCATCGTTGAGCCCGTCGGGCAGACAGCGAACGTGCGGCGCACAGTCGCCGCGAGCGGCGCGGCCTTGGCTGGTCGGTGAGCGGACGGCCTTGTACAGTCGCTGGCTTCATGAGCGAAGGAACGAGGCAGGAGGATGTCACGTTGCTCGATGTCCTCGTCGACGGCTTCGAGAAGAACGAGACGATGGGCGGCTTCCATTGGAGGAGCCTCCCGATGCCGGACGAGGCGTCCGCGGTACGGAAGTTCGCGCTCCTCGCGGCCGAGGCGACGGCGTGGAAGGGGAGGCCTCTGCGAGAGCAGGAGGAGCGTACGCGCCGCATCGTGGCTTGGGCCGATCTCGAGATCCGCCAAGCGGGGCGAGCGATCATGGTTCGCGCTCGTGCGCCCAGGTTCGACTCTTGGTGGCACGACACAAAGACGTGGGAAGGGGATCCCATGAACCCGATCCATGACTGGCTCGAAGAGGAGCGCGGTCCTACGCCGTAGCCCTTTTCGCGGCGCTCCCGGGCTGCATTGTCGACGCGGGAATCTACCTCGACCGTAGGCTCCCAGGCCGCGGGCTCATCCAGTCGCGCGGCCTCGACCCGAATCGCGCAGATCGACTTCGAGGATCAGAAAGCTTGGAGGACGATCCCGAGCGCGAGACGCAGGCCGACGGCCTCGACCGCGGCGACGGTAGGACCGGGAGAAACGTAGACGCTTTCGCGTTCGAGCGGGATCGCGATGGCGCCGTCGGCGAAGGCGGCCAGGCGTCCGGGAAGGATCGGCACGTCGAGCCGCACGAGCGGCCCAGCGGCAAACCACGGACGATCCGTAGACCTTGGACGTTCGAGTGCGAAGGGGCGGATCTGCAGAACCCCGCCTTCGAAGACGACGCAAAGTCGAACGCCGACCCCAGCACTCTCGCCAAAACGCAGATGGTATCCGCAGCCCGAGAGGGCGAGCGCGCGGAGCCCGAACGTGAGCCTGCCCGGGGGCGCCGGCTGAGAAGCACCGTTCGCCCAGACGAGGCCGATGCGCATGCTCGGCGAGGGGCCGGTCGCGCTCCAAGCGAGATCGAGGACGGGGTGTGCCGCGATCATCGCGGACTCGGCGATGCCGGTCGCCGCGATGCCGCCCGATCCGACCGACAAGTGCCATGACGGCCGAGCGGGCGGCTGTCGCTCCACCGCAGCGGGGGCGCGGCGTGGAACGGGCGGAGGCGATGCCGGAGGAGGCGGAGGCAATGCCGGCGGCGACGCTGGGGGCGCCGCAGGCTCCGCGGATGCCGGCGGCGGCGCAGCCTCCACCGACGCGAAAGCCCCGCCCGGATCGATCGCGATCGCCGTGAAGAGGACGAACGCATCGACGAGGTCTTCGCAGCGCGCGCTCGTGACGTCGCGCGTCGCGCGTTCTCCTCCGGCCTCGATGACGAGTCGGCCGCTGTAGCTACCCCCGAGACGCCGGACGTCGACGACGAACCGCCGCGCGTTCGCCGCTCGGTCCACGAACTTCGCGCGACGCGTCCGAGCGCCGACCGCCGACACGAACGCGCTCTCGTTCGGACAGCCATCAGGGACGCGATAGACGAGCGATACCGTCTCGGGCTCGGTCTCCGTCGCGAGGGCAGCTGGCGCCACCAGCACGATCGCGAGCGCAATGAGCACACCAAGACGCAAGGTTCCGAGGAGGCTACCACGCGGTCGCAGTCGCCATCATCGATGGTCCGACAGGCTTCCTCTTGCACTCGCCGAACGGATTCGACCGCCCGCCAACGGGCCGATCGCGAACCGACGAGCTCTCCGACGCGACTTTCATGTTCCTTCCCGAACGGCGCTGGCGCCATCGACGCCGTCGGCGGCGGCGCGGCAGGACGAGACGGAGCACGCCGGCGACACGGCACGCAAGGCCATCGAGGTGGCCCCAGCCGCCTGTAGAAGTCGACGGCGCCGCGCTCGATGGCGGCCTCGACGGATTGTCCTCGGCACGCGCGGGCCAGAACACGCGGTTCGCGAGAGTCTCGGGCTTCAGGCTCCAAACGCCACGGAACGACGCAAGACAGCCTCGCGCGAGTACGCCCCTGATCTCCGATCTTCGACGGTCCATCCGGCTCGTGGGTGGGCCTTTCGACGGATGAGACCGAGGTCATCACTGTCTCGGCGCACGTCCATGCCCGTGACGCTCGAGGTCGGGACGGACGCTCGACAGCTCGACGCGACATGCCGGCCCCGGGCCCAGCAACGTCCCCAAGGGCGCGAGGCGTCATCGGCGATCCTTCGGCGCTGGACGACGAGCGACGATGAAGGCCCGCGCGCTGGGAGGGAAGGTCCGGCGCGCTCGTGTGAAGCGGTCGAGCGGGTCGGCGGTGATCCGTGCGCAACGGCTACGTGAGAACGAGTAGCGCCTCGCGGAGGATCGTCTCGACGGGAGCGGCATCCATGTCCCGCTTCGCCGCGAGCGTCTCCAGCGCTCGTCGCGCTTCGGGCTCGCGAAAGCCAAGCGACCGCAGACCTCGGGCGACGGTCTCGAAGGACGCCGTCGTCGTCGGCGCGCACTTTCGGCGTCGCAAGTGCGTGCGGCCCGCAACGTGCGCCCGGCCGAACACCTGCTCGGCGTAGAGCGCGTTGTGCGCTCTGCACCTCACTCGCAGGTTGCCTGCCGTCTCCGTCCCTTCGCGCGCCTTCGGGCGGACGTGATCCAGTTCGAGGTATCCGCGCGCAGGGCAGCGATCGCCGTCCGGGCCGACGTAGGTGCAACGCTCGCCGTCGCGCGCGAAGACCTCCCGGCGCACCTCTACCGGGACATACCGAGATCCCGGCCGCGACGCCTTGGATGGAGGCGTGGACGCGGCCGGCTCCGTCGCGCCCGTGTCGGCGCTCGCAGGCGCGGGCACGCTCTGATCGCCGTTGGCTGCGGCCGCGGCCGTGTCCGCGTCCGCCTCTGCATCCGCGTCCGTGAGCGTTTGCGCGTGCGCGCCCGGCTCCTGCGTCCTGGCCTCCGAGCGCACGGGCGTGGCTGGATCGCCGGCCACCGCCTCCGCATGAGCGAGGCGGTGCGGGGCGCGCGTCGTGGTCTCCGATGGCGAGGGCGAGGCCGGATCGTTCACCGTCGACTCCAGCCACACAGGCGCGGTCGGAGCTCGAGTCGTGATCTCCGCATGCGTCGAGGAGGGCGAAGCGCGCGCGCTCGTCGTTTCGGCGGGCTTGCGCCTCCTGCCACCTGGACGAGGCGTCTTGCCGAGCCGCTCCTTCTCCAGCTTGGCGAGCAAGAGCGCGAGCGACGCGTCGAGGATGGTCTCCAGATCGCCGGTCGGGTTGCGATGGCGCATCAGGTCCTTGATGCGGTCGACCGTCTCCTTCGTCGTGGCGCTCACGGTGAGCTCGACGCGGTACCTCGTCGCCGAGAGCGGCTCGACCCTCGGTCGAGGTCCGGGCGACGCCGCCAGCGACAGAGACCACGCGGACCCTGCATCGGAACGCATCGCGATGGACACCGGCGACGGCGTCGCGACGGAGACCGGCGATACCGGCGACAACAGCGCCTGCGGCGCGACGGGCTCGACGCACGCCGGTACGTCCGGACGCGGAAAGCGCGCGGCCACCATCTTCTCGACCTCCCGCGTGCTCTTGCCGGACG
>ERZ781399.3888-NODE-3888-length-11146-cov-4.467226_pt1 | contig 11146 bp, 6 predicted proteins | sample MGYA00511014_ERZ781399 | MGnify/ENA primary metagenome ERZ781399 (study PRJEB29847, sample SAMN06458254) | wastewater metagenome | isolation source: Wastewater bioreactor | place: South Africa: Cape Town | study: EMG produced TPA metagenomics assembly of the...
CAAAAAATAGGCAAACCAGAAAAGGCTATAGACTGTTTACGAGAAGCACTAAAAATCAATGACGGAGTAGAATTAACAGATAAAGCAGCAGCACATGATAATATGGGTTCAATCTTTTTCAATAGCGGACAATATGCTAAAGCTATGGATCACTTTTCAAAAGCAGTCCAATATGCTCAAGATTATTCAATTTCGCATGAGTACTATCAACATCTTCGTAGTGCACAGTGTCTTGTCAATCGTAGGAATATTGCTCAACAAGGACAATCTAATTAGTTGGTAGGAGATTTTTCGTTGTCGATTCTATTTAGTATTTATTTACTTTTGCTGAATATCATAAATTTTTTTTATTATTGTGAGCTTTTTCATATTGGTTGAAATTCGACAGTGAAACAATACTTCCTACATTTTTGGAATCATATAGAACGGTACTTTAACTGTGTTGCTAGTTTTTGTATTTGTTTCGAATAAATTATGATCGAAATATAATTAGGACAATGTCGATCAAAGGACGATTTATCTGTCTATCAATTTTGCGGAAGTTTAAGAATGAAAATTTGGATTCATTTGCTCTCACTTACCTCACAGACATAATATAAAACGTGTGTATGTGATATTGATGATTTTTAAGTCAATGCTCTTGTATATTGAATTAATTAAGACTTTGATGGTTATAATACTGCAGTAGTAAATTGTTGTACATAACCCTCATAGACAATACTATATGTAACGGTAATCGATCGTTATTAACACCCTCAACTTTGGTAGATATTGACAGTTAACTAATGAAGTTTGATAAAATACCCAATATTGATATTGATCCATTTGTTAACAATGGTTCAACGGAAGAAAAGGAAGAGATTACCAAGCAGGTTCGAGATGCTTGTGAAGGTATTGGCTTTTTTACTATTTCAGGACATGGAGTGTCGAATGAATCAATTGAAAAAATATCGTCAGCGGTGAAAAGATTCTTTGATTTATCACTTGCTGAGAAAATGAAGTGTAAGGCTGAAAATGGTTCAGGAACTGGTTATCTTCCAATGAATGCCGAAAATTTAGCAATAACTCTTGGTAAAGATGCACCTCCTGATCTCAAAGAATCATTCAACATAAATTGTCAGGAGGAAAAGAATAAATGGCCTGAACAATTGCCTGAACTTCGGGTGGCTTTTGAAGCGTATTCAGAAGAAATGCGCAACTTGGCAGTTACATTAATGAAAATATTTGCTCGTGCTCTCGGTGTAGATGAAAATTATTTTGAGAAATACATTACTCCGCCGTATACTGTGACGCGCATTTCGAATTATCCTAAGCTAATAACAAAGCCATTGCTTGGTCAATTACGAGCAGCTGCTCATACGGACTATGGAACTCTTACTATTTTATTGCCTGATTCTCCAGGTCTTCAAGTGTCCGATGGTGAAGAAAATTGGATTGATGTCCATCCACCAGTTAATTCATTTGTTATAAATCTTGGTGATGTAATGGAACGATGGACCAATCATAAATGGAAATCTACATTACATCGTGTTATTACTCCAAGTGAAGAATGTAATAAATGCCGACAAGCAATCGTATTTTTTCACAATCCTAACGACAATGCAACGATTTCATGTATTGATACTTGTTGCATTGATAGTCTGGCAAAATATTCACCTGAGCTTGCCAGAGATCTTCGACAAAGTAAAAGTCACAAAAGTCGAGGAGTGAATGTTAAATGAGAAAACCAAATAATTTTATTTAACCTGGAAGCATTATTATAAATACTAACAATTTATACTATTTTTTTTTCTTTTTAAACTTTTATTCTTCATTTTTCTATCTTTTACTAAAGTAAGCTGAAACTTTATATGCTCTCATATTAACGGATTCAGGCGAGGGCAGCGGGGAACAACTGATTCGAATCACAAAAGATTGTTACTTCCTTGGTTAAAATGCACATTTAACAAATATTATTTTTAAGAAAATCAACGGTGGTTGAATTCCTTAAGTTCTCGCTGTTATAAAAGATTTTTAGGACTGTAGAGACTTCTCAAAGGTTCAGAATTCACGGAATTCGGACAAGTCTATTTGTTTACAGTGAAGCTTTGTCGTATTTATTTGATAAAATGCAAAATTTACTGATTATTAACGATAATAATTTGTAGGATATTGATGTTGACGATATGCGTTTGGTTTCTCCGTAGGTTGATAATGATCAGATGAGGCTGATCGATGACGATGAATAGACGACTTCATTTTACGAGCAGCCGAAGAACCAACCATAATCAGAGCATGGCCTGCTGCTATACCAGCAGCGAGAATACCAATTTGAGCTAGTGCGTTCCCCATCGTGTATCGAAGTACGCAGTAAAATGTTTATATGTATAAATAATTATAAAGGTGGCCTTTTTCGTACGTTACTCGTCTATTTCTATCAGTCTCAACCATCCATCCATGACGGAGGTACTGCATGTACATAGACAGGTATTCAATAAACGAGAAAAAAAATGAAATGAAACAAGCTAAAAGCACGTGTAGCGACTAATTGATCTATTATAGAAGGACATCATTGAGGGATATTTACAAAAATATGAAAAAATAATTATTCAATTTTGGTCAAGTTCAAATCGTTGAATTCGATGATTTCCCCAATCGACAACATAAAGACTACTTTCAAAATCAAATGCTAAATCTATTGGACAGTTAAAGTGATTTGAATCTTCTCCTTGACTATTTCCACCAACAATCATACGACCTTCTTCAGATTTCGATGGCCAACACATGATTCGATGATTTTTACAATCAGCTACATAAATATCACCAACTTCATTTACAATTAATCCATACGGAGAAGATAATTGATTTAAACTATTTCCTTGGCCATGTCCACCAGCAACAATGATACCTTCGTTTGCATCTTTTAACCATTTCATTACACGATGATTATCACGATCTGAGATATAGATTGCCTCTTCTCGATCGATGAAAATCGATGTTGGACAATTTAATTGATTGAGTTGATCTCCTCGACCATTTCCACCTGCAACAATTGTCCCTTCTTTTTCGCCTTTTCTCAATTTTTTTACCGTATGATTTTCTCGCTCGGAAACAAACAAATCTCCGTTATTAGTCATTGCTAATCCGTAGCATTGAATATTTGAAATGAGAATTTGCTTATCTTGTTGATTTTCTAATGACCATTGAACAACTCTTCGGTTTCCATGATCACAAATAATCAACGATTTGTTATTTTGATCGACAATCACATTAGTTGGATATTTCAATTGATCAATTCTATTTCCTCCTGCAACAACTTGTCCATCGTGTTCACCTGTTTTCCATTCAACAATACGATGATTTTTATAATCAGCAATGAAAATCGATTGTTGTTGATCGTTGACAAAAATCCCATGAGGCCATTTAAGTTGATTTAAATTGTGTCCTTCGCCATTTCCACCGGCAATTGTTGTTGCCTGTTGCTTCCAATGAAGATGTGAGTTGAATTGCAAATTCTTTTTGTTTTGTTGACTTGTAATAATCGATATATTGCTAATGAATGCTGATGTTGAATCTGGTTTTATTTCAATATGAGGATATTGATTCATTTTCTGTTGAAGACCTTTGATTTGTGTTTCTAATGAATTCAACATAGTTTCATTGAAGTTTTTCTCATTCATAATTTGTTCTATTTTTTCATCAAAGCTGCACAATTGATTATCAATGTTCTGAATATATTCACGAATTGTTTGCCGAAGAATATTTCGTTGTTCTTCAGCTCTCAGTCGAATCTTTGCAATTGATGTTTGTTCCCACTGATTGATTTGATCAATTAATGAATCATTATTTGTATTTGTCTCACGATTTTGATCGATAGAAAAATATTGTGAACAACTAGGACAGCGATAAGTCATTCTTTGTTTTATCAATGCTACGTTGAAAACACTTTTACATGATAACGCACATGGTCATGATAAATCAAGAGTAAATAAGAAATTTGATTAGGCCATCTTTTTCTGAAAACATTTTATTACGATATTTTGGTTTAAACAAAAAATTAAGTTTTTTAAGTATTCAGTCATTTTTATTATCTTTTGGATGTGTCATCATCATCATCATTTCCATGATTTGTTTGGCTTCTGCTGCATATTTACATTGCTCCGTATCGATAGAAAATAAATGGAAAAGCTGCGACTAACATGTAGAGAGTTTCGTAGATGAATGCCATGCAAATTGACAGAGCAAGAACAAGCGTCTCACGAAATAATACAATCTAAGGACGAGAAAGAGACATTTTGAAAAGTTGACTCAATTCGATTTTTTCTTTTTCTTCAAATTTCGATAGTCGATAGGCTCGTTGACGTAAAAGCACTGGATTATATAATTAAGTTTCAGAAAGAATGAAAATTTGCAGCTGCAAAGATCGCCATTGCTAAAACACCGAGTGTTACCACTTCGAAATTTTTTTGTATCGAATTCAACTAAGATTTGTTTAGCACCACATGTAAATGCTGATGAACTAAATGTAATTGGGAAATTTATGATTGCTATTTAAATTGTTAGAAACCATTTGTAGACATTTTTCCATTTCATTGGATTTTCTGAATCATCTTCAAGCTATAATTGATTATATACGGAGATTTCTCAATTCCATCGCCTTTGTATTTCTTTTGTAAAAATGTAGATATTACCAATCGATTTCCTTCGTATTTATTTGCTTTCAATGTATCATAAATCAGAGAATTTATACATCGGTAAAAGTACATTACAATCATGTGTGAATTATCGATCATTTTTATCAGTAAGAACGGAAAGTATGGTAGTTATTAGTTACTCTCGATGCCCTTGATGGTGTTGAGAGATTTTGCTTTATACACGATAGATAAGTTTTTGTTTTCGGATACAAAGAACTAAGTAATCTATCTGCCGGAAATACGTTCAACATTCTGCACATGTTCATTTGTTAATCAGGATAAGAAGAAAATCAGAAAAAACATTTTCATGATAATATTAAAATGTTTTTTTCAAAGTTATACTTATATTTCATTGGTTTGCATGTAATTCTTGCTCATCCTCAATTCAACCTTTATTATACAGATTGGATAGAAAAAAATGAAAATGTATTTTTTCACGATTGTTTACGAGCTATGATGCACGATTCCGAGGAATCAGAAAGTCTGTTCTATTGTCTTGGTGAATTTCCGTCTGACTTTCATTTTATTGTCGACAAGGCTGTACGAAATTTTACATTTTCTCAACTTCGAAAATTAAATATAACAAGTCAACAATTGTATTACTGGTCAGCATCCATTGATATGACAGAAGATTATCAAATCTATCTTGATTACAATGATGCATCCTTAGAAAATAAAACATTTTTTAATTGCACATCGTCAAGTTTTGGTTCTCAATGTCAATATCAAATTCCTTCTAGTCAATCATATTACTCAACTTTATATAAACTTACTCAATTGATTTATGAATCTCTCGGAAGTTTCACACGTACTTTGACTTGTTATACTCAACTTCAATGTGATCGTGACACAGAATCATTGTGTTTAGCTTGGAGTGATATTTGTAATGGAGTAATTAATTGTCTAAACAATGGAGTAGATGAAAAAGGTTGCTGGCAACTCGAAGTTAATCAATGTCATGAAGATGAACATCGATGTCAAATTGGACAATGCATACCAAAATTATTTGTTGAGTTTGCTACAGGTACATCTGATTGTATCGATGTACCCGCATATAGCTGTGGAGCTTCTTATGAACCAGGATTTAAATGTGCTGACAAGATGAGTACCGATGGCGGTAGCGCTTTGACAGGTTCTTATGTTACAAATAGGGGAAGTCTCTTATTGGCTGCGATGCATTCAAGTAATAAAAGTTTATATTCAGAGCAGTGTTGGTCAGCATTCAAATGTCTTATTGATTCATCTTATTCAAAATTATGTCAACAAAATTCATACATAAATATTATTGCAACAACTTGTCCCGATATGATTTTCTATCCGAATATTCCTGTTTTATTTGGAAATATTTATTTAGCTTATAATAAAAGTCAATCGCAATACTGGAAAATCATATCATCTTCATTTACTTATGTCTGTTATAATACAACAGATTATGACCATTTCTTTAGTAATTTTACTAAAATATATTTTAACAATCTTACATGCCTTGTTAGTTCACAAATTCCTACAGTATTAAGACAAGGTCAGAAAAGACAGTTGTTACATTCTAATATTATATCAAGATTATATGAGAATCTGAAGAATTATCATTTGATCTATGATTATACAGTTGAAATCTGTAATCGATCATTGATGTATCAATGTAGAAATTCATCGAAATGTATTTTCATTTATCGTCTAATGAATCGTGTAAATGATTGCCCATATATGGACGATGAAAATATGGATTTTATCAAAACAACGAATGCTATGAATTTATTGAATAAAACACATCTTAAATGTCGATATTCAGATAAATACATTAGTAAACCTTTCGCTATAAGTCATGTGTGTGTTTGTGACAAAATTAGAAATGGGGGCGTTTGTCATGATGAATATTTGGATCCAATTTCTAATCAAAATATAATAGTGTTCCAAGATATTTGTGATGGATATACGGATCTATTACCAATTTTGATTAATAACAAAAACGAAACAGATGAAACTGAATGCGAATATTGGCCATGCAGTAATATCTATACTCAAAATAATGGCGTATCGAACTGTCCGACTATTGAAGATGAAATATGTTATTATTCAAATAATCTATTATGTCTTTCATCTGTCACAGCTCAACTCCTTTATTTACCTAGCGAGAAAGTCAATAATAGTCAGATTGATTGTCTCGGTGCAATTGACGAATACGTATGTAAACGAGAAGTTCCATTATCAATTTTTGCCGATATGAATCATACATTTCGATTTTTCTATTGTATGAATCAAACATCTCATTTATGTTTGTCGGACAATGAGTTATGTAATGGTCATAATGACTGTGAAAATGGAGATGATGAACGATTTTGTACAACGGATATAAGATATAATCTGACTAGTCAAGTTGGCCCTATTATTAGATTATTTTCCTATGGTAGAATAGGAAAATCACCAGGTCAAAAGACGTTCCAACTACACAGCAACGATGAAGAGAATGCGGTGATCAGGATCAATGAAAATACAATGGTATCTCGTCGGTTGGATAGTCAAGTTATTTCAATATCTGACAGATTTCGTTGTCATTTTGGTATTCAGATTAGCTTCACGTCAAATCCAAAGAATCAATCACAAACATCAACATGTTTTTGTCCACCGAATTACTACGGTCATCTCTGTCAATATCAAAATCAACGAATTAGTCTAGCACTTCAATTTCAAGCCTTATCAAATTCAGTAGGAACCGTATTTACAATAGTTGTTTTACTTATTGATAATACAACCGAACGAATCATTCATTCGTTTGAACAATTTAATTTTCTATCGTTAACCGATTGTCTAAAGAAATTCAATATCTATTTACTTTATTCAACTCGACCAAAACATTCCGACAAAGAATATGCTATACATATCGATATCTATGAAACAGATTCATTCGAATACCGAGGAAGTTTATTATATCCAATTGAATTTCCATTTCTACCTGTTCATCGTCTAGCATATCTTGTTGAAATACCATCAAGTGATATTCATGAACAAACTTGTTTCAATTATCGATGTATACATGGTCGATGTACTAAATATTGGAAAAATTCCCGGCATTATACCTTTTGTCGATGCAATCAAGGATGGTCTGGCAAATATTGTCAAATTAGTCATCATTGTCAATGTTCGCCTGATTCGATCTGTATCGGTAAATCATCAAATAACCGATCGATTTGTATGTGTTCGAAGAATAAATTTGGTTCTCGATGTTATCTAACTGATTCTCAATGCAATTCAAATGCTAATTCAACATGTTTAAATGGTGGTCAATGTTTAATATCAAATCAAAAAGTTGCATGTCTTTGTCCGAATGAATTTAGTGGAGATCGATGTGAAAAATCAGTTAATCAATTGAATATTTCTTTTGAAGCTAATATCATTCAATCACAACAATATATATTTATTCATTTTCACGAAATTCCCTATAAACTTAGTTTGAATCCGAAAATTATGAGATCGAATACTTTCCGAACACTTTCAATGGACACTAAATCAGTATTGATTCGTCGTTCACAATCATTTGATCTTGTTTTTCTTGAATTATTTCCAAAGAAAACATATTATTTAATATTTGTTAACTATAATAGTAGTACACCACTTGCAATTAATATCAATAAAACAATGACATCATTAGATCGTTGTCCAAATATAACTGAATTATTCAATCATACGTTTATTCAATGGCATATCATTCGTCAAATTAAATATTATCATTTACTATGTCAAAATCAAAATCTATCATGTTTTCATGATGAAATACATTTATGTTTATGTTATGATTTCCATGGAAAACGTTTAGCTAATTGTTTACAGTTTGATCATTATTTGACATATAATTGTTCAGGTCGAAGTGAATGTGAAAATGATGGTCAATGTTTTCAAGATGATCGAAGATGTCCAACAAAATCTATTTGTTTATGTAAACCTTGTTCTTACGGTAATCGATGTCAACATCGTACAAGTGGATTAGGTTTATCTCTCGATGCAATATTAAGTTATCATATTATCATCAAAATAAGTCTCATATTAACAATTATTTTTATGTTAGCAGGACTCATCAATGGCGCACTATCATTAATGACATTTAAAAATAAATCAGTTTGTACTGTTGGTTGTGGTTTATATTTACTAAGTTCATCGATTACAACCGTTATTCTAACTGTATTATTTACATTGAAATTTATCATATTTATTTTAACACAGATGACAATTTTAACAGACATATTATTTATACGAATACAATGTTATTCATTAGAATTTCTCATTCGAGTTTGCCTTTATTTAGATCAATGGTTCAATGCATGTGTTGCAACAGAACGTGCTATAACAATAATTCAAAGTACTCGATTTTCTAAAAGCAAAAGTCGTACGACAGCTAAATGGATGATTTCATTTCTGATTGTTGTAATGATTGTAACATCAATTCATGACCCTATCTTTCGATTTGTGACTATTGACGATAATGAAAATGAAGATGAACATCGTATTAAACGAATTTGGTGTATTGTTCGTTATGGATCAAAATTACAGAACTACAATTCTATTATTCATACAGTACATTTCCTTGGTCCATTTCTATTGAATTTAATTTCATCGATTGTATTAATTATAAAACGAGCTCATCAACAACAAGATCTTCATCCCGATCAGCCCTATCGAACAATTATTCGTCGACAATATCAAGAACATAAACAAATACTTATTGCACCTATTATTTTAATTCTACTTGCTCTACCACGTTTAGTTTTAGTCTATCTACGAACATGTATGCAATCAGAAAATGATGCATGGCTATATCTTTGTGGATATTTTGTATCATTTATTCCACCAATGTTAACATTTGTGATTTTTATTTTACCATCAAAGGTCTATAAAAAAGAACTTCGTAAAACTGTTCATGGATATCGAGATGCTGTTCGACGACGTTTAAATCTTAACTAAGAATGGAAAATTTTTGAACACGATTATTAGAACCATCAACAACATAGAGATTATTTTCAGCATCGAATGCTAAATCTTGAGGAAAATATAATTGATTCGCATGATTTCCTTGACCATTGTTACCAACAACAATTTCACTTCGTCGTTCGATTCCTGTGAACACACGTACGACACGATTATTCATACCATCGACAATATAAACTATTCCCAAACGATCAACAAAAGCTGCTGCTGGAGATGCTAATTGAATGGGATTCTTTCCTCTACCTTTCGCATCAGCAATAATGACTCCTTGTTTTTCATCTTTTTTCCATAACATGACACGATTGTTGTCTAAATCTGCTATATACATCGATTCATTTTCATCAACAAAAATAAAATGAGGTCTATTTAATTGATTGAGTTGATCACCTTTACCATGTTCACCAATAAGTAAAGTTGCTCCATTTGACGTTGAATTCCATAGTTTAACTTCATTGGCAAACATATCAGTAATATAAAGATTACCATCATAATCCATAGCTAAACCCCAACAACGAATACTCGAAATAAGTATTTGACCAAATCGACCATTTTCACGAGGCCATCGAACGACTCGTCTGTTTTGTGAATCAGCAATGATCAATGAATTATTACGATGATCAATGACGACATCCGTTGGATCATTCAATTGATCAACTCCAGCTCCTTTATTCCCGCCAGCAACAATTCGACCGGCTGTTGCATTCTTTTTCCATTCTACAATACGATGATTTCCACTGTCAGCTATATAAAGTGTTCCATCATAATCAATATCAAGTCCTCGTGGATGGGATAATTGATTTAATTCATTGCCCTCTCCCTTTCCTCCAGCAACAGTAGTTGCATTGGGATTCCATCTTGTATTCAAACAAGGATTCGGCCGTTTGACTAGAACAAATAGAATTGATATTAAGATTTGTTGTCTCTATACGTATGTTTGAACTTACCTTGGGAAGTTCGTAAATAATTGATCTCGTTTGTTAATCGATGGATTTTATTAATATATTGATGCTTAACTGTAGTGTTTACTAAAAATCCAAGTAGTAAACCAAAAAATACGAAAATAATCAATAAGACTGGATATTTCAATCGATTTATGTAAATCATTTTCGTATTAGTTTCATTTTCGTCTATATCAAGTTTGTTATTGATCAGTTGATGCGTGTCGATCGATGTGCTAACTTAAAGAATTTCAATGAATAAGTTATTTCGATTCGATTTACGTCTTTTTGATTTACTCGTATTCGTAGAGATTTTATCGAATTCTAGATCTTGAAGTAGTATCGATGTTAAACGTCGTACCGATTGATTTTGTCCGCTACTTTGCATTTGTCTCATATAATCTAATTATATACAAAGATCGAAGGAAAAAAATTCGAAAATGAAAATTACCTTGTAGAGTTCTAGCAGCATCATAACATTGTATTTCTTTGAATGCATTGATTAGTAATGTAAAATCTCGTTCATTGATTTTGTCTTGATCGAAAAGAACGTCA
>ERZ781399.3894-NODE-3894-length-11131-cov-3.792434_pt1 | contig 11131 bp, 10 predicted proteins | sample MGYA00511014_ERZ781399 | MGnify/ENA primary metagenome ERZ781399 (study PRJEB29847, sample SAMN06458254) | wastewater metagenome | isolation source: Wastewater bioreactor | place: South Africa: Cape Town | study: EMG produced TPA metagenomics assembly of the...
CTGCCGGTGGCACCAGCAATTTATTGGCGTTCAGGCTTGACCCAGCTCAATGGATAAAAGAAATTTTGATCTACCGTCTCGGTGCTGACATAGATATGAAGTTTGGTATTACGAAATTCACGAGGACGGGGTTGGAGCGCCGGCTTGGCTACCTCTTCCTCTTTTTGTTGTTTCCCGGATTTTTCTTTTATCACACCGCCATTGCTCTTGGCGTAATCCCGCCATTTCTTGGGGGATTCTTTTCGCCGGTTTCCGTTGTCGTGGTTTCCAGCCTGCTGCCACTGGTGATTTGGGGAATGTTGCGACGCAAAGAATTTTTTAATATTGACCGCGTTTTCTGGCTCATAATTCTTTATTGGTGCATCACGCTGATTTCATATCAATCGTTCAGTAGTCATTTCGACAGCACCAAGGCGGAGGTTTTGGATTGGAGTCTCCGCGGCATACTGGCCAATATCGCTTGTTACGCTGTGGGGCGCAGTCTTAATATCGAGTCGAGTGGTTTGATGCGTATTTTGATTGCGTCGCTGATAGGCATGCTCCTGATATCGATCACCAACGCAACCGATGGACTGTTCTATCTGCGCGCGATGGCTGGCGACGAAGAGTCGGTCGCCACGTATCAAGGCTTTGCACGGTCTGCGCTGGTTGTCAGTGTGCTTGCCCTGCTTGTCGATAGGCGTTTCTCGCGCGCATCCATCGTCTTCGTCTGCTCCCTTGTTCTGTTATTTCTCAATGGCGCTCGTTCAGAATTCGTATTCTTTCTGGCTGCCGGACTTGTTTTTTGGTGGTTCGTGGTTTTTAAGTCCACGGCAGCTCGCTTGCTATCTGTTCTCGCCATGCTACCGCTTGCGATCATCGTGTTAGTAGACATAAAAGAACTTACGTCCCTTTTGCCCCAGACACGAATGATTCAGCTTTTGGACATCATGCACTCTAGTTCTGGTGAAAGCCGAATGGTATTGTCGAACGAGGCTGTGAATATTATTCGAGAGCATCCGCTATTCGGTTCTTATGCTGCATATGTGCCAAAAGACGGCATTGGCGGTTATGCGCACAACATTTTATCGGCGTGGGCGGACCTGGGAATATTCGGTTTCTTGCTATTTATCTTTGGACTATTTTTTCTGTTAAAAGGCGGGAGAAAATTAATTGCAATCAAATATTCGTATAAAGATGTCGCAATTTATATGTTTGCTGTAATTTTGTTGATTGCATATCTTGCGGCGAAAGATTATACCTACATGATTTTTGGATTTACTGCAGGATTGTATGCTAAAGCGTTGTCACGTCAGAAAATGCTGAAGAATAAGCTAATCATGAATTCCCCGGGTTCCATCGAAAGAGTAGTATTGAAAAGTGGAGCCTGGAGATGATTAAGCTGTGTCATCTCACCTCCGTCCACTCCCGCTTCGACATCCGCATCTTCCACAAGGAATGTGCCTCGCTGGCGCGGAAGGGATTCATGGTCGACCTGGTCGTGGCCGATGGCAAGGGTGATGAGGAGAAAAGCGGTGTACGGATCGTGGATGCCGGCGCATCCAAAGGGCGGCTGGATCGTATGCGCCACGCGCCAGCGCGCGTGTTGGCCAAGGCCCTGGAACTTGATGCGGACGTGTACCACCTCCACGCTCCCGAGTTGATTCCCGTAGGCCTGAAGCTGAAGAAACTCGCCAAACGGTTGTTCTTTGGTACGCACGAGGACTTTTCGCAGCAATTGCGAAGCGAACCATATCCTAGCGCGTCGGCACGCTGGTTTTTGTCGCTGTCTTTTGTGCTGCAGAAATGCTGGGATTGCCGTAGATTTGATGCAATGCTCAATGTTCTGCTGGGAAAAATTGTTCTTTGCTCATACGCGCGAAGAGGCTCGCACAGAGAATTTGTAGCGCATCGGCAACAGAGCGGTTTGGCTAGTTTGTGTCACAGCCAGTGCGGCTCAAGCAAGTAGAGGCAGCGGTATGCTTCAGACTACCTCTGGAATTCTGTACGTGCGTGCGGCGCTCAAACCGGTGGCTCGAAGTATTCGAGATAATGGTGGCGTACTGCCTTTTTTGAGGTCACACTTTGACTTCGAAGAATTGCTTGTGCCACATTTTTACGGAGCACGGCCTTTCTGGCGTGCACCGCCAGACTCATGGCCGCCAAGAACTAACTCAGGTGCACTTGGAAAAACGATTGCGAATCTTCCGAACTCAATCTTAAGCTCTCACCCTACGCACGCTTTCGCTGGGATTGGCAAGCGCGTACACAAAGTGCTTGCGACCCACGACAGTTCTCAACCCTGTTTCATGCCAATTGGCGAGCTTGCCGATCATGATGATTTTTCAATGTTATTGTTTGGATGTGTTGACGAAAGCCCAGGCTTTTCGACCGTCCATGTGGCGCAGTATCGATTGGGTTTGAGCCAGCGCCACATGCTTCGTTTGTTAACTCGCTGGGATAAACAACTGGATGGGAGTTGGTCATCTATCGTTGCGCCAGAATCCCCTGGATGCAGTGCGTCTTTTAGTAAGTTCTACCCATATTATGAGGCGGACTGCAATTTTGTGCGCGGGACATGGGATGGAGTGGAGTGGTTGTTCGTGCCTTCTGCACGTAGGGCGTTAGCAATCGAGATGGAGTTGCTGCGTAAGCGTGGCCGCTTCGTGGATTGTGGTCGTTGGAAATGTCTGAGCTGTCGGCTTCGCCTCTATTGATGTCAACAATAGAAAACCATGCAAGTTTTTTCATCATCAGTTCATATCGAGGCCGACCAACCACTTGGTGGTTTTATCACTCAGCGTCTCAGTGTGGCTCCCAGTGACCAGCTCGAGATAAACGGTTTGAGTTTCAATGACGTAGGCAGTGGTATGTGTATCGAGTTATGTGCCGTGGATGCGCTTTACGCTGGTGAGTTGGTGGAAGGCGCCTCTGGCCCATCTTGCCGTCGCATCTTCGCGGCCAGTCATACACATTTTGCGCCGATGCTGGATGCATCCAAGTCGCAGCTCGGTTCGATTTCTCACCAAGCGCTCAGTGAGTGGCGTGGTGCATTGCGCATGGCTAAGCGACAATTAATATCGCCCAGTCAGTGCACGATCTGGCGTGCAGACGTGCCTTTACCGGTTTACAGGCGATTCGATGTGCCTGGCACCAAATTAAATCGATGGTTGACTGCGCACGGCGGTATGTTTCCGAATTCGCGCCAACCGATCGACCGCAGCCTTTATATTTTCGAATTGGGAGATGGCGATCGTACGGACGCCGTGATAATCCTGCACGCGTGTCACCCTGTTTCACGCTCAAGTCACATGCACACATCGGCAGACTACGTCGACGTATTAAGACAATCAGTTCGCGCTAGATTCGGGAACGTGCCCTGTCTGTTCTTGCTTGGGTGTTGCGGTGATGTTCGCCCTGATCTTGCTCGCAAACGCGTTGCATGGTTGCCGCGCTCACGCTTGAATTGGCGTTTCGAGCGCTCAGTACGTCCGGAAAGTGAACGACGAGTCGATGCAACTTACGCCCGGGCCGTGGCAGAAGCGGTGACTTGGAAAACTATCAAGTTAACGAATGCCAGTCTGCGATTTGAATTAAAAGAGATTGATCTGATTAATCAGCCGCCAGTTCGCGTTCCCAGCATCTATTTGGGTGACGAGTTGCGATTTGAATTCGTCCCTTTCGAGGTGTCACACCTATTCCACCTTGAAGCTCAACAGAAGGAACCTATGCGATTTATCGTCTCCTGCGCTGACCGCACGCTCGGCTATCTTCCACATCCCCGCCAGATTCCATTCAGTGGATACGAAGTGGATGGTTCGCGCGAATGCATGGGCTTGGCCGATCGCGTCCTGCTGAAGAATGGGAGGCTGTGGTGATCCGCGTGACCCATATGAGCACGACACATGGTAGACGCGAGTTGCGGGTTCACCTGAAGGAGTGCAATAGCCTTGCGGAAAACGGTTATGACGTGCACTACATTGTTGCAGACGGGTTGGGTGACGAGCTTGTGGATAGGGTGCGAGTGCACGACATCGGCATATTTTCAGGACGAATCAACCGCATGCGCCACGCACCCAGGCAGATGCTTTTGAAAGGGCTGGCGCTTGACGCTGCTATTTACCACTTCCATGATCCCGAACTGATTCCCATTGGACTCAAACTCAAGAAGCACGGCAAGACCGTGATTTTCGACGCCCACGAGGACGTGCCCAAGCAATTGCTGGGAAAGCCCTATCTCAATGGGCCGGCCCGCCAGGCGCTTTCGCACGGGTTCGCGGCGTACGAGCGCTGGGCTTGCCGCAGACTGGATGCGGTGGTGGCGGCCACGCCCTTCATACGCGACAAATACTTGGCCATGGGCGTGCGCTCGGTGGACATCAACAACTTTCCGCTGCTGGGCGAACTGGTCACGAATACGATCGACTGGACGCACAAGAAGTCCCAAGTGTGCTACGTGGGCGTCATTGCCAAGATTCGTGGCATTTTGGAAGTGGTGCAGGCCATGGCACTGGTGCAATCGGGCGCGCGCCTGGAACTGGCGGGGCGGTTCTCTGAAGTCGAAGTGCAAGCCAGCGCGCAGGCGGCCCCTGGCTGGAAGCGGGTGGACACTCGGGGTTGGCTGGATCGAGGCGGGGTGCAAGATGTGCTGCAACGCTCCATGGCAGGCTTGGTCACCTTGCACCCGGTGATCAATTACATCGATGCCTTGCCGGTCAAGATGTTTGAGTACATGGCAGCAGGTGTGCCCGTTATCGCTTCGAACTTTCCCCTGTGGCGCGAGATCGTCGAGGGCAACGACTGTGGCGTGTGTGTCGATCCGCTCGACCCGGTAGCGATAGCGCGTGCTATCGACTACCTGGCCACGCATCCGCAGGATGCCGAGCGCATGGGACGCAACGGCCAGCGCGCGGTGGAGTCGACCTACAACTGGGGCATTGAAGAAGCCAAGCTGCTGGACTTGTATGCCGGACTGTCAAAAATATGAAGCATATTGGTCTCCAGCCATTGAACAGCAAGCGCAAGGAGCTATGAGTATTGGAGTATTTTGCGTGCCATGGTCGCCCACGAAGGGTGTGGCGGCGTGGTGATGGGGTGTTTGTGGCGCTGGGTGCGCTGCGGCTGGATTGCCGCGTCGCTTCGCTCCTCGCAATGACGAGAATCAAACCTAAATCTTCACCATGACACTCAAACGTCGATCCTGCCGCGGGTTGTTGACTGCGTTGCTGGCGCTCGCCCTGGGCGCCTGCACCTTGCCGCCGCCCGTGCAGACGGTGAGCCCGGCACCCAAGCTTGCCGAGGGTTCATTTGCCTGCGGCGGCGCGCTGGAGGCTGACACCTGGGCGTTGTGGCAGCAGCGCGGGCTGCCGTTTTTGCGCGATCAGTTGATTGCCAAACGCTTGCAGGGCAATGGCGATACCTATGCGCTGTATGACATGCAGACGTTCTTCGACAACCTGGCCGCGCTGGCCGAGCGCTGCCAGCGGCCCGAGCGCATGCGTCAAATGGCCGATGCCCTGATGCCGGTGTTCGACCAGCTGGGGCCCCTGCCCGGTGACAGCGCGCAGCGCGCCTGGGTTTGCCGCGGCGGCGCGGTTTGCAACACGCAGAACCGGCTGGTCAACACCGAGGTGATGCTGGTCAGCGCGCAAGGCCTGGGGCTGATGAGCCACCTGGCACAGATGATGGCTGCCAGCAGCGATGCCGCCACGCGCCAACACCCCTTCGTGGCCACCACGGCACAAGTGGCAGCGCAGCATTTGCTGCGCTGGGGCGACGCCAAGGCGCGGGCCGACTGGCTGCGCAACGCTCGCGCGCAGCCTGGCGACGTGAAGGACGGCAGCTCGGCCTTGTTCTTTACCGACAAGCCTTTGTGGATGATCGACATCTACGCCAACCTGGCTGGCATCGATGCACGCCGGCCCGTGCTGACCAACGCGCAACGTCAGGCCCTGGGCGGCGCCTTGCGCGATGCGTTGGTGTTCTTCAAGGCCCGGATCACCTTGCACGCCACGCCGGTCGCGCGAACCGGCGGGGCGCTGGGCGCCGACATCGACAGCGGTTATTGGCGCCTGTTGGCCGACAACCGTTACGCGGGCTACGACGGAGCCACGCCGCCGGCACTGTGCGCCGTGCAGCCAGACGGCAGGCGCAAGGCCCAGTTGCAGGTGAGCCCGCGCGACGTCCCTGTGGTGCCCGGCCTGGGCTGGGACATCAGCCATGCGCGGCGCTTGGTGCATGCGTTGGCCGCGCTGGATGACAACCGCCAGGCGATCCAAGCTGTGTATGCCCTGGCGCTCGATGTGCTGCCCGCGCAGAACCTGCCGCAGGCTTTTGCGGCGCAGTTGGTGGGCAAGGTGTGGAACGGTGACCGGCAGCACCCCCTGTTTGCCAATTACTGGAGTGGTGCCAACGGCTGGTATCGCGTGGCGTATGACAACGGCACGGCGTATTGCGAAGCGGGCCGTCCGCCATTTGGCCTGTCGGATTCGTTTGCCACCGGCGGCTACATCAGTTGGGCGCGCTATCGGCCTGTTTTGGGCGAACTGGGCCGCCAGCTGTACCACATGGCCCAATCGGGCAGCGGGGCCGATCAGGCATTCATCCGCCAGTACTACGGCGGCCTGCTGGCGATATCAGCCGATAGCCGCATGCTGACGCAGCTGATGTTTTGGCCCAGCTTGATAGGCGCATGAAGCACGTCTGGATCCTCAACCACTACGCGCAAGAACCTGGCGGGGCGGGCGGCACGCGGCATTTCCATCTGGCCGAGCATCTGCAGGCCCATGGCTGGCAAGGCACGATCATCGCTGCCAGCGTGGACCATGCCTCGGGCCAGCAACGCCTGGCCGCGCACCAGGCGCAGCGGCTTGACACCTTGCAGGGCGTGCCCTTTCTGTGGATCAACACCCCCGGCTACCGTGGCAACGGCGGCGGGCGGGTGCGCAACATGCTGGCCTACACCTGGGCCGCGCTGCGCAGGCGCACCACGGCGGGGCTGCCGCGGCCCGACGTGGTGATCGGCTCCAGCGTGCACCCATTTGCTGCCGTTGCCGGGGCGCTGCTGGCGCGGCGCTACAAGGTGCCGTTTGTCTTCGAGGTGCGCGACCTGTGGCCGCAAACCCTGGTGGACATGGGGCGTCTGCGCGACGACGCGCCCGCCACCTGGGTATTGCGCAGACTGGAGCGCTGGCTGTACCGGCGCGCTGCACGCACCGTGGTGCTGCTGCCCCAGGCCTGGCAGTACATCGTGCCGCTGGGCATTGCCAAAGAGCGGGTTGTTTGGATTCCCAACGGGGTCGATCTGTCGCTGTTTCCCCGGGCGGCCCCGGCCACGCAGTCGCAAGACGGTGTGTTTACCCTCATGTACTTCGGCGCCCACGGCCAAGCCAACGGCCTCGACAACGTGCTGCAGGCCATGGCCAGGTTGCGGCAGATGCCGGCCGGGCAACACATTCGCCTGCGCTTGATCGGCGATGGCCCGCTCAAGCCCGCGCTGGTGGCGCAGGCCGAGGCCTTGGGGCTGCGCAATGTGGTTTTTGAGCCGCCCGTGCCCAAGGCACAGATACCGGCCTTGGCGGCGCAGGCCGATGCGTTCGTGATTGCGGTGCTCGACTTGCCAGGGCTGTACCGGTTTGGCATCAGCATGAACAAGTTGTTCGACTATTTGGCTGCGGAGCGGCCGACGGTCATGGCGTCCAGCGCTTCCAACAACCCCATTGCCGAAGCCGGCGCCGGCCTGACCGTCGCCCCCGGCCAGCCCCAGGCCTTGGCCGAGGCGATCGCGCAAATCGCCGCCATGCCCCTGGCCGAGCGCCAGCGCATGGGCCGCGCCGGCCGCGAGTACGTGGAGCAGAACCACGGTTTCGACCAGTTGGCGGGGCGACTGGCGGCGGTGCTGGATGCGGTGTGCGCGGAGCAGAGGCGGTGAGCGTGAAGCGCCTGTTCGACTTCATCCCAGCTCTTTGGCCGGCCCGCTTGTCGGTTCAAGCGGCGCTACCGTTTGTCAGCTTGATTGCGGTGATCCAGGGCGCAGCCAAATCATCGGTCTGTCAACTGGGCACGCGACTATTGGGGCTTGCTGGAGGGGTGGGGCTTTCAGGCTGCGCTCACCGTGCTTGATATTGGGCGTCAAAACAGCTGCTAGCGCTGATGTGGCAAGTGCTGGCAGCTACCAATTTTGATATGAATCAAACCCTGTTGGTCACCGGCGGCGCCGGCTACATCGGCTCGCACACCGTGCTGACGCTGTTGCAGGCAGGCCACGACGTGGTGGTGCTGGACAACCTGTGCAACAGCTCGCCCGAGGCATTGCGCCGCGTGGCGCAGATCGCCGGGCGCGCGCCGGTATTCGTGCAGGGCGACGTGCGCGACGCCGCGGTTTTGCGCCAGTTGTTCGGCCGGCATCGCATCGATGCGGTGCTGCACTTTGCCGGCCTCAAGGCCGTGGGCGAGAGCGTGCGCCAGCCCTTGCGCTATTACGACCACAACGTGGCCGGCACGCTGGCGCTGTGCCAGGCCATGGCCGATGCGGGGGTGTTCCGGCTGGTGTTCAGCTCGTCGGCCACGGTGTATGGCGACGTGGCGCACATGCCCATCAGCGAGGCCACGCCCACCGGGCGGCCGACCAACCCCTACGGCCGATCCAAGCTGATGGTGGAAGAACTGCTGGCCGACCTGGCCAACGCCGACCCGCGCTGGCGCGTGGGCGTGCTGCGCTACTTCAACCCCGTGGGTGCGCACCCCAGCGGCCTGATTGGCGAAGACCCAGGCGGCATCCCCAACAACCTGCTGCCCTACATCAGCCAGGTGGCGGTGGGCAAGCTGGCCGAGCTGGCGGTGTTTGGCGGCGACTACGCCACGCCCGACGGCACCGGCGTGCGCGACTACATCCACGTGCTGGACCTGGCCGAAGGGCACCTGAAGGCGCTGGACGCGCTGCAGACCCGCACCGGCTGGCAGGTGTGGAACCTGGGCACGGGGCAGGGCTACAGCGTGCTGCAGATCGTGCGCGCGTTCGAAGCCGCGTCGGGCCGCCGCGTGCCCTACCGGCTGGCCCCACGCCGCGCGGGCGACATCGCCCAGTGCTGGGCCGACCCGGCCAAGGCGCTGCAAGAGCTGGGCTGGAAGGCCGAACGCGGCCTGCCCGAGATGATGGCCGACGCCTGGCGCTGGCAGTCGCGCAATCCGCAGGGGTATGCCTTGTGCGAATCGGGCGACTTCGCTCGTTACTCATGAATCAATCTTCTTGAATGAGCATGGAACAGAGAAAAATACTGATCACCGGCGCCAACGGCTTCGTGGGCCAAAACCTGCAACTGCACCTGGCCGAGCGCAAGGATGTGGAAGTGGTGTGCTTTACCCGCGACCACGCGGTGGCGGCGCTGCCCGCCATGCTGCAGGGGGTGGATTTCGTGTTCCACCTGGCGGGCATCAACCGGCCGCAGGATCCGGCCGAGTTCGTCACCGGCAACGCCGACTTGACCCGCGCGCTGTGCGACGCGGTGGCGGGCGTGGCGGCCACCACGGGCCGCAAGGTGCCGGTGGTGTACACCTCGTCCACCCAGGCCGCGCGCGACAACCCCTACGGGCAAAGCAAGCGGGCGGCAGAAGATGCGCTGTTGGCCCTGCAGCGGGCGCATGGCGTGCCGGTGCATGTGTTTCGGCTGCCCAACGTGTTCGGCAAATGGTGCAGGCCCAACTACAACTCGGCGGTGGCCACGTTCTGCCACAACCTGGCGCGCGACCTGCCGATTCAGATCAACGACCCGGCGGCCCCGGTGACGCTGGTGTATGTGGACGACGTGATCGATCGCTTCGTGCAGTTGATTGACGGTGCCGACGCGGCGCTGGACGCCGAAGGTTTTGCCACCGTCACGCCGCAGTACACCGCCACCGTGGGCCAATTGGCGCAGCACATCCAGGGCTTCAAGGACAGCCGCAGCACGCTGACGACCGAGCGCGTGGGCACGGGCCTGCTGCGGGCGCTGTACGCCACCTACGTCAGCTATCTGCCGGTGGAGTCGTTCGCCTACGCCGTGCCCATGTACGGCGACCCGCGCGGCGTGTTTGCCGAGATGCTCAAGACGCCGGATTGCGGCCAGTTCAGCTACTTCACGGCGCACCCGGGCATCACGCGCGGCGGGCATTACCACCACAGCAAGACCGAGAAGTTCCTGGTCATCAAGGGGCAGGCGCGCTTCAAGTTTCGCCACATGCAGACCGGCCAGGTGCACGAGCTGCTGACCAGCGGCGACAAGGCCGAAATCGTCGAGACCGTGCCCGGCTGGACGCACGACATCACCAACATCGGCCAAGACGAGATGGTGGTGATGCTGTGGGCCAACGAGGTGTTCGACCGGCAAAGGCCGGATACGTTTGCGTGCCCGGTGTGAGCGCGGGATATACTCAAGGCATATCCCGTGGCGCATCCTTGCTCGGGGCGTCGCATTGAATGGAGGTCGCGCATGGAACAAGCCAGTGTTTTTCGCAGCAACCGCAGCCAGGCCGTGCGCCTGCCGGTTCAGGTGGCGCTGCCGGATTCGGTCAAGCGGGTGGACGTGATTGCCCTGGGCAACGCGCGGCTGCTGGTGCCGGCCGGCCAGGCGTGGGACTCGTGGTTCGACGGTGAGGGCGTGAGCGACGATTTCATGGCTGAGCGCGATCAGCCAGCGCCGCAAGAGCGCGAGGCGTTGTAGGCATGCTGCGTTATCTGCTCGACACCAACATCGTCATCTACGTCATCAAGAATCGCCCCCAACAGGCGCGCGAACGGTTCACCAGCCACCAGGGCAGCTTGGCGCTGTCGTCCGTCAGCTTGATGGAGCTGTTCTACGGTGCCGAAAAATCTGCCCAGCCGCAGCGCAACTGGCGCGACGTGGAAGGCTTCGCAGCACGGCTGCAGGTGCTGGACTACGACACCGCTGCGGCCGCGCACACGGGCCAGATCCGTACCTACCTGGCGCGGTCGGGTACCCCCATCGGCCCTTGCGACGCCATGATCGCCGGCCATGCGCGCGCCAGCGGCCTGGTGCTGGTGACCAACAACCTGTCGGAGTTTGCGCGTGTGCCGGGCCTGCAGCTTCAAAACTGGGTCGAATAAGGCGCCAGCCCTTTGTTGACAAGCGCGAGCAGCTATCAAAAAAGAAGAATC
>ERZ781399.3897-NODE-3897-length-11126-cov-3.406648_pt1 | contig 11126 bp, 10 predicted proteins | sample MGYA00511014_ERZ781399 | MGnify/ENA primary metagenome ERZ781399 (study PRJEB29847, sample SAMN06458254) | wastewater metagenome | isolation source: Wastewater bioreactor | place: South Africa: Cape Town | study: EMG produced TPA metagenomics assembly of the...
GCCAACTCCGGACGCAAATTGGTTCCAGCTCCGCCGTATTTTCGACCTCACGCGAACGTGATGCCCGGGAACCATGGTTCCGCTGGGTGCACTCCCGGAGGAAAGCATGACGTTAGCTATCACCATGCGGGCATTGCTATTCGCAGCCGCCACGCTGCCGATGACCGCCACGATTTCGCAAGCCGTCGCCAAGCCGACCGTCGAAGTCGCCTTCGTGCTCGACACCACCGGCTCGATGGGCGGCCTGATCGAAGGCGCCAAGCGCAAGATCTGGTCCATCGCCACCGCCATCGTCGACAGCAATCCCGATGCCGACATCCGCATGGGTCTCGTAGCCTATCGCGACATCGGGGACGATTATGTGACCCGAACCGTGGAATTGACCGCCGACATTCAGGATCTGTACGCGCAGTTGCTGGAACTGAGGGCGCGTGGCGGCGGCGACTGGCCGGAGAGCGTCAATGAAGCGCTCGATGTCGCCGTCAACAAGTTGCAGTGGACGCCGGGCGACCAAGCGCGACGCATCGTGTTTCTCGTCGGTGATGCGCCGCCGCACATGGATTACGCGCAGGACACCAGATATCCGACGACGCTCAAAGTCGCCAAGCAGAAGGACATCGTCGTCAACGCCGTGCTCGCCGGCACCGCGAGCGACACCGAGCGCGTGTGGCGCGACATCGCCCAGAACGGCAACGGCCGCTTCATTCCGATTCCGCAGGACGGCGGCCAGATCGTGGTGATCGAAACGCCTTACGATGACGACATCATCATCCTGCAAAAGGAGATCAACGGCACCGTGATCCCCTATGGCCCACGCGAGTTGCAGAAGCGGACCGACGACAAGACCCGGCAATTGTCGCAGCTCGCGGCAGCCGCGCCGGTGATGGCGTCCGACATGGCGAGCTACCTCAACAAGCGTGCGGCGAGATCCTCGGAAGCAGTGACCGGCGGCGGCGATCTCGTCAGCGACGTCAGCTCCGGCCGGCAAAAGCTCGCGGCCGTCAGGGACGACGACCTTCCGGAGCCTATGCGCAAGCTTTCGCCGGAGCAGCGCGCGGCTATGATCGAGAAGCAATTGCAAACCCGCAAGCTGCTGAACGAGAAACTCGGCGTGCTGGTTGCCAAGCGCGACAAATTCGTCGCCGAGCAGCAGGCCAAGGCGCCGCCGCGAACATCGTCGTTCGATCGCGCCGTGGCCGAGACGCTGAAAGTGCAGACGGCGCGTTAGTCACGCCCGCCAACCGGCGGCCGACGCGGACGCCATCCGCGCCGGCTGCTTTCAAGCCTGCCAGCCGGGCACGGCCACGCGCACTTTCCGCTTGGCGGCGCGGCAAAAATCGGCAATGTGCGGAGCATGACAGAGACAAACGAAACCAAGGCGAAGGCTGGCGCCACCATCATTCCGGTGACGCTGTTCCAGCAGAACTGCATGTTGCTGTGGTGTGAGGCGACGCGGCGCGCGGTGGTCATCGATCCCGGCGGCGACGTACCGAACATTCAGGCGGCGATTGCGCAAGCCAACGTCAAGGTCGAGAAGATCTGGCTCACGCACGGCCATATCGATCACGTCGGCGGCGCGGCCGACCTGCGCGACGCGCTGAACGTGCCGATCGAAGGACCGCATCAGGCCGACAAGTTCCTGCTCGATCATGTCGTCGAAAGCGGCGCCAACTTCGGCATGACCGGGGTGCGCAACTTCGCGCCGGACCGCTGGCTCGACGAGGGCGAACAGGTCAGCGTCGGCGAACTGACCTTCGATATCCTGCATTGTCCCGGCCACTCGCCTGGCAGTGTGGTGTTCTTCAGCAAGGCGATGCGCTTCGCCCATGTCGGCGATGTGCTGTTCAATGGCTCGGTCGGCCGCACCGACCTGCCCGGCGGCAATCATGCTACGCTGATCAAGTCGATCACCGACAAGTTGTTGCCGCTGGGCGATGATGTGCAATTCATCTGCGGTCACGGACCCGGCTCGACCATCGGTCAGGACCGGGTCAGCAACCCGTTCCTCAACGGCGCGATGTGATACGCGCCGAAGCTTGACGGCGTCCTGTATGGACGCCGCTGCGCAATGCAAGATGGCCTCAACACGGTGGCCTGAAAATGTGCGGTGGCTCGAAATGGCCGATGGCTGCTACGGCATGAGACCGGCGTAGGCCCAGCGTTCGATCTGCGAGCCGCCGATCACCTGCTTGGGCTGATGCGGATTTAGCGTTCCCGCCGTGACCGACATGCCCTGCGCCAAAATCTGCTTGGCGAACGCCTTTGCATCGGCCTCGCTCTTGAATGTTCGCGTCGAGCGAACCGGTCCGGTGGCGCGCACGTCGGTCTTCAATGTTCTGTCGTGGCCATAAGCCACATACCAAATATCAGCCTGCGTCATATGTCTTAAACGCCCATCGGCGGCAAAAGTTTCACGTCCGCAATCTGGCCACGGGGATGCGGCCAAACGATGGTCAGGACGCGGCAGCGGGAGGCCACCTTGCGATGGCCTCCCGCACGCGAAGATTTACTCGACGACTTCGACGATGCGATGCGTCCGCGGATCGACCAGCACAGTGCGATCGTTCACCACGGTGTAGCGGTAGTTACGCACGCCGTACTCCGCCGGCACTTCGTAATAGGTCACGCCTTCCGCCGGCAGAACGGCACCGACTCTGACCTCCTGGCTGTAACGGTAGGACGGCCGATGCTGCTCGACGACGTAACGATGAAAGCGCGGACGCTCATCGACACCGAGCACGCCGGCTACGCCGCCGACCACGCCGCCGATGGTACCACCGACGATGGCGCCCACCGGGCCTGCAGCACGTTCGCCTTCGCGCGCGCCACGCTCGATGCCGCCCGGCACGCCTTGCGCCTGCACCACCGACGGCAGCGCGACAACGGCAAGGACGGCGGCAGTTCCGATAAGACGGCGGATCATGAATGTCTCCCAGGATTGTGAAAGGAGACTACACAAGCGTTCGCCGCGCCAATCGTTCCCATACCGAGATCACGTTCGCACCGACATTGCTGGCAAAATTGACCGCCACTTTGCGGAACAAAATGCACGTCACGATGCCGTCGCGTTTGGCGCCGCGCCGTGAGTTCGCATGTCCGACACATCGTGCGATGCTATCAACCCCAAGGGCCGCGCGAACGCGCTGCACCGCCCCACGAGCCGCCGCCCGGGCTGCTACGCGGCGGTGCAGGCGGCGTAAAGCCGCCGCCGAACTGCGAGGCCAGCCGCTGCAACGCCGCGATGCGATTCTCCGTCGACGGGTGCGTCGCGAACAAATTATCCATGCCCTGTCCCGACAGCGGATTGATGATGAACATGTGCGCCGTCGCGGGGGCACGTTCGGCATCCATGTTCGGCACCTGATGCGCGGCATTGTCGATCTTGGCCAGCGCCGACGCGAGCCACATCGGCTGGCCACAGATACGCGCGCCCATATCGTCGGCGGCGTATTCGCGGGTGCGGCTGATCGCCATCTGCACCAGCATGGCACCGAGCGGCGCGAGGATCATCATCGCCAGCGAGCCGATAATGCCGGGGCCGTTGCTGTTGCGGTTGCCGCCGAAGAACATGCCGAACTGCGCCAGCATCGAGATGGCGCCGGCGATGGTCGCGGTGATGGTCATCAACAGCGTGTCATGGTGCTTGATATGCGCCAACTCATGCGCGACGACGCCGGCCAGTTCCTCGCGGCTGAGCGACTGCACCAGCCCGGTGGTGACGGCGACGGCGGCGTTCTGCGGATTGCGGCCGGTGGCAAACGCGTTCGGCTGCGGATTGTCCATCAGGAACACGCGCGGCATCGGCAGTTCGGCCCGCGCGGCAAGCTCGCCGACCATGCGATACAGCTCGGGCGCGGTGCGCGCATCGACCTCATGCGCGCCATACATCGACAGCACCATGCGGTCGGAATTCCAGTAGGCAAACAGATTGGTCGCCGCGGCGATGACCAGCGCGATCATCGCGCCGCTCGCCCCGCCGATCAGATAGCCGACGCCCATGAACAGGCCGGTGAGACCGGCCAGCAGGACCGCGGTTCGCAGATAGCTCATCGGTTCCTCCAGCAGCCGCGCCATCGGGCCGCGCTGCATCATTCAAATGGGAATGCGCGACGGCCTTACGCAAGACGGGCCGATGCGACGCCGCGTCGCGTCCCGAACGCCCGGGTCTAGCTGCCGCCGCCGGCCGCCAGCCCGAACACATCGATACCGTCGACGCGGCCGCGGATCGGCACCCGGCCAAGCCCGCGTGTCATGGCGCTGGACGCCGCACCGAGCCGCGCAATCGCGGCGGCGGAAGCGAGAAAGCCGCCATCGGCTTCGCGGCTCAATTGTTCGAGCCGGGAAGCTGTGTTCATGACGTCGCCGTTGAAAACGATGGCGCGCTTGATGTCGCCGATTTCGCCGATGATGACCGAGCCAAAATTGAGACTGCCGCGAATGCGCGGAGCGGCCCCGAACTCTCGTTCGAATCGCGGCGCGGCTTTCTTCAGCGCGGCGCGCATCGCCAGAAAACAGCGCAGCGGGCGGCAATCCACCGCTCCGACCGCCTCCGACCACGTGACGATCAACTCGTCGCCGACATAATCGAGCACTTCGCCGCGATAATCGACCACCGATTCCGTCAACACCCGGAACGTCCGGTCAAGAAAGCGATGGATGCCGATGCCTCCCAGCCGCTCGGCAAGGCTCGTCGAACCGACGATATCGACGAACAATACGAAACGGTTCTCCTCGACGGGATTGTGATAGCGGCCAGTCAGGAAATTGGAGAAGGTACGCCTGCCGAGCAGGTTGCTGATCTCGACAACAAAGTTGACAGCGATCGACGCGATGGCCGAGAAGGCCGCGGCATTCCAGAACTCGGGAGGACGGTCCGGCCCGATACTGCCCGAGCGGATTTTGATGAAGGCAACCTGAACGGCCAGGATGACGGCGGCATAGATCGCGCTTCGGAGCAGGAAGCTGACGGTGAACGGCAGACGGCGGACCCAATCGCGCGCGGCGCCGGTCTGCACGAAGACCTCGAATATGCTGAGGGTCAGGCTGATGGCAACGCCATGGCCGATTGCTGTGGCGATGCTGGCAACGGTCGAGTAGCCCTGAATGAGCGCATAGGTCAGCCCGGCCACCGCGCTGGCGATCACCACCGAGGTGACCAGCCGGATATGTCGCTCGGTTCTTGGATTCATGCGCCGCCCGGGTTAGGCCATGCTGCGACTGCTGGCGGCGACTATATCAACATATCGTCAACTCCGGCGCATCGGCGGAATTTGCCGCATAAGCCGAATTTTGCGCGGGCCGGCGACCGCCGAAAACCCGCCGCCGCGCCCCTTGCCAAGGCGACTGCAACAGGACACCTTTTCATACAGGCGAACGCTGCCGGAGCCACCGTCGTTTGGCTCCGGTCCGGCCACCGCAAGCACCGTCCGGAGGACCTGAAATGTCGATGCAAGGTGTGGCTGCTCCCCCGACCGCAGCCTTCATGAAAGCACCGAAGCGTTCGGCGCTGGCGCACATTCCCGGCGACGAAGGCTGGCCGATCATCGGTCGCACGCTCTCGGTCCTGGCCGACCCGAAGGGTGAGGTCGAGCGCATGGCGGCGACCTACGGGCAGGTCTACCGCAGCCGCGTGCTGGGCGAGACCAGCATCAGCCTGCTCGGCCCCGAAGCCAACGAACTGGTGCTGTTCGACCAGACCAAGCTGTTCTCCTCGACGCACGGCTGGGAAACCATTCTCGGCCGGCTGTTCCCGCGCGGCCTGATGCTGCTCGACTTCGACGAGCACCGGCTGCATCGCCGCGCGCTGTCGGTGGCGTTCAAATCGGGCCCGATGAAATCCTACCTCGCGCAGCTCGACTCCGGCATCGCCGCGCGCACGCAACGCTGGCGCCAGCAACCGCCGGGGCCGATGCTGTTCTACCCGGCGATGAAACAACTCACGCTCGACCTCGCCGCGACATCGTTCCTCGGCACTGAGATCGGCCCCGAAGTGGACGAGGTGACGCGCGCATTCATCGACATGATCGCCGCCTCGGTGGCGCCGGTACGCCAGCCATGGCCCGGCACGCAGATGGCGCGCGGCGTCAAGGGCCGCGCCCGCATCGTCGAGTATTTCTCGCGGCAGATTCCGATCCGCCGCGAAAAGGGCGGCGACGACCTGTTCTCGCAACTGTGCCGTGCCACACACGAGGACGGCGCGCTGCTGTCGACGCAGGACATCGTCGATCACATGAGCTTCCTGATCATGGCGGCGCACGACACGCTGACCTCGTCGCTGACCTCGTTCGTCGGCGCCATCGCCGCCAACCCGGAGTGGCAGCACAGACTGCGCGCCGAGGTGATGGCGCTCGGGCTTGGCCGCGACGAGCCGATCAGCTTCGACAAGCTCGAGGCTATGCCGCTGACCGAGATGGCGTTCAAGGAAGCGATGCGGATGAAGCCGCCGGTGCCGTCGATCCCGCGCCGCGCCACGCGCGACTTCAGCTTCAAGGGCTACGCCATTCCGGCGGGCACGCTGGTCGCGGTCAATCCGCTCTATACCCACCACATGCCGGAGATCTGGCCCGAGCCGAACCGCTTCGATCCGCTGCGCTTCACCGACGAGGCGCAACGCGGCCGGCACCGCTTCGCCTGGATTCCATTCTCCGGCGGCGCGCATATGTGCCTCGGCCTGCACTTCGCCTACATGCAGGCGAAGTGCTTCGCGCGGCATTTCCTGCAGAACCTCGACGTCAAGCTGCAACCGGATTACGTGCCGAACTGGCAGATGTGGCCGATCCCGAAGCCGAAGGACGGCCTGCCGGTGCTGCTCTCCCCGGTGTGACGAACTCCCGCCGGACCAGCCGAACGCGCCAATGACCCGCGAAACCATCGCGCCTGTCCGACAATATCCGCGCGGCGTTACCGTGGTGCGGCGCTCGATGCGTGGCGCCGCTTCCGCGCCGGAAACGAATTCGCTGGCCGACATCGAGACCTGGTTGCTGCGCGGCGCGGCGCGCGAGACCGAAATGCTGCTGGTGCTGGAATCCTTCATCTGGCGGATGGTCGCCGCCGGATTGCCGCTGGATCGCGTCAGCCTGCATATCGGCACGCTGCATCCGCAACTGCTCGGCTTCGCCTGGAACTGGCATCGCGAGGACGGCATCTGCTCCGAGGTGAAGGTGCAGCAGTCGGCGACCGAGACCGACAGCTACAAACTCAATCCGCTGGCGCGCCTGTTCGTCACCGGCGAACCGATCCGCCGCAATCCGCAGACGCCGGAGGCGCAGGCCGAGTTTCCGATCATGATCGAGCTCGCTGCATCCGGCATGACCGATTACGTCGCCCTGCCGTTCAGCAGCGGCACCCCGTATCGCCATTCCTTGACGCTGGCGACCACCCATCCGCGCGGCTTCGCCGACGTTGCGGTGCCGGAGGTCGGCCGCCTGCTCGGCCTATTCGCGCTGCATGTCGAGCGCCACATCGCGCAACGCATCGCCGAGAATGCCGTCAACGCCTATCTCGGCGATGTCGCCGGCCGCAAGGTGCTGAGCGGCTCGATCAAGCGCGGCGCGGGCGAGGCCATCCGCGCGGTGATCTGGGTGTCGGACCTGCGCGGCTTCACCACCTTGTCGGACCGGCTGGCCGGGCACGACATGATCGAGCTTCTCAATGTGTATTTCGAGATGCTGGCCGGTGCGGTGCTGGCGCATGGCGGCGAGGTGCTGAAGTTCATGGGCGACGGATTGCTCGCGGTGTTTCCGATCGCGTCGGATGACGACGGCAAGGCGGCAGCCAACGCCGCGCTGCAAGCCGCGCAGCAGGCCATCGGCCATCTCGACAGCCTGAATTCCGGCGGTGCACCGCAGCTCGATGGCATCGACGGCTGGCGGCCGCTGCGTACCGGCATCGCGCTGCATGCAGGCGAAGTGTTCTTCGGCAATATCGGCGCGCCGGAACGGCTCGACTTCACGGTGATCGGGCCTGCCGTCAACGAAGCCAGCCGTGTCGAGGCGCTGCAGAAGACGCTTCAGCGCAGCATCCTGATGACGCAGCCGGTGGCGCGGCTGCTCGACGTTCCGCTCGATCATCTGGGCGAGCACGCGCTGCGCGGTATCGCGGCGCCGGTGTCGATCTACAGTCCGCGTGAGATGTGATCGGCCGTTAAAGCCAGTTCGGACCGGCTCAACTTTCGTCATGGCCGGGCTCGTCCCGGCCATCCACGTCTTTTCCATCGTCCTACTGTCAAGACGTGGATGCCCGGCACAAGGCCGGGCATGACGGGCTTTTGTTACGGGGAGATGCTAATCCAGATAGGTCGTCAGCTCGGCGCCCTCGTCGGCGACGAACACCGCGATCAATTCCGCTGGCTCGGTGTTGCTGGCATTGGCCGAGACCAGATGCGTGGTGCCGGGCGGTTCGAAGAACGATTGTCCGACCTTGAATACCTCGACCGGGCCGCCGCCAAGCTGCGAGCGGATCTCGCCCTTGGTGATGTAGGCCGTAACCGTGCCGGCATGGCGATGCGCGCGGGTGAAGCCGCCGGGACCATAAAACACCCGCACGATGGTGACGCGCTTGCCCGGTACATTCGGCAGCGCATGCGAGGCGATCAGTTCCACCTTGTCGAGTGGACTCGATGCCGCCGAACTGCCGGTCGTACACAGCGGCGCGATGACCGTGGAGACGGTATCCATCGCCACCGGCAGCGCCTTGCCGACGACGAACGCGCAAGCCAGCCCGCCGATCACGGCGGCGTAAAGCTGCCGGTTGGCAGCCCCAATCCCCGGCATCATCCCCAGGCTGAACGACATGGGCGCCCCCGATCCGATGCGGACGATGACGAAATGATATCGGCGTGGCTGCGCCCCGGCAATCCGATTCTGCCGCAGACGCGATTAGCCAACCTCCTGCCCCAGCGCCTTGCGCAGGCCGACATAACCCTGCTGTTGCTGCGACCAATTGCGGCCGCCGATGACGCCGCCATCGATCACCAGATCGGTGCCGTTGATGAACGACGACTCGTCGCTGGCGAGAAACACCGCGGCATAGGCGATATCATCGGGGATGCCGGCGCGCGGTATCGGCTGCGCCGACTTGAACACGCCGCGCAACATCTCGGCCTTGGCATCGGCAGCTTCGGCGGACAGCCCCATCGCCTTGGCGAGAATGCCGGTGGCGATGGCGCCCGGCGAAATACTGTTGACGCGAACGCCGGCCTCGCCCAACTCCATGGCGACGCATGTCGTGAGGTGAATGACGGCGGCCTTGGCGGCACCGTAGACCACCGAGGACGAGTAACCGGCGAGATGACCGGCGATGCTGCCGTTGTTGATAATGCTGCCGGAGCCCTGCCGGCGCATATGCGGCGCGGCATGCTTCATGCCGAGCATCACGCTGCGGACCAAGGTGGCCATTGCTGTGTCGAATTGCGCGACATCGAGACCTTCGATGCCGCCGGTCTGCGCCGGGCCGCCGGCATTGTTGAACAGGCAATCGATGCGGCCGAAACGATCGATCGCCGTCGCGATCAGCGCGTGCATCTGGTCTTCCTGGGTCACGTCGGTCTGCCGGAAGATGCAGTTGGCGCCGAGTCTCGCGGCAAGCGCCTCGCCTTCCGCCGCGCGACGCCCGGCGGCGACCACCTTGGCGCCCTCCGCCGCGAAGATTTCCGCCGTGCGCCAGCCGATGCCGCTGGTCGCACCGGTGATGACCGCCACCTTGCCGTCGAGCCGACCCATGTCGCTTCTCCCTGTCTTTTGTTTTGTGCAGGCACTATCGGCCGCGCGTGCAGGGTTAGGCAAGGTCTCGCGGTGAATGGCGCTATGGCGAAAAGACGCCGGTAAGGCGGAGATCGGCCTCCGGCGCGCCGCGCGTCCGGATCGATCTGCGCCACCGGCTTGCGCCGCTGCAACGGCAGCCGCTTGGTCAGCACGCGATACAGCGTCAGCGGCATTTCCAGCAGTCCCGGCACCGGATCGTCGGCCGCGAACGCCGCCCACGTCATCGGCCCACGCCACGAGGCGCGATAGTCCGACCACGACAGATCGCCGCGCGCCATCAGCCGCAGCGAGGCGATGGCATCGCGAACCACATAGATCCATTTCTGGCCGTCATCGATGACGCTGGCCGGAGCCGGATTGCCGTTGGCGGCGCAGAACATCAGCCAGGCGAAATCGACGCCCGCCGCTTCGCCGAGCCCGAACCAGGTCCAGCAGCGCGGATTGACGTCGAGCACCTTGTAGAGCTTGTCGCGCGTATCGTACTTGAACTCGATCTCGACCAGTCCTTCGAAATTGATCGAAGCCAAGAGCGCCTGCGCCGCGGCGCTGACTTCGGGTTGCTGCACCACCTCGACGAAGGTGCTGGTGTAGCTGAAATCGACCGGATATTGCCGGGTGCGGCGCGCCGTCATCTGCGCCAGCGGCTTGCCGCCTTGCCACAGCGCGACATAGGAAAACTGCGTTGCGCCGCCGCCGGGCACCAGTTCCTGCACGACGACCTGATCGTGACCGACCGCCGCCGCCGCCTCGCGATAACGCGCGACGAATTCCTCGCGGGAGTCCGCTCGCCATGCCTTGGCGAGCGTGAAAACATTGGGTGCTTCGCGCTGCGCGGGCTTGAGCACCACCGGAAACTGCAACTCCAGCGTCGTCGCCGCCGCTTCGCTGGCGATCCGATAGTTGCGCGGCGATGCGATATCGACCGCTGCCGCGCGTTCGGCCAGCAGGCGCTTGTTGCACACCGCTTCGAGATCGGCCCAGCCGCAGCTCATCACCCGAAACGCCGCGCGTAACGCCTCGCGGTTCTCGGCAATCAGCCGGACTTCGGCGTCGCCGCCGGGAATCAGCAGCCAGTCCTGCAACCCATGCCGCGCGGCCAGCTCAAGCAGTGTCGTCGTGGCGTTCGGCGCAGCCGGTCCCGACCAAGAAAAGTGCTGCGAAATAAATCGCGACAGCCGCACCAGCGTGAAATCGTCGGAGACGATGGCAACCGGAATATTGCGCCGGCCTAGACTGCGCGCGGCCGCCAGCGCACCGTGCGCGCCGCCGAGGATGAGCGCGCCGACCGGCTTGCTCCCGGTCGCAGGCCCGGCATTGCTGCCCATCGTCCGCGTCGATATGCGCAAATCCGTCACGATAGCCCTC
>ERZ781399.3911-NODE-3911-length-11109-cov-3.429799_pt1 | contig 11109 bp, 6 predicted proteins | sample MGYA00511014_ERZ781399 | MGnify/ENA primary metagenome ERZ781399 (study PRJEB29847, sample SAMN06458254) | wastewater metagenome | isolation source: Wastewater bioreactor | place: South Africa: Cape Town | study: EMG produced TPA metagenomics assembly of the...
CAGTCTCGGATCCTGCACCGACCTGCACCGGAGGGGCCGCGACAGCGGCGGGGGACGAAGGCACGAGCATCACGGCGGTGGGGGCGAGCGCCGGAGGTGCATCCTCGGGAGCGGTGATTGTGATCGTCGTCGGCCGGGTGACCGGCGGCAGGGCCGGCTCGGTCGGAACCGCCACGGGGGAGGGGACGTCGAGCTGCGCAGCGCTCGTCTTGCTCCGCACTCCATCCGAATCGTCGGAGTGCACGAAGAGCACGCCGGCCACCATCACGCCGATGGCCAGCAACGCGATCATCGCGGCGGCGACGGAGGACGCCGTGACCTTCGAGGGCGCCGGCTGCGCGAGCGGTGCGCCACGCCGCGAGGTGCTCGGGCCCATCGTGACGATCCACGGGCTCTCCGCCGACGAGTCGTGGGGATGCATCGACGGCATCGATCGACGCATCGAAGGCATCGGCGCAGCGACGTCGTGGGGATGCATCGAGTGCATCGACCGACGCATCGAGTGCATCGGCGCGCCGACGTCGTGAGGATGCATCGATCGACGCATCGAGGGGATCGGCGTGACGACTGCAAGCGGATGCACCGACTGCATGGCGGCAGCGACGTCGTGCGGATGCATCGACGGCATCGAGCGTCGTGCCGGCTGGACGGAGCCAGAGACGTCGTGGGGATGAACCGACGGCATCGAGCGTCGCGCCGGCTGAACCGAGCCAGAGACGTCGTGGGGATGCATCGGCTGCATCGCGGCGACGTTCTCGGGGGCGATCGAGTGCATCGATCGACGCATCGGCTGCATCGCGGCGACGTCGTCGGGATGAATTGAGTGCATCGGCCGACGCATCGGCGCCGGCGGGACGCTCGCCGGCTCCGGCGCGGTGTCGGGCATCGACATCCGCGAGCGATGCGTGCCGATTGCGCTCGGGAGCACGAGCGGCTGCACCGGGGTCTCGTCCGTGGCGAGCCGGGACGGCATCGGCTGACGAAAACATGCCGCCGGCTGTCGCGGGTAGCTCGCGGGCGCCGCCTCGGGCGCGAGGACGTCCGCATCCCCCGCCGGCGGAGGCATGTCGTCGAACAGGTAGCGAGAGAGCGCCTCGTAGTCGGGACCGCTCTTGAAGCTGCCCGAAGGGATCGGGGGCGCGAAGTCGAACGGCTCGGCTGCGTCGACCTCCGCGACCTCCTCGATCTCCGAGGTGGCGTACGCCAGGCGCTCTTCCGACGTCGCAAGCTCGTCGTGTGCGACGTACGAAGGACGAACCGCGAACGTCGTGACGCTGTCGGGGCCATCGGCGCGCTGCTCGTCGGACGAGCGGTCGACGAACGCGGTGACCTCGTCTTCGACCACCTCGTCTGCGAATGCCTCGTCCGAGCCCTGCGCGCGATCGTACATGGGCATCTGCGGGAGCTCGGTGAGCGCGACATACGCCTCGCGGGCCGAGCGCGTCGGGTTCTCACTCGAGTCGCGTGCGAACGGCTCGAGCTCCCGTGAAGCGACATGCGAGGCGCGAGGCGCGCGGGTCTCTGCGTCCGGGTCTGAAGAGAACACAGCGAGCCCGGCGAGGTCCGAAGGCGAGACGTACGACGGGCGTGCGGCGCGGGTCGGCTCGCTCTCGTGGACCTCCTCCGGATCCCAATCGGAGGAGCGAGGCGAATGGCGGTGCTGGGCTTCCCGGCGGCTCATGGTTCTACTCGGGACGCAAAATTGCACTCAGAGTGCCAAGGGGATGGGCCTCGAAAGCGTGGGCTTTTTCGGGGGCTCGGGGGCGAGGCTGGATCGCCATTTCCCCGCCCTTCTTCACCACCCGGGCAGGTCTTCACCACCCGGGGGAGCGGGCAAACGAGCGCGGGATCAGCGACGCGTCACGCGGAGGTTTCGTGCGGCGCTGACGCCGACGCCCTGAGCGCCGCGCAGGCCGAGCGAGACGCGCACGTTCGGCTCGAGCTCGACGGGACACGCGCGATCGGGAGCTCCGTCGACGCTCACCGTCACGCGCCGGCCGCGGCGCTTGATGTCGAGGCTCTGCTTCGCCGCCTGCCCGAACGCGCATGCGACGCCGCCGACCTCGAGCTCGGCGCCGAGCTCTGGACGGAGGACGATCGAGGGCGCTGCCGCGGTGATGTCGACCGCGAGCTCGAAGTCCGCGAACGTGACGTCGGTGAGGTACGCGCTCGCGCCCGTGCCGAGCACGAGCCCGCGCGGAGGATCGAAGTGGATCGAGCTGCCGGGGGTTCCGGCGAGTCGATCGGGCGCGAGCTGGTCGGTGCCGTTGACGAGCAGCGGTTTCGGGACTGCGCCGTAGCGCGTGCGGGTCGCGAAGCGAAAGCCGGTGACGTTGAGGCCGGCGTCGCCGCGATCGTCGAGCCAGAGGGCGAGGCCGGAATCGCCGTTCGCGATGACGTCGAGGTGCGGACCCGGAGCGGAGTCCTTCTTCGGATCGGGAGCATTGGCCATCGGCTCGAAGCCGCCGAACCACGGCGACCAGCGCATCCAGCGCCGGCCGGTCCAGAGCGCGGGTGCGCCCTCGGCTCCTGTGAAGAGGCGGACGGCGTCGAGCTCCGCGGGATCGATCGGCAGCGCGGGCTCGAGCGTGCCGTCGGCGGAGATGACCCACACGGTCTTGAAGTCGGAGACGGTGCTCTGCGGGCGGATGACGGCGAGCGCGCCGCCCGCCTCGAGCGCGATGAACGCACGCTCCTGGCCCGTGACGAGATCGACCGAGCGCTTCGTCGCGCGGCTCGCGTCGGGCGAGAACCACTCCAGCGTGGGCACCTCGTTCTTGCTCGCGTCGAGCCCCCCAGCGACGAGGATCTCCCCGCTCGAGAGGCGGAGCACGGTCGGGTTCTCTCGTGCGATGTTCAGGAGGGCGACGCCCGCGGTGCGCGCGCGCCGTGTCACCGGATCGACGATCTCCATCGTGCGAAGCGGACCCGCAGGACCGCGCCCGCCGACGAGGAGCGTCTCGCCGGTCGAGAGCACGACGGCGCCGTGCCGTGTGCGCGGCTCCGAAAGATCGATGCGCCGCTGTTCGAAGTCGCCGACGTCGCTCGGTGCGCCGAGCTTCGGGACGTAGATCTCCGCGGTGGCGATCGCGCGATGCGGGACGTCGCCGATCCCCGAGTCGGGGTCGTGGCCACCGGCGACGAGTGCAGCGGATGCGCTCTCAGGATCGCCCGGAGCGCGGAACGACGTGATCGACGGGTTCGACCGGCGGGTGTTGAGGCCGAACTCGAGCCGCTCGATCGCGCCCGTGGAGAGATCGCCGACGTACGTGTGAGGGACCTGCGCCCCGGCGAGCGAGCGTCCTCCGGCGACGATGAAGTGACGGCCGACGACGCCAAGCGCCATGTCGGTGCGTCGCTCCACGTCGCGGGTCAGGCGGCAGGATTCTCCGCCGCGCCACACGAGGACGTTGATGGGCCCCGTGCTCGGGATGTCGCTGAGGCCTCGCCAGTCGAGCTCGCGCTGCGAGATGTCGACGACCACGGCGCGCGTCTCCTTCGGGAGACCCACCATCGTTCGCCCGACCTCGCGGAGGAACATCCCCGCGGTCGGCGGCCTTTCGATCGACGGCTCGAAGTCGCCCGCGCCGTACATGAACGAGTAGGCCTCGCTCTGTGCGACGGGGCACTGGCGCGGCGAGTAGACGACGATCGGCCGCTCCTCGATCTCCGGATCGCGCGAGCAGCTCGATCCGAGCGCGAGCACGCCGAGCGCGAACGCGAGAGCGGTCGCTCTTCCCCGGTGGGCCGTCGGCACCCGCATCGTTCGAGCGTACATTGTACGCGATTCGGCCAGACTCGACTGCCGCGACGGTTTTCGTTCCTGGTAATATTCGGGTGCGCGTCTCGACCTGGGCCTCCCGGCCCATCGAACCTGGGCGCGCCTCTCCGATCGTGTACCCGCAGGTCTTCGGCAAGTACGTCCTCGAGCGCGAGCTCGCGCGCGGTGGGATGGCTCGCGTCGTCCTCGCGACGCTGCGGGGGGCCGGCGGCTTCGAGAAGAAGCTGGTCGTGAAGCAGATCCGTGACGAGCTCGCTTTCGATCAGCAGTTCGTCCGGCGCTTCGTCGAGGAGGCGAAGACAACGGTCGCGCTCAGTCACCCGAACATCGTCCCGGTCTACGAGCTCGGCGTCGAGCAGGGCACGTACTTCCTCGCGATGGAGCTGGTGGAGGGGGTCAGCGTCGCAGAGCTGCTTCGCGAGCGCGAAGACGACGGCTCGCGGCGCGTCCGCACACCCGAGGAGGGCGCATACCTGGGCGTCGAGGTCTGTCGAGCGCTCGACTACGCGCATCGCCGCATGAAGGTCGTCCACCGCGACATCACGCCGAGGAACGTGATGATCGACGAGGAGGGACAGATCAAGCTTATCGACTTCGGCATCGCCGCGCCGGCGCTCGTCGCGGGTCACGAGATCCTCGGCTCGCCCGGTCACATGGCGCCGGAGCAGGTCGACGGCGGCGAGCTCGGACCGCCGACCGACATCTTCGCGGTCGCGGTCCTGCTGATGGAGGCATGGACCGGATCGGCGCCGTTCCGCCGAGCAACGCCGGAGGAGTGCGCCATCGCCGTGCGCGAGCCGCACCCGAAGCCGAGCGATTTCGATCCGAGGCTCCTTCCGCTCGACGCCGCGATCGCGCGCGCGATGCACGTGGATGCGCGCGAGCGCCAGCAGGAGGCGAGCGATCTCGCGAGGGCCTTGCGCTCGTTCATCCAGGGCGTCGACGTCGCCGACATCGCGCGTGGGCTCGGCGATCGTGTCCGTGATCTCCGCGAGCTCGCCTCTGCGCCGGCGCCCCCGTCACGCACCACGGCTCCGCGAGCGTCGGCCGCGAGCCATGGCGATCTCGGGACGAAGACGTTCGCCGCGCGCGACGAGGCGCTGAGGTGGTCGAGCCCGCCCGGGCCCGCCTTCGCCGACGACGGGAGCGAAGTCCCGAGCACGCGGCGGCTCGAAGAGAGCACGCCGGAGCTCCCGGCCGCGCAACCCGTTCGCGGCCGTCCTGACGACCCCGCTATGGGGATCCGGACGCCGCTCATGGTGGACGTCGACGAGCTCGAGAAGATCCACGCCGACATCGCCGCTGCGCGAGCGAACGAGCCTTCGCCGGCGGACGAACCAACCCGCGCGTCGCCGAAGCAGTCGGAGATCCCGACGGTGCGCCGAAGCAGGTTCTCACGCCCGGACAGCCCTGCGGCCGAGAAGGGCGAGACGATCGCGACGCGGCCGCTCGAGACTCCCGTGCGTGCGTTCGAGCGCGTCTCGGCGCTTCCGACGAGCGCGAGAAGCAGTCGCGCGTTCGGCGGGGTCGCCGCATGGCGCGCGGGCGGTGCTCCGGCGGTCGATCCACCGCGGCCGATAGCGATGACCGCGACGACGAGTCCCGCGGTCACTGAGCCGCCCAGCGTGCCGGCGACGACGTCCTCCGAGCTCGCTCCGCCGGAGGCCGTCGTCTCGGCGCCCAGCCCGGTCCGGACGGCCCCGTCATCGACCTCGCCCACGCCGCCGAGCGCTGCCCCCGTCGCCGCGGGCAAGGCTTCGGTGACGTTCCTCGGCGAGCCGGGCACGCGGGTCTCGATCGACGGAGCCTCTCGCGGTCCGTGCCCTGTTCGCGTGACGCTCGCGGAGGGACCGCACGAGGTGCGCTTCACGTTCGAGCCCACCGGCGAGAGCCGCGGCGAGCGCTTCAGCGTGAAGAGCGGCGATCGGGTGACCGTTCGCGCCGAGTTCACGGGCGCGACGCCCACGGTGAAGATCCTGCGCTGAGCCCGCGCGTCAGTCCCCGAACTCGTAGTCGAGCTCGTAGGAAACCTCGGTCAGGCGGGCGAGCTCCGGATCCGTCGTGAGCGCACGGACGCACCGGTTGTAGTGGAGGATCGATGCCGGATCGTCCGGCGGCCCGAGCTCGTCGGCCTGCTCGAACCGGGCGATCGCCTCCTCGAAGGCGTGGATCGCGTTGCGGGCCCGACCGGCGACGAGCTGCGCCTTTGCGTAGCGTTCCCAGGAGATGGCTGTATAGTACATCCGCTCGTAGTCCGAGCTGAGCTTCGCGAACGCGGCGCAGGCGTCGTCGAACAACGTCATCCACGCCACCGGAAACTGATCGGTGAGCGCGAGACCGAGCGTGCGCCACGCCTCTTCGTTCTCGGGAGCGACGTCGAGGATGTCTCGGCAGATGCTCTCCGCGTCCTCGGGTTGATTGAGAGCGCGATAGTGTTTTGCGAGGTCGACTGCTGCCGTCAGGCTGCGCTCGCGCAGTTGCTTGAGTTCCCACCCCATCTTCATGGCGTATCATGCGCCCTTCGAAGCGCACACGCTTGCGGGACATCCACACTCGATGACGCTCTTACCGCGACACGCCACCACGGGCGCAGCTCTGTTCATGCTCCTCTGCGCGTGCGGCGGTCCTGATGCACCTCCTTCCGCTCCTCCGACGCCGCTTGCGGACACGTGCCGCGTCCAGCTCGGCGCGCGGCCGCCGGCGTCGATCGAGCCTCCCGCTTCCACCGCGGTCGCCGCTTCGCCGACCTCTCGTCGCGTCTCATCGCGGCTGGTCGCACACGTCGAGCTCGAGCTTGCATCGCTCGCGAAGGAGCTCGAGGGCAAGGTGGCGCCCCGGCTCGCCGAGGAGCGGAACAAGGGCATCGGGATCGCCGGGCACCTGAGATACACCGTCGATCGCGGACCGTTCACCGTCGCGATCGAGGGCGACTCGCTCGTCGTTCGCACGGACGTGCGCGCCCGCGCCGAGGCGTGTCGAGGGAGCAGCTGCTACGCGTCGTGCGAGCCGCAGGGGCGCGCGACGGCGACGGTGCCGCTCCGTCTCACGCCGGAGTACCGCTTCGCTCCCTCGCGCGTGTCCTTCGCATTCACGCGAGGCTGCGAGGTGCGCGCGCTCGGCGGCATGGTGAAGATCGACGTGACCCCGACGATCCAGGCGCAGCTCGCTCCGTCGCTCCGTCGGGTCGAACAGGAGATCGACGGCAAGCTTCCTCCTCTCCGCCCGCAGGCCGAGCGCCTCTGGGCCGAGCTCGGCAAGCCTCGGAGCCTTCCGCTCGGAGGATGTGTCGTCACGAACCCGCGCGGCATCGTCCAGGGACCGGTTACGGGGACCACCCCGAGGTCGCTCCGCGTCCGCTTCGGCCTCGTCGCTCATCCGGAGATCCGGACGCGTTGCGGTGAGGCTCCCGCCCCGCGTTCGCTCCCTCCGCTCACGCAGGATCCCGCGCTTCCGGCTGCGGACGACCTCGTCCTCGCGCTCGTATCGCCGCTCGCGGCGGCGGCAACGGGCCTCGAAGGCGCGGCGCCGTTCGACGCCGGTGGCGCGCAAGCGCGGATCGCTCGCGCCGCGGCCGTCGCGGCGGGCTCGCTCATGTCGCTCGATCTCGGGCTCCGCGGAGAGGCGTGCGGTGACCTCGGGGTGCGGTCGACCCTCGGCTGGACGGAGGATGGCCGCGCGCTGCGGCTCGTCGCTCCGGGCTTCGCGAACGGCGAACGCGAGCGCGCTCTCGGCGCTTCGCTCGCCCCCGATACGCTCGTGCGCTCTCTCGGTCAGGTGCGCTTTCCGCCGCCGGTCCCGCCCGAGACGCTGCAGGATCTCATCCCCTCGATCGCGTCGAGCATGTCGGATCCGTCCGTCGACGTGAGCGCGAAGGTCGACGCCGTGAAGCCCCTCGACGTGATCATCCGAGGCGAGGACCTGGCCGCGTCCGTGCTCCTTCGCGGGAGCGTCGAGCTGAAGCAGCGCTGAGACTGCGCTCCCTCACTGCTGGAGTGCGAGCTGCTCGCGTGCCCTCACTCCTGAAGCGCGAGCAGCTTGTTGTTGTCGCACGCGACGAAGAGGGTTCCGTCACGCCCGATCGCGAAGCCGAAGGGGTTCTCTCCGAGGTCGAGCTCCCAGAGCTTCGTACCGTCGACCGGATCGAACGCGTACATCATCCGGTCGCCGCCGACGTAGAGGCGACCGTCGCCGTCGATGACGACCGACGTGCGAAGCGGAACGGTGACGTTCACCTCCCACTTCGTCCCGCCGTCGGCAGGATTGATCGCCGCCAGATACGAGCCCGTCGGCGAGAAGATCGTTCCGTCCCTGCCGAGCGCCGGAAGCTGCTGCCACCCGAAGTTGCCCTTCGTCACGAAGGACCACTTCGCTCCTCCGTCGGGGGTCACCGCGTGCAGCCGGCTTCCGAGCGTTCCGATGTAGATCGTCCCGTCGTCGGCGACGACGGGCGACGACTGGATGTCGCCCGTCGGGTCGAAGCTCCAGCTCAGCCCACCGTCCCGCTGGAGCGCGAAGAGCTTCTTCGTCGTGCCGACGTAGATCTCGCGCGTCGGGCCGATCGCCGGCGCGGCGGCGACGTCGTCGCCGAGATCGCGCTCCCATCGCTTCCCGCCGTCGGGGAAGAGCGCATGGATCGCGTTGTCGGAGGAGCCGGAGTAGACGGTGCCGTCTTCGTCGATCAGCGTCGACGTGTCGATCTCGTCTTTCGTCGCGAACCGCCAGGACGTTCCGTCCTTCTTCAGCGCGACGACGTCGTGACCGGCGCCGAAGTAGAGCGTGCCATCGGCGCCGATCGAGGGCACGTTCGTCACGCTGTTGCTCGCGCCCGTGCCCGCATCGCCGATCGGCCTCGAGCCCCCGTCGGGGGCGAACGCGAGGACCCCGTTCACGTCCGCCGGGACGTACACGGTGCCGTCGGCGCCGACGACCGGCTGCGTCTCGCGAGTCGTGACCGTCACCGTCCAGACGATCTTGGGCTTCGACTTCGGACCGCGATGGACCGTGCGTCCCGGATGGCCGACGCAGCCGCCGATCATCGGCCATGGCGCATCGCGCTCGAGCGAAGGCCACGGGCACGTCTCGGGCGTGGTCGCATCCGGATCGGGCCCGCTGTCGACGACGGGCGTCTCGCTGTCACCCCCGGACGGCGGGAGGTTTGCTGCCTCGCGCACCGACGCGTCGATCGTCGCCTCGGGCTCGCCGCCCGTCGTGTCGAGGCCGCATGCGATGTAGCCGAACGCGAAGCTCGGGCCGACCAGGGCCCACGCGAGGATGCTGCGGAGGACGCGCGCCACGAAGGCAGAGCCTAGCAGCTGTCGGCCGCGAGCCTAGAGCGCGAACGGCTCGCTCTCGTCGTCTCGTCTTCGGGCGCGAGGCCGCGAGCTCCTTTCGCGGCGCTTCGTTGATCCTCTTCCGGATAGCTCGGTAGCGTCGTCGCGCCTTTGCGTGGCTCGGAACCTGGCGGAAATACTCGGCCCGCGGGCAAGCAATCGAGAATGGTCGAGGGCTCGCCCTCGGCTGAACGATCTCGACGGAGATCCTCGAGTCGCGTCCCCCGCTCGGCGATCACTCCGCGGCGCCGCGCGTGGACTCGTTCTTCGCGGTGTTCGTCTCCGCGTCGCGTGCCTTCGCGCTTGGGAGCTGGTCGTTCCGGAGCACGGGCAGATGCTTCTTGTGTTTCGGCGGGAAGATCTTCCGGAGCGCCCAGCGGAGCGGATCGAAGAAGTCGTCCGCGACGCGCTCCTTGAGCGGGATGATCCCGTTGTCCGTGATCACGATGTGCTCGGGGCAGACCTCGGTGCAGCACCGCGTGATGTTGCAGTAGCCGACGCCGAACTCCTCCTTGATCATCGGACGCCGGTCGACCGTGTCCAGCGGATGCATGTCGAGCGTCGCGAGGTGGATCAAAAAGCGTGGTCCGGCGAACTCCTCGGTCTTGTGGTGGTCGCGGAGCACGTGACACACGTCCTGGCAGAGGAAGCACTCGATGCACTTCCGGAACTCCTGGATGCGGTCGATGTCCTCTTGTTGCATGCGCCAGTGGCCGTCGGCGTCGCGCGGCCGTGGCTTGAACGGCGGGATCTTCTTCGCCACCCGGTAGTTGTGGCTGACGTCGGTGACGAGATCCTTGATGAGCGGCCAGGTCTTCATCGGAGTCACGACGATCGGCGCGGCGGGATCGAAGTTGCTCATCCGCGTCATGCAGAGCAGCTTCGGCTTGCCGTTGATCTCGGCGCTGCACGAGCCGCAGCGGCCTGCCTTGCAGTTCCAGCGAACCGCGAGGTCGGGCTCCTGCTTCGCCTGGATGTCGTGGATCGCGTCGAGGACGACCATGCCGGGATAGGTCTCGACCTCGTACTCGACGAACCCGCCGCTGCCCGGGACCTTCGCGTCGGCGCGCCAGACCTTAAGCGTGTACTTCCCACCGTTCGTGCTGGGTACGGCCGCCATGGCTACTTGTCCTCCTCCAGCACCTTCTTGATCTCGTCGGGCACCTCCGGGAGCGGCACCGACTCGAGCTCCATGCCGTTCCTTCCCGCGCGACAGACGTGGTTGGTCTTGCCGAACGCCGCGTCCATCTCCGGGAAGTCGTCGCGCGCGTGTCCACCGCGGCTCTCCTTGCGGGCGAGCGCCGAGCGCGCCATCGCCTCGGAGACGATGAGCATGTTCCGGAGGTCGATCACCTCGTGCCAGCCGGTGTTGTAGTGCCGGTTGCCGCCCGCGATCTTCGTGCGGGCAGCGGCCTCCTTCAGGCGACCGAGCTCCTTGAGGCAGGTCTGGAGGTCCTTCTCGTTTCGCATGATGCCGCAATACTTCTGCATCACGTTCATGAGGTCCTCGTGGACCGCGAAGGGGTTGACGCCTTCCTCGCGGTTGAACGGCTCGAGGGCCTCCCGTGCGTACTCCTCGATCTGCGCCGGATCGACGCCCTTCGCGCTCGTCGCCTTCGCGAGCTTGCCGGCGTGGAGACCTGCGATGCGTCCGAACACGAGGAGGTCGGAGAGCGAGTTGCCTCCGAGACGATTGGAGCCGTGCATCCCGGCTGCGCATTCGCCGGCCGCGAAGAGCCCCTTCACGCAGGTCTCTTGCGTGTCCGGATCGACCCTGATGCCGCCCATCGTGTAGTGCGCCGTCGGGCCGACCTCCATCGGCTCCTTCGTGATGTCGACGTCGCCGAGCTCCTTGAACTGGTGGTACATCGCGGGGAGCTTCTTCTTGATGTCCTCCGCCGTACGCCGCGAGTGGATGTCGAGGAACACGCCGCCGTGCGGTGAGCCGCGGCCCTCCTTCACCTCGGTGTGGATCGCGCGCGCGACGATGTCGCGCGG
>ERZ781399.3913-NODE-3913-length-11107-cov-4.213355_pt1 | contig 11107 bp, 13 predicted proteins | sample MGYA00511014_ERZ781399 | MGnify/ENA primary metagenome ERZ781399 (study PRJEB29847, sample SAMN06458254) | wastewater metagenome | isolation source: Wastewater bioreactor | place: South Africa: Cape Town | study: EMG produced TPA metagenomics assembly of the...
TGATCAATACTGTCATCCGTATCAATATACTGGTTGCAGTAAGTTCATTGTTGGAATGAATTGACTAATTACTTACGTACATATGTGATTTCTCATTAGATGGCAATGCAAATTCGTTTGAAACCGAACAAAATTGTCGAGAAACGTGTGAAGCAAAAGAAAAAGGTTTTCCTATCTTGAGACTCTTGTAGAATAAAAGCAAAAATTGTTTTATTTAGATATTTGTACATTGGACAAAGACACAGGCTCATGCGATCAATATAAAATCATGTGGTACTATGATACGTCAATAGGCCAATGTAAAAATTTCTATTATGGTTCATGTGGTGGCAATGCAAATCGTTTTGAAACGGAACAAGATTGTCAAATTCGTTGTTTACTTAAAAAAGGCAATTCGACATGTTTTCAACAAGTTGATCAGGGTCATGTTTGTAATGAAACAAAATCGAGTCAAAATCAAACACAAACGCCACTCACGAGATTTTTCTATGATCAACAATTACAAAAATGTTCATCGTTTTTGTATCATGGCTGCGGAGGAAATGAGAATCGTTTCGATGAAGAAAATCAATGTGTTGACAAGTGTGTTGTTCAAATTACAAAAGTTGAACAAGGTAAAACTTATGAAAATGATCAAAATAAGATTTTATGTACGCATATGAATGTAGGTTGTGGTTCGAATATGATTCGATGTAATATTCAATGTCGATTTGGTTTCGAACGAGATGGAAATGGATGTGAAATTTGTCGATGTTTTGAACCGTGTCAAGTAAGTAACTAACAAACAAACAGAAAAGAATATCAATTGAGATAATTTCGATTTTGTAGAGACAACAATGTTCAACAGGTTATGAATGTGTAATTCTTCCTGAAGAAACTCCATGCATGCAAGCACCTTGTCCTGTGCCGAGAGTCGAATGTCAATCAAGTAAATACAGAACTAAATTTTCAATAGAGATGTTCTATTTGACTGTTTTTTAGTTAGCGTACAAGCAGCCGACGGATCTGGAGGTTTGAATTCAAATAAAAACGAATTCGAAATGTTTATTTCGATTTAAAAATATTTTAGGAATGAAACCTGCAATTGAAAATTCGATTACAAATATTTTCACACAGTTCGATTCGAATGTAACTATTCCTTGTACTTTACGACATGGTTTTCCAGCTCCAGCTATCTACTGGTTTGCATTCTCAACCCTCAAAATCATCAAAATCTTCGAATTTCGTTCGTTTTTCTTAGGTATAAAGAACGACAGCAATTACAAGTTCATGATGCTATGAGCGATGGAGTTATCGTACGAAAAATCGAACGATTACCTGATCAATCATTGTTAATTCGAAAAGTCACATTGGATGATCAAGGTGTGTACACTTGTCGAGCAATAAATGATTTCGGACAAGATATCAAAGATGTTCAACTTGAATTATTTGGTAAAATAAATTTTTTAAAAAAAGAGAAACAAACACGATTGATAAATACTTTCTTAGATCCAATTAAAGTCGATATCTATCCAATAAATCGTATTTATCAACTTGGTTTTACAGCTAAACTTCAATGTCGTGCAACAGGTTATCCATCACCACGTATCATCTGGATGCGTGAGAGCGTCGTCTTACAAAATACAACTCGTGTTCGTCTTCAAAACGATGGTTCACTCATCATTCATCCATACAAACGCGAAGATGCTGGTAAAAGAAAACTACTAAAATAGATTCGTTCAATCTTTCGTACGTAGGTCCTTATGTTTGCAATGCAACAAACAAAAAAGAAAGTGTTACTCAAGTGGCATATTTAGAAATTCAAGGTACAAAACAAAACAAAAAAAAACGAATGATTTTATTTTTTGTTTTTCGTAGAAGTTCATGTCGAACAAACATGTGAAGATCAACCGACATTTGCTAATTGTGAATTAGTTCTTCGACATAATTTTTGTGATGTCTATTTCGATTATTGCTGTCGTACATGTTCTCAACATGGTAAATATGCTTCGCCAACACCTCGCAGTCGTCGACATGTTATCTATTCAAAATAGAAACTAAAAAAGCTTTAAAAAAAACATTCTTTTGTGTCCGTTTCTTTCTCATTGTCAAGTCATTTCTATTGTTTTTTTCAATTATATATTCAATTTAGCAATTAATCTTCTTTGTATGTCATTAGTTTTTGTTTTTTTTTCTTTATTTCTGTTTTGTTTTCTTTCACTCTTACAAATAAAAAAAAAAGAAAAGAAAAATGAATGTTAATTTAGTTCAGTTTCATCATCGATTTCTTCGAGAAAACATGTTTCTGTATTTCCACTCATAACATCATTGATTTGTTTATCACCCATTTGTTTATATTGATAACGTTTACGCGGATAACCCCAAAGTAATTCGAATTTATCGGGTACTTCTGAATTTGTCCACGCAAATTCGAATAATAATTTAGCTGAATCTGTTCGACGAAACCGACGACGAATAGGTTCAGTTTCAGGCAAACGTATTGACACTTGAATTGTGTCAATATCATTTGCTGATGGTTCATCAGGAAGTTTTTGACGTAGACTTTCACGAAATTGAGCAAACTCTTCGAGTTTACGTTGTTGTTCTTCGAGTAAACGTCGTTGATTTTCTTCGAATTCACGACGTTCGTTTTCCTCACGTAACCGTTGTTGTGCCTAAATATTCAATAGAACTGTTAGATCGACGTTTTTGTTTTCTTCTCAACACAAACTTTTTCTTGATCAGCACGAACTGAATCCAAATAGGCAGCATTCTGTTCTTCTAGTAGACGATCACGTGAATTACGTGTATTTTGACGTTCACTAGAATTTATCATGAAAACAAATCGGACTCATATAAAAAAAAAAGCCGAAATCATACCGATTGTATTGCAATGCTTGTTCAGCACGTTGAACTCCATCAATGACTTCTGCCAAGAATTCATCAGCTCCTAAAATACACGAGCAAAAAAACGAAGTTGATCAAAATTTGACTCAATCAAACAAACCATGATAACGATCGAGTTTGAGTTGAACAGTTTGCTGAGAACCATGATGAGCGACAATACAAAAACAAGGAAATAAATTTGCATGTAAACTTCGACTAGCTAAAAACAGAGAACAATCGATGATCATCACACAAGAAAAGAGTCTATGAATTGTCTAACCTAGTACACCTTCTTGTGTATCAACGCTTGCACTCCAAAGAAGATTATCGCCAATTGTCGAACGAATAGCATCTTGAGTGAGAACTTCTCTTTAAAATTGAAATATGATCGTGTTTTTTTTGTGTCAAAATGAGAAAAAAAAACAATTCTCTTTACCGACAAAATCGATCGCACGATTGCGAATTTTTATCGTGTAGATAGATAAATAATAAACGTACTTCACGTTGTGCATCTCGAAGTGACTTTCGAAGAAAAAAAAGACGAATCTCGTTATTTATTTTGTATGACGATTTCAAAATTTTGAATTTACTTGCTGAAGTCGTCCACGATAGAATGCAGGATGATCTGAACCATATTGATTGTCAAAATAACGACAATAATCTTCGATTTCTCTCAATGGATCAACTGGTGTTGCACTCGAAACTAATGATTGAACTAGAACGAAACGATTTGCGTCAGAATGAAATGAAATCAATCTTTGTCGATTTACAGAAGGAAAATATAAAACGAAGAACAGTCCATGGTAAAAATGGTTCGATTTTTAGATAAAAAGCATATAAAAACATTAACGGCACAGCCAGTATTCGTCTGCAATGAAACAAAATAATCAAAATGAATTCATCGTTCGAAATGGAAATTATCTACAAAATTGGATTAGTTGTATTGAAGACAGGACGTTGATCTAGATCGGTCTGAGACGCAGATGGTGTTGGTGGTGGAGGAGGAGCTGATGGTAAATTATCTGTTGTTACTCTGTGATTGTTATGAGTAGTTGTAGTTGATATTAGTGGTTCGTTATCGGATATTAAAGCTGTTTCTATCGCACGTTCGACATCCCAATCGTGTGCAGTTAAATACTGACGACACGTTTCAACTGAATCGATATGTGTGAATTCCTAAGATGAATACAAATGTGCATTCATGTCAATTCCTGACAAGAAAAAAAAAAGAAAGAATCTATCTTACTCGAAAACGTGACAATGCACTACTTTGTTCGTCAGTGAGATCGTCAACTTCCATGATTAATACTGCACAAGATTAGATTAATTGAGAAAGACAAAGAAGAAAAAACTCGATTTGTTCCGTTTTGTTTTGTCGTGCAACGTTTTTATTATAGCAATCTAAAAATAAAAGAGAACGATATACAAACGATGACGATGATTAGACACTTTTGAACGAACGATCCAATAGGATCAAATCGAAATATTTCTTTTGACTAATCTACTTTGGAATAAGCCAACATTGGATCTTTGTTTTGTTTGTCGTAAAAACCCAAAAAGACGAATTAGATAATTGCAAGTGTTTGGTGTTGTTTTATTATTTTTTTTACAATTGTCGATAGATGTCAGACGATCTCAACTAAAACGTGAGTTTGACTAGATGCGAAGAAGTTTATCATTATCTTTTAACATAATGTGATGATAAAATGTTGATTTAAGAGTTTTGATGATGACTTTTTCTACTTTAGTTTTACATTTTTCTTTTTACTCGCTGTTAAACTAACAATGACAAGTACATCAACAGTAAATCGTAAGTAAAATTCATTTGATTGATGATGATTTCTTCTATTGTACAAACGAAAGAAGAAGGAAGAGAAGTGACGAAGAAAATCGAATGAATATTTTTCTTTTTCGTTTCTGTTTATATCGATTGACTTATTATTTATTTATTTGAATCGAAAAAAAAACGAGAGAGCGAGAAATCGTTCGTGAAATGAAATGATTCATTCTCATTTTCATAAGGTTTCTCTCCTTTTTTCATCAGTCGGTCGACATCGTTCGTTTTTGCCTATATATATTTATACCCACACACATATATAGTTATATTATATCACTCTTACACATTCTTTCGCTCGATAATTGGTAAAATGCTATTGAAACTTAACAGTTGCATACATTCAACGTCTATTTACATCTTCACCGGATATTTATTCATTTCTTATTTTTTTTCGTACTTGATGAATTCAGTTTCTGTTTTTCTTCTTCGTCTGTAGACCATTCCAATTCGCTGGAGTATTCTATTGAACAGATAGCTATGGTTCTTTATTCTTCTTTTTCTCCTCCGTCTATTTTCCTCTTCAAGTTTTGTATATATGCGTGTGCCTGTCTATCTATCTACCCACACATTCTTCTCTCATCCGTTCTGACTGAACTATGCGTGCCGATCGAACGATCGAACGTGTTATTCATTCGTCGTATTCCTATTTTTCTGTCCCTTCTCTCTCTCTCCCTCACACACACTTGGGTGTATGAGCGCGCGCAAGAACTCGTTTGCATATACACACTTGCTACGAAGTCGTGTCAATATTGTCGTAGTTTCTGTTTCATTTCGATCATAAATATATAGCTTATCATTGAGTCTCAACAATTCAATGATAAAAAACAACAAAAACTATTCGATTTTAAAACCGAAAAGAATCTCTTTATTAAATAACTCGAAGAGACACTTCTCGTTCGATCTGAAGTTTGATCCTTTTCTTCCTTTTTCTTCTTTTCTCTTCTTTCATCTATATAGAGAGATTAAGTTTGACACATAGAAATATAAGAATTTGATCGAACGAATACGATTACATGATTCTTTTTCTCTCGTAGATCTGTCCTCATCGACAACAAGCGACGATTTACCTGACCTTATCTCTCAATCGACAAATAATGTATCATCATCATCATCATCAACAATAGATGATATGCGAAAAATGACTTGTTCATCAGCTGCACGAACGGAATATGCACATTTAACCGTACTCGATGTGTACGATGAAGCTGCCTTGATCGGCAAAGATTTTGAACGTATTATTGAAAGTAAATAATAAACTTGACATTGTTCGATGAGAATAAATGAATTAACTTCATTTATTTTTTTAATTAGCTTATGGAACAGAAACCATTCGTGATCTTGTACCAAAAGTCATACGTGTTCTGGAATTATTAGAAGGTCAAGCAGCTAAAAATGAGAAAACTATGGAAGAATTTCTCGAAATGAAAACACGTATTGAACGTTTAGAATTAGAGAAAAATGAAACACGTGAATTACGTGAAAAATACGACCGTGATGTTGAATCCATTGAAGATCAATGGCGAAAAGAGGTTACTTCGGAAAGTATCTTGAGAAAATTGTTTGACTTGTTTGCTTTCTTTAGGCAGATAATTTAATGAATGTTGTCGCGAAATTAGAAGATGAAAATCGTCGTTTACGCGAACAATTATCTCGACAAAATCATTCCGATCTACCGAGTCCAACTGAAACTATTAGTATAACACGTGAAGAATTGCAATGTATAAAAAATCTAACCGATGAAAATATTAAATACAAACGTTTAATTAAATCAAAAGATAAAGAAATTTCACAAAAAAATCTCGATATCGAAGCGGTACAATCTCAATTGGAACGTTTGTGTAAATTAAATTGTACATTGAGACAGAAAAATACATTTTCAACTAATCAAACTCAACGTTTAATACGTGAAAAATTAGAATTAGAAGTACAATTGAAAGAAAAAGAAAATGTAATTCATCAAATGAAAGATCGTGTTACTGATGATTTAATCAGTCCGAGTTCGCCAACAGTAAATCGATCTCATTCGAAAGGAATCAATAAATATGTTTATTTTTTAAATAGAGTCCGACTTTGGGCTTTGATGTTACAGAAGCACAACGGCCGCGATTTACTTTGGAAGAATTACGTCAAGTACTATGGGAACGTAATGATTTGAAAACAAAATTATTAGAAGTCGAAGAGGAACTCCGATTGTTCAAAGAACAGTAATATGTTTGTTCTACTCTCAATTGAGTACAATGGTCAGAAAGAGAAAAAGAAGACGAGGGCAAAACATTTGTCTGTGTTCAATTAACCATTTGATTAGCAGATGAACATTTGTTTGCTTTTGTTTTTGTGCATTATACTCATTTGAGACATTTAGCCTATGATTACCAATCAATGATATTCTTTCTTTGTTTTGTTTTTAAGAGAGGACGATAATGCACCTGTCGAAGGTCCTATTCCATTAGAACCCGAAGAAAAATTATACGGTTCCAAACGTGACGATTCCAAAGTTCGACAATTGTAAGTCGTTATTATTATTAGTCTTAGTTAATGTTTCATATCTACATATTCCGTCGTCGAAATGTCTCGTATTTGAGTGTTTTTAAATATGCTTTTGTTTTCAGTGCGAAAATTTGCCTATATTTTCCTCCTATTGCTTGCTTTGCAGTCGCGTCATATTGGTAAGCATATGGCACGGCAAGAACGAATGAGACAAGACGAGAAAAAAAAACGAAGCACAATGCATGTTCAGTTTTGTTTTGCATGAGAATAAAAAAAATGCAGTTCATCGGTTTTTGCATGTTATGTTTGTTTACAGATTTGCGTCTTTTTCCCTGAAACCAGCAGTTGATATGTAAGAATTTTCTCTCGAACTAACACACGACTAATATAACGTATTTCTTTTCCTAACCGGGCACGATGTTCGATCTAATGCATTGATGAAGTTTAACATTTGATTTTCTAAGCTTTGTTGTTATTTTTGTGATGTTTGTAGCTTACGATCCTTCTTTCCAATCGCGAGAAAACCGTCCGTTGTCGAGTCGAATACATCATTAACAAATTCGACATCGTTGACAATGCCTGCAACACCTACAACAACAGCATCGAATGTCATGAGTAGTCGATCGTATTCGACCTATTCATCATCACCTTCAGCTCGATATCGAGATACACCTAAATCCAATTTTCCGTTGCTTTCCCCGCCTGCATCTGAATAAATGTTTATTCTTTCCTCTTCTTCTTCTGTTATTATGTTTATTATACACATATATTATTAAAAAAAACTAACGAAATTAATTTATTATTTTTTTTCTCGATGTATTTTGTTTGTTAATCTGTTTGAATTTATGTGCTTTGTCTTGATGTTTATTTGTATATTTCGGAGTGCGAGAGAATTTGTGTGAATTATTAGTTCTGTAGTGTTTTTCTTTTCTGTCTTTTCTTTAGCTTTCGATTTGTCTTTGGTGATAATCCAATGCCAACATCAACATTTGATAATCTATCAACTGCATCCGGCAGTCAAAGAAAATTCATTTCATTTGTTGATGTACTCAGATAAATGACTATCAACAACAACAACGACAATTATTTTTTTTCCGATCGAACAGTGTGCATAAAACAAAATCAAAACTATTCATCGATGTACGTTAATTTCACTTTTCTTGTCCAACAGAATCAAAGTTTTGAATATAACTAGTTCCTTCTTTTCGTTGTTTGCCTTGTATTCGTTTATTTGCTAGTCATACGTTTTTTTCTTCTTCTTTTTCTCCTGTTCCTAACTTGACGTTATTTCTTGTTCCCGTTTACTGATAACATATTATAAATAAATATTATATATGATTATAGAATTTGAATTTCATCGATATTAACAAAAGAATTGATGATTTATTGATTCGAAATTAAATTAAAAAAAAGAGCGATGAAGAAGACAGAAAAAAAATAAGAATAGATTAAAAATGAATTGATAAATAAAAAAACAAGTTGTTCATTTGTTTTCCAAAATATTTCACTCGGGTTAAAGCGAAAAAAAGAACAAGAAATAGTGAAAATTTTAAAAAAAAAGAAATTGAATATAAGTTATTTAGATACAATATTATACGAAAGAAGAAAAAAAACACAACTAGAACTGTACCAGCAGTTGAAGTCAATTGTTCATAAATAGCACCAATTACATATCACGAAAGAACTAAAAACAAAATTGAAGTCAAATTTAAAATAAAATCATATTTTTATCTTACTGAAAACCATCCTCTATTATTTGCTTGCGATGTTGTTGTTGTTGGAACGATAACATTCGGATTAAGTGCTTCGATGAAACCATCTTCAATATCATCATCTCTCGTCATATCATCGAGCATATCAGTAACAAATTCGATTTCATTGACATCACGTGGTCGATGATAGGAATTCGTTCGTCCAATAGTATCATCGAATGGATTCGGTGGAAAACTATTCAATGTACTCGACATATCTCGCATTTGTTTCGATGGTATTGACCGTCTGCCTACTGCACGTTGTCGTTCTAAATCAGTGAATATATCGAAAATTGGCTGTTGATGAGATGTATAGGAATGATAAGCTGGATTGTGTGTTGTTGATGATCTCGATGGATATGAACCACCTGATTCGTCATTATTTTGATTATCATTTGTTGTAATACTGAAACCATCGGAATATCGATTATTTTGTGCCATTGTACCCATTGTTGGCATATGAGCACGGGGAATATAATATGAATCACGGAAAACGGGTTCTCGCATGAGTCTAAACGAAAGAGAAAGAAATATTGTTGTTGTTTTTTTTAATAATATATATAAAATACTTTGGTGACGATGATGATGATTGTCGACATTTCGAAATACAATAGCAAATAACCATGACGAGAACAATGAGTAATAATAATCCTGCAACAGCACTGATAACAGCAACTGCAACTGTCCAATCAGATGAAGGCGATTCTGAATTTAGCACAGATTCTGTTTCATCACATAATCGACCTGTATAACCATTGAAACATCTACATGTTGCATTGTCATTTGTGGAGCAAGCACCCGTGTCTGAATATACACAAGCTTCACATAAACGTGGTTCTGATGTAAATGATTCTAAATAATAAAATAAACGATTATTTTCCGTTCAATTTCATCGAAAAACATACTAGGCTCGTAAGTATTATCATTTATAATCATTTGAATTTCGAGTCCACCTGCATCTGATAATTCGCGATTTCTTTGAAATAATTGGGCTGTGAGATTGATACGTTGGGTGGAAGTTAAAAACACACGTTTCTTCAACAGTCTAATTAAATCAACAAACAAACAATCGAATCGTTATTGTCTAATGAATATTTACGATAGATTAGACACTAAGATGGTAGATTGATTAACATTTAGACCCATATTATTTAATATTTCAGCAATCTGTGAATCGAATAAAACACGATGGATAGTTGTTTTTGTTTTCAAGAATCAAAAACATACCTCAGTTCTTGTTGAACTAATTGGTGAATTTAAATCAATTGTTCTTAAATCTATTGCGTTCAAGTTCAAATACATTGTAAGCCATGTTGTACTACTTGTTTCTAAAGAAAATATTCAGATGATTTATAGATAAACAACTTTCAGTTCAGTCTTACTGTTTTGTAGTACACACGAAACATTATTATAAATAACATATGGATCACCTGGACATAGACATGTTTCTTTTAGATTATCGGATGTGAATCCGATAATTGGTACCGCTATTGGACATGTACAATTACCATCTGTATTACATGTAGAAGGATATGAACAAGAATTTACACAAAGTAATGACAAATCTTTTCGTATGCAAGTATTATTCGTATTCAAAACATTTTGACTGACATCTGTATTTTCACCTAGAAAAGATAAACGATTTATTGAGTAAAATTTAAATTTAATGTTATAAGAAATCATACCATTAATCGAATATCCTGATGTACGAACCAGGCAAATTAGTACAATATGTATTGGCATAGTTTATACAAGCTGATGAATTTTGACATTCGTCTATATCTTCACATACATTGTTGGTATTTTTCTAGATACAAAAAAAAATGAAATATTTCATTGTTTTGTGGAATTTTCATACCAGATAGCCAGATCGACAAACACAATCATAACCTCCGTCATTGTCCGAACAATAGGAACTCGCTATATTACAAGTGCTTGTACCAGCCGTGCATTCATTGATATCTATAAGAGTAATAATGAAATCAAATATGAATGATGGAAATCACTATTTTATTTGAACCTACTTGTACAAAGACCATTTGTTGTATTTCTTTCATAGCCTAATTTACAGGTACAAATAGCTGTACCATTATTTGCATTTGTTTCACAATTTTCTGTTACATTATTACATGGACCATTGTTCACTAAAGTTCGTTACTATTTATTT
>ERZ781399.3921-NODE-3921-length-11098-cov-3.903106_pt1 | contig 11098 bp, 8 predicted proteins | sample MGYA00511014_ERZ781399 | MGnify/ENA primary metagenome ERZ781399 (study PRJEB29847, sample SAMN06458254) | wastewater metagenome | isolation source: Wastewater bioreactor | place: South Africa: Cape Town | study: EMG produced TPA metagenomics assembly of the...
GCGCGCTGGTTCATCAAGAACATCCAGCAGCGCTTCGACACCATCCTGCGCGTGTCCAGCGCCATCGTGGAGCGGCAGAAGAACTTCTTCGTGCATGGCGAGCTGGCCATGCGCCCGCTGGTGCTGCGCGAGATCGCCGACGAGCTCGGCCTGCACGAATCCACCATCAGCCGCGTGACCACGGCCAAGTACATGGCCACGCCCCAGGGCACGTTCGAGCTCAAGTACTTCTTCGGCTCGGGCCTGGGCACCGAGACCGGCGGCAGCGCGTCGAGCACGGCGGTGCGCGCGCTCATCCGGCAGTTCGTCGCCGCCGAGGATCCGCACAAGCCGCTGTCGGACGGCCAGATCGCCGACATGCTCAAGGAGCAGGGCATAGAGTGCGCGCGCCGCACCGTGGCCAAGTACCGAGAGGCGCTGAAGATCGCGCCCGCCAACCTGCGCAAGGCGCTATAGAAAGAGATACCCCATGGCACGCATCGTCTTCGACCTGCCGGCGCACTTCGGCTTCAGCACAGAGCTGCAGGTCTACATCAGCCACGTCAACCAGGGCGGGCACCTGGACAACGCCCAGCTGCTCAGCCTGGTGTCGGAGGCGCGCGTGCGCTTCTTCAAGTCCCTGGGCTATACCGAGGCGGACGTGGCGGGCCTGTCCACCGTGGTGGGCGACATGCTGGCGCAGTACAAGTCCGAGGCCTTCCATGGCGAGACGCTGCGCGTGCAGATGACGCCGCAGGATTTCAACCGCTACGGCTTCGACCTGGTGTTCCGCATGACGGAGAAGTCCCAGGGCCGCGAGGTCGCGCGCGGCAAGACCGGTATCGTCTTCATCGACCGGGCCGCGCGCAGGCCCGCGCCCATTCCCGAGCCCGTGCGCCAGCTGCTGCTGGTGGCCGGCTCGGCACTGTCGTAGTTCAAGCCAGCAGCCTTTGCGCGGCCGCTCCCTGCGGCAGTCTGAAGGCCGCGACCAGCTGCGCCAAGTCCTGAGACTGTTGCCGCAGCGACTGCGCGGCCGCCGTGGCCTGCTCGACCAGGGCGGCGTTCTGCTGGGTGCCCTGGTCCATCTGAGAGACGGCCGAGCCGATTTCGGCAATGCCCGTGCTTTGCTCCTGGCTGGCGCTGCTGATCTCGGCCACGATGGCACTCACGCGGCGGATGCTGTGCTCAACCTTGCGCATGGTCTCGCCCGCGTCCCGCACCAGGCGGCTGCCGGCGTCGACCTGCTGCACCGAGTCGTCGATCAGCGCCTTGATCTCCTTGGCCGCGGTGGCGCTGCGCTGCGCGAGCTGGCGCACCTCGGCGGCCACCACGGCGAAGCCCCGGCCCTGCTCGCCGGCGCGCGCGGCCTCGACGGCGGCGTTGAGCGCCAGGATGTTGGTCTGGAAGGCGATGCCGTCGATGACGCCGATGATGTCCTCGATCTTTTGCGAGGCGCTGTTGATCCCGTCCATGGTCCGCACCACCTGCTCGACCACGGCGCCGCCCTGGCTGGCCACCTGCGACGCGTCCTGCGCCAGCGTATCGGCCTGCCGGGCGTTGGCGGCGTTCTGCTGCACCGTGGCGGTGATCTGCTCCATGGCGGCTGCCGTTTCCTCCAGCGAGCCGGCCTGCTGCTCGGTGCGCGCGGACAGGTCGTTGTTGCCGGTGGCGATCTCGCCGCTCGCGATGCGCACGGATTCGGCGGCCTCGCGCATGCGCAGCAGCACGGCGGCGATCTTGTCGGCGAACTGGTTGAAGGCCTGCGCGATCTGCGAGAGCTCGTCGCGGCCCGAGATGTCCATGCGGCGCGTCAGGTCGCCCTCGCCCGAGGCGATGCCCTGCAGCGCATCGCGCACCAGCGCCAGGCGGCGCAGCATGCGCGCCACCGCCACCGCCATCACCAGGCCGGCGGCCAGCACGAAGAGCACGGTGCTGAGCATGGCCACGTGGCCGAGCCGGTCGAGGGCGGACAGGGCGTCGGCCCGGTCGGCCGCCACGGCCAGCATCCAGGGCGTGCCCTCGACCCTGGCGGCGTAGAGCAGTTGTGGCTTGCCGTCGATGGTGACCTCGCCATGGCCCTGCTGGCCGGCCAGGCGCGTGAACAGGGCGGAATCGAGCCCGGGCGCCAGCTCCTTCACCGGCTTGAGCGCCAGTGCCTGGTTGGCGTGCGCCAGGATGTTGCCCGTGGTGCCGTCGATCAGGAAGGCGAAGCTCTTGCCAGTGGCACGTATGCCGGTGACCTTCTTCACCACCGTGGTCAGGTTGATGTCCGAGCCCACCACGGCCACCGTGCGGCCGCCCTCGATCACGGGCTGGACCAGGCTCACCGTCAACTGGCCCGTGGCCGAGTCCGGGTAGACCGGCGTGATCGCCGGCCCGCCCGCGGCCACGGCCTGCTTGTACCAGCCGCGCGCCGTGCCGTCATAGCCCGCGGGCCGGGGCTTGGTGAAGGCGTGGCGCTTGTCCGCCATGACGAAATAGGCCAGGTCCAGCCCGGCCTTTTCGGCCGCCTGCAGGAACGGCAGGGGCTGCTCCTCGCGCACGGCGATCAGCAGGGAGCCGGTGAGCTGCTGCTTGTCCGCGATCCACTGGCCCAGCTCGGCGGCGTGCTGCCGCGTCAGCCCGCCGATGCGCTCGTCCAGCGCCTGCAGCATGTTGGAACGCACCACCACGTAGGCCACCAGGGACAGCCCGAGCAGCGACAGGGTGGCGACGGCGATGCTGACCCCGATCAGGCGGGCGCGCAGGCTTTGGAACATGGTGTCTCCGTATTTGTTGTGCAATCGTGTTGAATGTTACCGTTTGTGATGAAAGGAAGTTCATGCCAGCGGGAAAGCCCGGGTGCCGCAGCGCTTATGCTTGTGGCGCTTTATGAACACCCTGCAACTCTTCCTGCCCTGCGCCGCCGGCGTCGAGGGCTTCCTGGCCGACGAGGTGCACGGCCTCACGGGCCTGGCCGGCCAGGATCTGCTGGTGGGCCGCGCCGGCGTGCTGGTGCGCGCCGCCTGGCGCGACGCGCTGCTTCTCAACCTGCACAGCCGCCTGGCCCAGCGCGTGCTGGTGCAGCTGGCCGAGCGGCCCTACCGCAGCGAGAACGACATCTACGCGCTGGCCGGCGACGTGGCCTGGGAGGCCTGGTTCACCCCGCGCCAGAGCTTCAAGGTGGAGGTGACGGCGCAGCACAGCCCGCTCAAGAGCCTGAACTTCGCCGCCCTGCGTGTGAAGGATGCCGTGGCCGACCGCTTCCGCGCCAAGAGCGGCAGCCGCCCCGACGTGGACACGCACTGGCCCGACGTGCGCATCCACCTGCACCTGACGCGCGAGCACGCGCAGCTGTACATCGACACCTCGGGCGAGCCGCTGTTCAAGCGCGGCTGGCGCGAGGACAAGGGCGACGCGCCGCTCAAGGAAACCCTGGCCGCCGCCATGATCGCTGCCACGGGCTGGGATCCGCATGGCGATCAGCCGCTGCCGCTGTACGACCCCTGCTGCGGCAGCGGCACCGTGGTCATCGAGGCGGCGCAGATCGCCTGCCGCATCGCGCCCGGGCTCAGGCGCCGCTTCGGGTTCGAGAAGCTCCTGCCCTACCAGGCCCATGTCTGGTCTGCTATTAAAGAGGAAGCTGCTGGGGCAGTTGTGACAAGCCCTGTTCCTATTTTCGGCAGTGACGTATCGCACCGCATGGTGGACTTCGCCCAGCGCAACGCCGAGCGCGCCGGCGTGACGGGCGCCGTGCAGCTGCGCGGCGGCGACGCGCTGCAGCGCATGCCGCCCTGCGAGCAGCCGGGCGTGATGCTGCTCAACCCGCCGTATGGTGAGCGCATCGCGGCGGCGGGGTCGGCCGGCCGCAGTGCGCGCGAGCGCATGGCCGTCGTCGCGCGCGCTGGCCGCGAGAGCGCGCAGACCGAGGACGGCGTGGACTTCTTCCAGCAGCTGGCCGCGCACTGGAAGCGGCACTACGCCGGCTGGCAGGCCTGGCTGCTCACGCCCGACCTGAAGCTGCCGGGCAAGATGCGCCTGAAGGAGTCGCGCCGCGTGCCGCTGTGGAACGGCCCCATCGAATGCCGCATGTTCCGCTTCGACCTGGTGGCGGGCCCGGCGCGCCCGCGCACGCCCGCGGGAACCACCGATGCGGCCTGAGCTGAGCCTGCCGCGGCATGCGCCTGCCGGCGGGCCGGCATGCCCCGTGGTGCTGGACACCAACATCGTGCTTGACCTATTCCTCTTCGCCGACCCGGCCGTGGCCGCCGTGCGCGCGCTGCTGCAGGCGCGGCGCCTGGAGTGGATCGCCACGCGGCCCATGCGCGACGAGCTCGAGCGCGTGCTGCAGTACCCTCACCTGCAGCCGCGCATGCAGTACTACGGCGTGGCGGCGCAGGACGTGCTGGCGGCGTTCGACGCCGGCACGCGGGCGGTGGAGGTGGCCGCGCGCGCGCCCTGCGCCTGCAAAGACGCGGACGACCAGAAGTTCATCGACCTGGCGCTCGCGCACCGCGCCATCCTGGTGTCCAAGGACAAGGCCGTACTTTGCATGCGAAAAAGGCTGCTAGCCCTTGGTGTACAAGTGGTGACAGCTATTGTTTTGGTAGAGGGCGCAGTGCCCTGCAGCGCCTGAGCACGGGTCAGCCGAGCAAGGCCCAGGCGCCACAGCGCCAGCAGGGGCTGCGGCCCATGGGGCACGGCAGCCAGCACCTCGTCGGCGAGCGACGGGGCGTTCTGCCCGGGCGGCGAGCACCCGGGGCATGCGCGGCCCCTGGTCCGCCAGCTGGCGCAGACGCCGCACTATCGGTGGCGATGGCCGCCCGCCCGCCGTGGTTGGGCACGGGACGCAGCACCGGCAGGTGCAGGAGGGCGGCCAGCCTGCCCAGCAGGCAGTGGTAGTGCCACATGCCGTTGTCAGGGCCGGCGCGCTTGAGCCAGACCTGCTCGCCACCCAACTGGTAGCGGGCGATGGCGCGGTGCGGCGCTACACTGGCCGGTCCTGGCCGGCAAGCGGGAAATCATAGTCGTGAGCCTTGCCGCCGCCCACATTACCCGCGTGACCGTCATGACCGAATCCAGCGCCTCCGCCAGCCCCGCCCTGGGCCCCGATGAACTCGACGAGCTCGACGCCCTGCTCGACGAGCTGCGCACGCGCGAGGAGGACGTGCCGCAGTGGGAGTTCTGCGACGGTTTCCTGACGGCCCTGGCCTGCACGCGCCGCCCCGTGCCCGCAGCCGAATGGCTGCCCATGCTGCTGGGCGACGGCCTGCCGCTGCAGGCGCCCGAGGGCGAGCCCCTGCCGCTCGTGCCCACCTTCAGGGACCTGGCGCAGCAGCAGCGCTTCCTCGCGCTGTGGGAGCTGCGCAGCGCCGAGGTGGCGGCCCAGCTGGACGCGCAGGCCGAATCGCTTGACGCCGACGATGCCTTCCAGCCCGAGGTCATCGACATGCGTGGCGCCATCGCCAGCCTGCCCGAGGAGGAGCGCGCCGAGATGGAGGGCCAGGAGACCCCCTCGTTCGGCCAGGTCTGGGCGCTGGGCTTCATGTTCGCCGTGGAGAACTGGCCCGACGACTGGGCCGCCCCGCGCGACAAGGAGGCCGCGCAGTGGCTGGACGATGCGCTGGACGCCATCGTCGCCCTGACCGAGGACGACACCGGCAGGCCCGAGATCTGCATGTACGACGAGGACGGCCCGCCCAGCACCAGCCAGGAGCGCCTGGAGGTCTTCGGCGAGGCGATCTGGGCCGTGTACGACCTGCGCCAGCTCTGGCGCAGCCTGGGTCCGCGCGTGGAGACCATCGTCAAGGGCGCCCAGCCCGGCCGCAACGACCCCTGCCCCTGCGGCAGCGGCAAGAAGTACAAGAAATGCTGCGGGGCGTGACGAACCTGCAAGCCAGGCCGGCTTGAAGCAGGCCATCTGCGAGCGTCGGCGGCCAGACGCCGAGCGGCCTTGTATTTGACTTGTGTCAATCGGTTAATCTGACGGGCCACTTGTAATAAAGGGCCTGCTCAGCCCAGCCCCCTCTTTCCTCCTATGTACGCGTGTGTCGTCGTTCCCCTGCATGGCCGCCCCCGCGTGAAGGCGCGGTTCCTTGCGCGGGCGCCATGCAGGCCGCAGGGCCCCGGGACGCGGACGGATGGCCGGTGCGATGGCTGCACCGGTGGGACAGGGCGGTGCCGGGCATGGTACTGACGGCCCCTCCACCGCAGTGGGCGTGGCACCGGGGCGTGGCCTGGCACCGGGTGGCCGAGGGCGTGCTGGTGTACGCACTGGCGCTTGCCGCGGGGCAGGTGATTTTCCTGGGCTGGGGCGGCGAGCAATGGCGGCCGCTGGCCCATGCCTATTGGCAGTTCCTCTTCGTGGCCTGGGCGGGCATGCGCCTGGGGCTGGCGGGCACGGCAGGGCTGCTGTGCCTGGTGGCCGTGCAGGCCGGCTGGGGCACGCTGCAGCGCCAGGGCTTTTTCGCGCAGGACCTGCAGGCGAGCGGGGGGCTGGGCTACGGCGCGTACATGGTGATCCTGTCCATTGTCGGCATGGCGCTGGCCTGCTACCTGGACGTGCTGCGCCGCCAGAGGGCGGACGTGCGCATCGCCGCGATCGCCTTCGAGTGCCAGGAAGGGCTGCTGATCACCGATGCCCGGGGCGTGATCCTGCGCGCGAACCGGTCGTTCCTGGCGATGTCGGGCTACGCGGCGCACGAGGTGCTGGGGCGGACGCCGCACTTCCTGCGCGCCGCCCGCAGCGCGCAGCAGGAGGCCTCCGACGGGCCGCCGCCCTGGCCGGCGCGGCAGCGCCAGGAGTGGCACCGGCGCAAGTCGGGCGAACGCTATCCCGTATGGTTCACGTGCACGCCGGCCATGGATTCCCGGGGCGTGGTGACGCACCACGTGCTGACCCTGACCGACATCAGCGACTGGCGGCGGCAGAAAGCGCAGCGGCGCCAGCGCGAGCAGGCCCACCGCGCCGCGCTGGTGCGCGAGGTGCACCACCGCATCAAGAACAACCTGCAGGGCGTGACGGGCCTGCTGCAGACGCTGGGGCAGCGCCACCCCGTCCTGCGCGATCCGATCACCGAGGTCACGGGGCAGGTGCAGAGCATCGCCGTGCTGCACGGCCTGCAGGGGCGCAGCCGTACGGACCAGGTGCGCCTGTGCGAGCTGGTGCAGGAGGTGGCCGCCGGCGTGGGCGCCCTGTGGGGCGTAGCCATCGCCGTGCAGTTGCCGGAGGATGCCGGCACGGGCGGGCTGTCCTGTCGCATCCAACCCGCGGATGCCGTGCCGCTGGCGCTGATCGTGCACGAACTGCTCCTCAATGCCGTCAAGCATGGCGGGCGGCAGTACCAGGATGTACAGGTGACGCTGAACGCACGCGAGGAGCCGCAGCAGTCCTGCCTCGTCATCTCCAATCCCGGGCAGTGGCCCGAAAGCTCCTCCGACGCGCAGGTGGGCCTGGAGCTGGTGGCCACCCTGATGCCGCGCCTGGGCGCCTCCCTGGCGCTGGAACAGGCCGGCGAGCGCGCCGTGGCGCGCCTGTGCCTGCAGGCGCCCGTGCTCTTGCCGGGCTGGGCGGACGCGGCGCCAGAGAGCGGCCGCCTTGCGCACGAGGGGGCCGCGGCATGACGGGCTCCGGCGACGCGCATGGTTCAGCCAGCCTGCTGCTGGTGGACGACGACCGGCTGATACTGGGCGCGCTGGCCGCGGGCCTGCGCCACATGGGCTACCGGGTGGCGGTCGCCGACAGCGTGGAGCAGGCGGAGGCGCTGCTCGGCGGCGGCCTGCACCCCGATCTCGCGATCGTGGACGTGCGCCTGCCGGGGCGCGACGGCCTGTCGCTGGCGCAGCGGCTGGCCGAGGTCGACCACGTGCCGTTCCTGATGCTCAGCGCCTACAGCGACTCCGGCATCGTAGAGCGTGCCACACACAGCGGTGCCCTGGGCTATCTGGTCAAGCCGCTGGCCCTGAACCAGATCCAGCCGGCGATCGAAACCGCGCTGCAGCGCGCCGGGGAGCTGGAGGGCCTGCGCCGCATGAGCGCCCAGCTGCAGGCCGCGCTCGACGCCGACCGCGAGATCAACGTGGCCACCGGCATCACCATGGTGCAGTACCGCATGGCGCGCCGGCCGGCCTTCGAGCTGCTGCGCAATGCCGCGCGCGCCCAGCGGCGCAAGCTGAGCGCGGTGGCGCAGGAGATCGTCCGGGCCTGCGAGCTGCTGCACCGTTGACGCAAGCCAGAGCGAACGGGAATTGGGGTTTACACGGATGTGGCGCGAGGGGCGCTGAACGAAGAATACCTTTTCCATGCGCGGCCCTGCCCCGCCGCGCCGTACTTTCGCCCAGGCCCTGAACACACCTTCTCCGGCGCCCGTCTGTACTGCGGACGGGCCTGCTGCCAGCAAGGTGTGTGTTTCATGTTGGGTTTTTCCCGGTTCTGCAAATGGATGGCTGTGCGCGCCCGCGCACGGCGGCGTGCGTGCCTGCCCGTGCGAAGCGCGGGGGCCGCCGCATGATGGCAGCCGCCGGCTGGCGCCGGGGACCGAGGGCCATCCGGCGCCTGTGCCGCGCTGCGGGGCTCCAGGGCCTGCTCTCGCGCCTGCGCATCGGCACGCGGCTTGCGGTCATGATGGTCCTGGCGGTCATGGTGGCCGGGCTGCTGGCGGCGGCCGGCATCCGGGGCCTGGCCGCGTCCAAGGAAAGCCTGAGGGTGGTGTACGAGGACCGCATGGCCCCGGTACGCACGCTGTCGCAGATCGCGCAGCTCATGCTGGCCAACCAGCTGTACCTGCAGCTGGCCCTGGCACCGGCGGCGGCGTCCGCCGCGGCGGCGCTGGACCCGGCCTCGGCGCGGCAGGCGGCGCTGCAGGTCGAGCGCAACGCGCGGACCATAGACCGGCTGTGGGCGAAGTACCTGTCGGTGCCGCGCGACGGCGACGACGTGGCGCTGGCGCAGCGGTTCGGCCGGCACCGCGCGCGCTACCTCGACGAGGCCCTGATGCCGGCGGCGGCGGCGCTGCGCGCGCTGGACTACCGGGACACGCGCCGGCTGGCCGAGAGCGCCCGGGTGCTGTACGAGCAGGCCTACCCGGAGATCGAGGGGCTGGTCCGCCTGCAGTTCGACTTTGCCGAGGCGGCCTACCGCGAGGGCGTGCGCCGCTACGAGTGCACGCGCTGGCTGGCCCTGGGGGCCTTGCTGGCCTCCATGGCGGTGCTGAGCTGGCTGGGCCTGCTGCTGATCCGCTCCATCGCCGGGCCGCTGCGGGAGGTCATCGCGGTCTGCGACCGCATCGCCGGCGGGCAGCTCGACACGGCCATCGCCGTGCAGGGGAGCGACGAGATCAGCAACGTGTTCCGGGCGCTGCGCTCCATGCAGGCCCGGCTGCGCCGGAGCGAGCAGGCCATCCACAAGCTGGCCTACTACGACGCGCTGACCGAGCTGCCCAACCGCGTGCTGCTGCGCGAGCGCATGCAGCAGGCCCTGGATGGCGACGCCTCGGCGGGCCACGGCGCGCTGCTGCTGGTGGACCTGGACCATTTCAAGGTCATCAACGACACGCTGGGCCACGAGGAGGGCGACAAGCACCTGCGCCAGATCGCGCGGCGCCTGACGGACGCCGTGGCGGGGCGGGGGCTGGTGGCGCGCCTGGGCGGGGACGAGTTCGTCGTCCTCGCGCAGCACCTGCATGCCGGCGAGGCGCGGGCCCAGGCCCAGGCGCGGGAGCTGGCCGAGCAGGTGCTGGCCGCCATCACCTCGCCCATCCACCTGGCGGGGCGCCCCATGCACACCAGCGCCAGCCTGGGCGTCTGCATGTTCCGCCCGGGCGCGAGCTCCACCAGGGAACTGCTCAAGCGCGCCGACACGGCCATGTACCAGGCCAAGAGCGTGGGCCGCAACGGCTATCGCTTCTTCGACCCGGTGCTGCAGTCGCAGCTGGAGGCCCGCGCGGCGCTGGAGACGGCCCTGCACGGCGCCATCGGGGCCGGGCAGCTTGCGCTGCACTACCAGGTGCAGGTGGATGCGCTGCGCCAGCCCGTGGGCGTGGAGGCGCTGCTGCGCTGGCGGCATCCGCTGCACGGCCAGGTATCGCCGGCGCAGTTCATCCCCATCGCGGAGGCCTCGGACCTGATCCTGACGCTGGGCGAATGGGTGCTGCAGACGGCCTGCGCGCAACTGCGGGCCTGGGCCGGCCAGCCCCATACGCGCGCCCTGACGGTGTCCGTCAACGTGAGCGCGCGCCAGTTCGCGCAGCCGGGCTTCGTGGAGCAGGTGCATGCGGCGCTCGCGCGCACCGGCGCCAGGGCCGACCTGCTGGTGCTGGAGCTGACCGAGAGCGCGATGCTGCACGACATCGCCGACACGGTGCGCAAGATGCAGGCGCTGCGCTGCCTGGGCGTGCGCTTCGCGCTCGACGACTTCGGCACGGGCTACTCCTGCCTGTCGCAGCTGCAGCGCCTGCCGCTGCACCAGCTCAAGATCGACCGCAGCTTCATCCAGGACATGGGCGCGCGCGCGAGCGACGCGGTCATCGTGCAGACCATCGTGGGCATGGCCCGCACCCTGGGCCTTCACGTCGTGGCCGAGGGCGTGGAGACCGAGGCGCAGCGCACGGTGCTCGCGCAGCTGCAGTGCCCGGCATTCCAGGGCTATCTGTTCGGCGTGCCGCAGCCCGCGGCGGCGCTGGAGGCATGGCTGCTCGGCCAGCACGGGGGCTCTCCCGCGCCGGCCGCTTCCCCGATTTTTCAGAGGTAAACATGAATCGATTCAAGATTTCCACCCGTGTATCCCTGCTGGCCGGCGCGCTGTCGCTGCTGATCCTGGGCATAGGCCTGCTGGGGCAATGGGGTGTCGCCCAGGCCAATGCGGACATGCGGGTCCTGTACGAAGAACGCCTTGCCGCCACGGCGCGGATGGGGCAGATCCAGTCCCTGCTGCTGCGCAACCGCCTGGCGCTCGCCGCCGCCCTGGTGACCCCCGTGCCCGGGCAGATGCGCGCCAGCGCCGACGAGGTGGACGCCAACATCGTCGCCATCACCCGCGTCTGGGACGAATACCTGGCCGACCACCGCGAAGGGCTGGCCGGCGATGAGAAGCGCCTGGCCCAGGACTTCGCGCCGCACCGCCACCGCTTCGTGCAGCAGGGCC
>ERZ781399.3931-NODE-3931-length-11080-cov-3.977868_pt1 | contig 11080 bp, 7 predicted proteins | sample MGYA00511014_ERZ781399 | MGnify/ENA primary metagenome ERZ781399 (study PRJEB29847, sample SAMN06458254) | wastewater metagenome | isolation source: Wastewater bioreactor | place: South Africa: Cape Town | study: EMG produced TPA metagenomics assembly of the...
AAAGAACTTCTTTTCTCCTTTTTTTTTATACTATTAATATGATAGTGGCAAAACAACAAATCATAAATAATAGTCGGATCCGCCCTATGACTGGTCATTAAATTGAACAGCAGGAAAAGAAATATATTACTCTCTGTCTCTTTTTTCTCTTCTCAAGGTACTGTCGGTTCATCGAATGTTCGTTATTTAACTGCCGAACTTGATTCCACTGTCTCACTTCGATGTGAAATCGCTCAATTACCAAGCAATGCTGTTGTATGTTTTCATTTTTCTTGTTGAAAATCAAAAAAAAGAAAAATGTCCTTCCTTCTTAGATTACCTGGGTGTTTAAACCAAAAAATCTAACACAAGATGGAATCAAATGGTTGCCACTCTATGCAAATGCTCGTCGTTTAACACAAAATAACCAACGTTTCATTGTTGATTATAGTGGATATAATATTCAAACAAAGAAACATTTATCTATTTTAACAATAAATCATGTCAATATAACCGATGCCGGTATTTATATGTGTAAATCAAATCAACATCATTCAGTGGCTAATCTTTTTAATTTAACTGTGACTCGTAAGTAAATACAAGGATAACAACAGATGACAGAAACGTTCGCCTCTTTTTGTTTTATAGCTTCGATGAAAATCTATCCCAATGATGGCATCATCGAATTACCATATCATTATCGTTCATTGAATATCTCGTGTAGCGTACGTGAATTACCGTCGAATAATATCGATCCATTAGAATTAAAATGGTTTCATAATAATCACGAAATCAAACATGAAACTCTATCGCATTTAATTAATAAATATCCTCATCATAATCAAGCAACATTAACTCTACATATAAAACATTTATCATTGAACGATTCCGGACATTTCAAATGTGTTTATAGAAATAGTTTAATTATTAGCAAAGATGTTCAGATCATTTTTACTTCGGGTAAATTCAATTTAATCTTGTTCTCCCATATGTATCAAACTTAATCGTTTCGTTCTAGTGCTGGGCTATTCAAAATCGATGAGTAGTCGACTAAACATATGTTCACACTCGTCATACATTTTACTTATGATGATCATCATCATTCTTATTCAACAATGAATAATCAGAACATTTTCTTTTTATTATATTTCAATCTCGTTTTCATGCATGTGTGTCACACAGTGTTTGTTGCATCTTCTTATTCCTCTTCTTTCCTTTTTGTTCTTTATCTGTTCATCGATCCAAATTACAAATGAAGATGACAGTAGACTATCAACATAAGACCTTGTCACTAGACAACTTCGAGAAACATACTCTCATGAGAATAACTATAACAAGAACGAGAAAATAAGTCAAACAATGAATTTTTCTATTTATCGATCTATGTCACTATCCAACCTTCGAATTCACACACACACACACACACATATATAAATATAAATATATATATATTTCTTCATCTAGCCTATTTTTTCTGTTTCTTTTTGTTTTAAAGTTTGATTCAATGGAAAGAAAAAAGAAAACACTTTTTTGACATTCAATAAAAAGAAAACTGTGCATCAATGTTCTACTCACTTAGTTAGCATTACATCATCAACATCGTATCTAAAAATAATCATCCTTCCACTTTCTTTCATTTCCATCTATCATACATTCATCATCTGGGAAATAGGCAGAAGGAGAACGGATTATGACTTGTACGACTACTGGCAATTGATACATTCTGAAAAATGAATTAATTAACAATCCACAAGGAGAAACAAAAGAGGATTTCCTTATGATTAAATCAACATTAAAAAATCAATCTTATTTAAAAGAAGAATTTATTATAAATCAAAACTTTGTTGACTATCAAAATGTACCCGTCGACAGCGTACACGTTGTCGAAGACTATCAATGTCACAAAGATATTTCCGAGGAACTTTCGAACAGATTAAATCCGATGAGATTACTGTCACTAAATTACGATTCTTTGACGATAAGTTGTCTGTTGATTCATATAGAACAACATAACTTCCTTGTTCCATCGAAAAACAACAACCACATTGACATTCATAATCATTTAACACGAAAAGTAATCGATGATGTTGACAAAGTCGCGCAAAGTATTCTTGTCGATGATCGATGCCATCGGAATATGAAGATGATAAATACGATTGAATAGGTTGACGACATTTAAATGTTGATCTGTTGTTTACAGTTGATGAGAAAAGATCTTGATCATTATTGACACACGAAACGATAGACGATCGACATCGAGGCGCGGCTGTTTGCAGTTCTTCAATGTTTAAAATCGTTCGAGAACCATAACTCGACGAATGACTCGATGTTGATGATGCAATTGATGAAAGTGAAGTTGACGTTTGCATGATAAACTAAATAACAAACGAAAAAAAAGATGCTAGCTTTCAATTGAATACAATCGAACACCAATACATACATTTATATAAGATACAGATTGAACAATGTCAATCGTGTGATATTTCAATTAGATTAAAAACATACGAAAAAAAAAGCAAAATATTTCTCTCCAATCAATCAAACAATCAATCATTCAAGTGTTCACTGTATGCAGATTGTTCTTACCTCAATATATGTGCGTTATTCGTATCGTATAAATCAATAAAAAAGCTTTCGAATGAAGTGGATTGCTTGGATGTGATTCTGCTTATATTTCAAACTGGCACACGCATCGAAGAGACAAGAGAGTATGAATATGAGAAGTGTTGTGTAATGTTAATGAATATTAAACGATTAAATTCAACCCATTAAACATGGGACTAATTTGTACGCTTGCCTATCGATGTGAAAGAAAACAACACATTGAATTGATCAAACGATTTTCACGGATGTTTTTCTTTACTATTCATAAAAGTTATCTTAGGAAAAGATCAAAATTGACGAAAATATACAACTGCCGAAGTGAATTTCATTGTTTTTGATAAACAATGCCTAAGGCCAAAGTATATACAGTCGGTAGAATTTGTTATATATCAGTGATGTGATAAATATTATTCTTCGTTGTCGTTTTTTTTTCTCTCTCTCGCCGAATGAAAATAGATTACAGGTGAAAATGAGCTGCATGAATTTGTCTTAAATAATTGTTAGATAACTTGTCAATTAACGTTAATCTCTCGATTGTTATGAGAAAAGCGCATCAACACACTAGCAACTTCTCGCGCATAGAGATCGTCTTGAAGGATTAAAAAACATATTGATTACTTAATGAACCAAATTGCTTAGGTCATAATCAAATTCACAATAAAGCAGAAATGTTTCGATTAGTTTTCAGATATTTAGTTAGATTTATTAAAAATTAAAATCAAAACAAAAAAAATATCCACAATTGAGTATTACAAATCGAAAGTGAGTTCATCATTGTGCTGCATTCGTCGACAACGGACACGTTCACGTAATAATTCGACATCACAAAGGAATTTTCGTGGAACCTTCGAACACACTGAATCCGATGAGATAACAGTTACCAATCCATGGTGATTAACAGACATTTCATTTGTTGATTCATACAAAATGACATAACTTCCTTGTTCCATTGTAAATCGACAACCGCATTGACATTCGTAATCAGTTAAAACGAGAAGTAATCGATGTTTTTGACAGAGTTTAGCAAAATATTCTTGTCGTTGATCGGCATTCGATAATTTCGCTTGAAGTGGCGATGCTGTTGATGATGCTAAACAAGTTCGAAAGAGTTGACGACATTTTATCATGGATTTATTCGATGATAATGTTGGAATTTGAGTTTGACGACGTCGTGGAGGTGGAAGTGGTGGTGGTGATGATGGTGGTGAAAAGATCGTTTGATCATTGTTAACAAATGAAACAATCGATGATCGACATCGAGGTGCTGCTGTATGAAGTTCTTCGATATTGAGGACCGTTCGAGAACCATAGGTCGATGAATTGCTTGATGCAGACGATGCAATTGATGAGAGAGATCCTGAGCTTTGCATGATTATTATTATTCGAATTGAAGAAAGTGATGATTCGATAAATAGATATCCGGATATTTATATACGAAATAGAGAGAGAGAGAGAAGGAAGAGAGAAAGGAGAAATGAGAGAAGTGTTGGGCAATATTAATGAATTCTAAACGGCTTACATCAATTGAATCCAATCAATTAACAATCGACTAATTGATTCGTTTGGTGCTCTAGGTGAACGATCGATCGAACGAACGAACGAACGAACGAATCAACACATGAGAGTGATCAAACGCGACAGCAACTTCTCGTTTTTATTTTTGTCTGATATTCACTTTTCGTTCATGAAAGTTATCATACGATGAGATCGAAATTAACTAAAAAAAGACAACACACCTTTTTATTTATCATAAACAACGCCTTAAGATATCGATTGACTGCATGACATGATTAATTCGAATAATTGATATTGGATATTAAAAAGCAAAATGTATGAAAACCCGCACATTTGACGAATATTTCCTAACACATTATTACAATCCTCATTATCATCTATGACGAGTGAATAACCTTCTGAGTAAATTTCTCTAGTAGAATACAAAGTTTGTTATGAGCAAAGTGATAATAATACAAGGCGCTTCGGTTTTCTTTATTGATAAATGATTTTTTTTGTTAAACTACAAAGAAGAAGAAGAAGAAAACTGAACGAAATAATAAAAAATACTGAAGACACACACAGCAGCAAATAGTCTAAGTTGTTTTTTTTTGTATATTTATTAAATACAATCAAACGAAAACATCATATTTCACCGGGTTGATGGTTCGTTTGTTAGTTTTTTTTTGTCCTAATATATGTAATCATAAAAATTGTTTCGCTAAGATAAATGCACTTAATATATAGAAATTCCAATGAATGAATAAATCTAAACAAGAGAAAGAATATTCATAGAAAAAAAAAGAAACAACTTCAATCAATTTACTCGATGATTTATTCGTTTTTAATCCAACTGAAATATATTTTCGTAATGGATCTGATTCACATATATAATTTCCAGCTATTGTCGATGGTTCACCCGTATAAAATAATGTCGATATAAATGAATTTTGAGTGACATTTTTGGTGATACGTGCTTGTCGATTTGAATGCGAACCAAGTCGTTTATTATTATGCCACCAATGTATTTCATGATGTCGACGACCTGTATGATTGTCTGTTAGTATACAATTTAAACGTATTGAATATTGACCAGTTTCATTTGTTGGAATGAAAATATATTTCGGTACAATATCAAGACTTTGTATAACTCGTACTTGATATGCCATTTGTATTGTTTTTGGTGAAAGTGATTTACACATATATAAACCTTCGTCGGAATAAGTGACTTTAGATAATGTTAATATTGTCGAATGAGAAATTGATGTGTCATTGGCTTGTTGTATTTTTTGTTGAATACTATAACGTGTTTCACTTGGCGTTAATGATTGAGTATTGAGAAATAATGGACGCCAATGAATCTTTTGCGTACGAAGTTGATGATTATTTGAATCAGTTAAATTTTGATAGAGCCATTGAACAATCTGTATACAAATCAAGTAGAAAAAAAAAACGATTTATCAAACCAAAAAAGTCTCATACGGTTTTATCGCTGTCTTCATCTTGAAATGTACATAAAAGCGATAGATCTGAACCATATTCAGCGGTTACACGTTTTGGATGTGTTCTTGAATTAGCTAAATATTTAATTTGACAATTATTTAAAAAAATGCTAACGATAGTCAGTCATAAGTTGCAGTGACATTTGATTGAGATCAATAGAAATCCTTCTATTTACAGACAGATTATTCTCAATCAAAACTAATTCAATTTGACATCATTGAATCTTTTTCTTTTGTTCAATTGAAAAGGAAACCTTTAAATTATTCAATTGAGAAAAAAAAACGTTTTCTTTCTTTCTTTGCTGTTTTTCTATTCATTGGTCATCGAGAAAGTTTAAATGAAATATATATTATAATCAATATTCCATCGAGAATTCTATTCGCATGATAGACTCTTTTCTTGTTAATCAGAAATCGATTATAAATACTTACCAAAGATAATATCAATCGACAGATACAAACAGCAAATAATAAAAATGATTTGCCGATGAAAATACATTTATTGTTCGTCGTTTTTTATATGTATATGTAGATATATATTTATTCTGAAATCAAAACAAAATACAACAATTAATGATATGATGATATCTAATGAGATTTTTGATACTCATGTATCAATAACATTCATTATCCAATATGTCGAAAATTTACTCTTACATCATAAACATTCGATCGATTCTCCTCATTGCTGGATTTGAAATCACTAATTGAAGAAGGCGGTGAAATATGTGTATATATTATATATTACAATTGTCTTTTCTCTTTTGTTCTATGACACGCACGCAATAGATAGCTACAACTATACAATAGTAATTAGTACAACACACACACACACATACATATACGACTGAGAAATATGTACAGATGAGGATAGCCAACTGACTAGCCCTCCGGAGAAGACAACTTCGCTTCTTTTCTCTTGCCTATTTACAAATTGATTAAAAATGAATGAAACTGAATTACTTGCCATGCATCATACAATGGCTAAATTCGAGGAGCCGTAGCGTTGTCGGCGCGGTGTCGGTGATGATGAAGAGACATGCACACTCGAGAAACCCTAGTCATATGTATATGTATATACGCACACGACATATATCGCCTATGTCATGCAACTACGCGTGGACATTACTCTCGACGAGTTAAGAATAACTAACAATCATCATCATCATCATACACACAGGTCATATTTACATTGACTACCGTTGCAGTTTTTTCTTCGTCTTCGTTATATAGATACGTGCTAAAGAAGACGAATTTCTAAGTATTCTCTGTCTCAAAAGTATACATACGTACGTACGATTGACGAATAAATTCGAGATTTTTGTTGTTATAAGAAGAAATAAAGACGCTTCGAAAATTTACGTCCATGGACATTTATTTTACATCTTAGAAATTGTGTCATATATAGAAGTTAATAATGTTTTGTTTACTTTTTATAACCTTCTCACAGACAGCTACATGTGAACACAATATAATATATACGTACGTTCATGTTCTGAGGCAAGAAAAAAAAATTCAACTGATTGATGAGAGTACGAATAATTGATTTGAAAGAAGAAGAAGGAGGAGGAGGAGAACAGGAAAAAAAGAAACAAAGAATAGACACCAATGACGTTTATTGAATCGTAAAAAATATAAACGATCTTTTCTTTTTCTTTGCTTCTTTTGTATTTTCCGTATTTCTAATAGTTCGACAATATATAGCATGTCTAAAAATTTGATTTAATGACATACAAGGGCGCAGATTTTTCTTTTCTTTCTTTGACTGTCACACTCGATGTTCATACTCATGTACAGTAGTTTGAACTGTCGGAAACAAGAATAATGTTCGTTGTACGCGGCGTTCTCTATTGTATATACATTACATGGCGAGATAATATTCGAGGCGATTAACATTGACAATTTCTGTTTCGAATGGACAAATGGCAGTGACCGCACAAAAGTCGATTACCCATCATTAGTAAAAATGACATCATATGATCTTAAATAACTCGAGGCATTTTCGAGAACGGCATCGGTTCATATGAAATATAAACCTTTGTGTTTATATAAATATACGAAGAAAGAAAAGGAGTCAATGCATGCGAATTCAACGAAGAAAATGATTGAGCATAACGATGATATGAATTTTCAACTAGGCATGAACAAGTTCTAGACAATCGATCTTACTGTAATGTAACTTGGTGCTACATGATGGCCTTCTATTTAGAAAATGCTCATTCATTGGAGTGCTAATTTTTCTTCTTCTTATTCTATTTTCTTTGCCGCACGCAAAACTCGATCAAGTGTATGAAACGGTTTCCTTTTTTTTTCCATCTCCTTCTCTATTACTTGTGCAAACTTTGTGTCATTAGACATTATTTCTGCTGTCACTGTGTTACGATTTCTTTCATTACTTACTTCATTCACCTGTTATGACAGATTCTTACTCGTTCTGACGACTGTTCATTGAACAGTAGTCGCTACTTTTCTTTTTCAAGTGGTCAACTAAGAAAAGAAGAAGAAGGAGAGAAAAAGAAGACATTGAGTACTTTCTCTCTCTTTCTCCTACTCTCTTCTCTTATCTATGTAGAGATCAAATATTTTCGAGTCTCCGTCTTTTTTTTACAATCAAAACGAAACCCAAAAGATAACTGTCCGGACATGCGCCTCCTTTCAATTGATAAAAGACGTGCGGACGAAGGAGTTTTTGTGTGTGTGTGTGTATATATATACACTTGAAACAAATAAAAAGTGACACACTAAGGGCAACGTCAGACGCATCCCGCTGTGTCTCGTGATCCGAAAAAGACACTGTGCATGTGCGCCGTTCAACTGGCGGAAGTTTTAAAAATTGGCTCCTTCCGATTCGGAGACGGGAAACTTCATGAATAGGCTCAATAAAGCTTTAACTAACAGCAAAAAAAAGAAGAAGAAGAAGGAAAAAAAACCGCACATATACAATCAATACATTTACTTATTGTATATAATCAATTAGATAAAAAAAAAGAAATGAAAAGATTCTAACCTGTATTTTCTATGATTATTGTATGTGAATGTGTATGTGACAGTCACTATAACTAAGATAAGTTCAAAAGAATAATCTAAATGAATGAATGAATGAACAGAGAAATGATTGTCGGTAAGCAAGAATAAAAGTCAACCAACATTTTCGATGTTAATCGAATAAACGTGTGTTGGACACTAATCGATCTCTTGACCCTTTGATTGCATCATGTTTGATGTCCTACGAGTCATTCTAGTAAATGACGAAGAAGAGGAGGAAGAAGTTGATGATGACGACGACGACGACTAAGTATGATAATCTCTGGGCAATAATTGAATTTGACTATATATGTGTGTATGCGTATATCGCCAGTGTAGACCACGCCCAGGGCTCTTACTGCACCCGAATAAATCACTCGACTTTGACCTATTCGCATCATCTTTAGTGTGTATTGCTTCGTTTACATTGAATTAGTTTTTCTTTTCTTTTTCTCATTTCTAGTGTCAAGGATATTTCGAGAAATAGAGTAGTACATACTTGCTCGAATATGCAAAAGTCCCGAGAGCATCAATCATGGTTATGACATATGAAGAGATCCCCGTTCCAATTGGTTGAGTTTTTCTTTTCCTTTTCCTCAATTCTATTTCGAAATAAATACTCATAACTTAGAGAATATAGTCTCTCAATCCGGTAAGGTCAATTGGGATGATGGGGAAATAGGGAAAGATGGCCGTGATGTAAGAGCTCTTTACGCTTATACGCGTGCGAAATTACCATTTTCTCTTTCTTATTATTTCTAACAGTTAACCGGAAGTGTGTCCTTTCTTGTGACGAATTCGATACTGACTAAATACACAAGTATTTATCTATCTATCGTTCGATCGATCTACATGTATATTTATATTTATATTACTGAAATCGATCTCTTCCTTTCTTCTATTCGCACGTCACTGAACACGTTGTATGATATCGTTGATTTTCTTTCTCTCTCTCTCTTCTTTCTCTTGTGTATACAACATCTATGTTTTATGTTTTGTCGATAATACATCAACACACATCTACAAAACTAAAATTGTTAATGATCAAAGTGTGCACATGAGTAGCAAAGACAATAGAACGTAGTCAAATGAAACACATATATATGTATATGTACAAAGATAACCTTCCGCAAGACTGAGTTCGGTTTCAAAAAAAAATGATGATGATGATGACGAACAAAACGAGTCGGCTTATAGTTACCCCTAAAGGCGTTTGTTGAATAAAACGACAACAGATTGTATGATGACGAGAATAATTCCGCTAACAATAGGTAGAAGTGAGTGAAAAAGTAAACGATGAGAATCATGTCTGTAGACTGAAGGTCATTTGACGCGTGCTAACCAAACCTGTGTTAAATATATTTATTGTCTCTCAATGTTTATCATTATTCGGCGAGTGAGCGAATGAATGAGAAAAAGAACGAGAGAGAGAGAGAATGACAGTGATCTTAAGTCATCAGACATTGGATCTCATGTACTTCGTATTTCAATTTGTATACGATGACTTACCTGTACACAATGCTCAGAATTCAATTAGAAAGTAAAATTATCAAGGGAAATGTGTCATTCTTTGAATATAACATCTGATTATATGCGTGTGTCGACGTAACAATTCGTACTCATCATTGAACCATTAGCGAGGCAACACTTTTTTCCTCTATTCGATCGTGCATATTGCGATTTTATTATTATTATTATCATCAAACGGGAGACAGAAAAAAAAAGATGAAAAAAAAAGGAGAAATCGAACGTTTGTTCGGTCGATCGATCGAGTCGATCATTGTGCACAAAAGAGTATCAAGAGAAGAAAACGAAGAACAAAAAATATATATATAAATAAAGAGAGAGAGAGAGAAAAACCGCCAACATAACAAGGCCACATAGGAGGAACTTCTTAATAGTAACAAGTATACGAACACGCAAACACACCACTTTAAACTTCCGGAAATGTTATACAAAAAAAAAAGAGCGAGAGCGAGAGCGGGCGAGAGAGAGACAAAGACACTAAAACCAGGTCAATTAAACGTTTTGTTTTGTTTTGCTTCAGAACTGTTTGTTTATTTTTCTATACAAGAAAATAATTTGCAAAAGAGATACATTCTAAATATATCGAATGAGATAGGTAAAAACAGCCGGCAGATCCGTTTGTCCCGATGAATTTGCTGTTGATGCATAGATTGTAAATGTATAAACACCTTGTTTCGGAAGATTCAATTCAAATATAACATTAAAACCACCGTTCGGTTTTATTTGAATATAATCCGATGCATTCAAACGTTGATTCAGATTTTTATTTAACGAACGTGATTGATAATCCGATAGAGTTTGATGATAAATTAAATCAAACGAGAAATCAACGATTTTTCTTATTTGAAATTGTATTTCAAGTGAGTCTTTCGATGTTACATTTATTGTTGGATCAGGATGACTGATTGGAGTCATGCCGAATTGTACCAGTAGATTATTATTTCCGCCAA
>ERZ781399.3932-NODE-3932-length-11079-cov-4.237028_pt1 | contig 11079 bp, 17 predicted proteins | sample MGYA00511014_ERZ781399 | MGnify/ENA primary metagenome ERZ781399 (study PRJEB29847, sample SAMN06458254) | wastewater metagenome | isolation source: Wastewater bioreactor | place: South Africa: Cape Town | study: EMG produced TPA metagenomics assembly of the...
AAAATTCAGCCAGAAAAAAGAAAGAAGAAGAAGAAGAAAAGGAAGAAGAAAAAGTTAAGAGACGACGAGTTTGATGACGAATACTCATTGTGTTCATCTATCCTTCCGTTTTTCACAAGAAAAAACCTGAACAAGGAAAAAAAAGAAAATATAAAGACGTTGTGACGATTTTGTATTATCTCTATCTCTCTCGTTCGCTTGTTTTTTCCTTCATTTAATCATCTCGATGTAAAAACTGTAACAATAGAAGACATGTTATTATCGATGTCACCGACGAACAAAAAAGAACCAAGAAATGTAATAATATTTTTTTCTATTGGATTCATTCACAAATCATGTCTGCATTCGTTTGTTTGATAAGATAAAATACATTTGTTTGTTTATCTTGAATAGACAAAAGAAAAAGAAAACTTCAAAAGAAGAAAACCAGCCTCGAAATATTTCTACTGTTTGTTTTCCTTGTCTGAGCAGATTAACAACGAGAGAGAGAGAGAAAGACATTCTTCTTGAATGATAAGAATAAAAAAGAGACATAAATGGAGTAATATTATATAAAATAGACGGATAATTACACCATTTTTCTTTTTTCTTTTCAAACTAACTATTGAAAACTGTAGACTAATCATCGATAATCATTGAAAAGGAAAATGTCTCATAAATGTCTATGTTACTTTCTATCCGTGTAATTAAATTGTTCAATGACGACCAAGAGGCCGTTGTCGACATTCGGTCACTTCATATCGCTTTTTTTCTCTATGTCTCAATGAATAGTTCTATGACTTCCGTCGCCTTTCTCAATAATGTCGGTTTCGTTTGAACACACACAAGGTCAACTTCGAATTAGCAACGGATATGTCGATCGAATGACGATAAGATATCACTACGAACGCGAACAACTAAACAGTTAATTGAATTGTGCATAAACTCATGTCGGTCATCATCATCTCATGGGTAATATTGATTACAATCTCAGTTTATAGCCTTCAGGATAGAACGAGAAAAAGAAACGAATATTGAGAGTCCATTTTAATTGAAATCGTCATCGTACAATTAACCTACGAAGCGGAATGTGAATTACTTCTCATTTAAAACAATATACATTAGAATATACGTGTGTATATGATGAACATGCAACCAACCATGTTGATTATCAAAAAGAAAAACGGAGAGAAGATTCGTTGTGTCGCCCGTTGGCATTCCTCCCTCGTTTATTCACTTGATTTGATTGCATCTGTCGATTTTTTCTTCTTCTTATATCTCTGGTTTGGGTATATATCGATGCCGCCGAATTCAACAGATGATCAATTGAATGCTTAAGCAGTCGATAGCACCCCAACATCGAAGTGATCAAACAGCAACAACAACAGCAGAAAATCAAGAATCAAAATTAAAAATGATAGAAATAACAAACGATAAATGTTGAATATTTAAAGAAATTAATAGGAAGAAGCCAAAAGACATGAACTTTGTGTTCTAACGAGGTCAAAGAGATGACAAGATGAGGTGTGAATAACATTCCTATAGCTTCAGGAAGAAAACCTACAAAATGATAGAAATATAAATAATCATATGTTCATTCAATAGGAATATTCTTCATTCTTGCATCGTTGCACACTTCATCGACCTTATTTATTCGATGTAATAATATGCCATAGATTGAATCTAACCATTTACTTTACTAATGAGATTATGAAATTGAACGATGACAAAGATGGGAGAAACAACTGTTGCTTTTAGCTCTGTGATTTTTTTTCTTTTTTCATCTTACCGTACCGAAGATATGGACAATTTGTAATGAACAATAATCAAGGCGGAGTTAGGATAAGAATAGCAAAAGAAAACAATAATGATGAAAGCTTAAAGAAATGGTGATGATCGAAGACAGTAATTATGCCGCAATACACTACAGTATCGTAAGTTTGCTGAAAGAAGAAGAGAGAGAAAAAAAAGAATAACAAATCATCTTTTGTGTCCGTATGAGTAATGGAAAAATAGCAACTATTTGCCATATACACGAAGCTAGTCAGACGCACATTGTTCATCGTGCTCTCGCTCTGCATGCATATGTATATATATGTGCATATAGATTCTGCTTTCTTCCATTTACTGTTTATTTTACAGCTCTATGCTTTTACTACACCCGCTGCTGCCGTCTTTTTCTCGTCATCATCGACGTCGCCATTGTCGTTCTCTCTAATTTCTCGTAGCACTGACAATAATAATGAAGCAGAACATACAAAAAACTGAACTGTACACGACTCGACCATCGTGGCACGCGTTTATTGTCCGAACGTGTCAAAAAAGAAGCAAGAGAAAGAGAAAGAACGAACGACGGAAAAAAAATAGTCGAACGAGCGGGTTTTTTTTGTCGTATTCAAACAAAACTGCTCGAGAGAACAGATGGTTAACGATCTTTCTTTTACTCACTCGTTCATTCATTCTTTCTGTCTCTCTCTCTCTCTTTTTTTTTTGTTTCTTATACGAACTGACAAAACAGTCAAGAGTCGTTACTGGTCAATAGTACATTCGATGTTCACATTGATGGCAAGTCAACTCTCGAGTGATTGTCAACATGATGAAAGGCATTTGAATGACTAATATACGAAAGATACGAGCATGTTTTAGACGTCAATGTCGACAAAATGAGATGGGGATAGTATCAAATTTAGATCGATCAAAAAAACAGAAAGAAAAAGGAGAGAAAAAAGCGACGAACGAATCCTGTCACATTGAATGACAATAAGAGTTGAATAATTACGTCAGGCTATATATGCAATGTAATTCTCTCATCAATAGAAGAACAAGAATCGAAGATGTGAGAATTTCTTTATTCATTTCCTCGAGAGAATGGACATTTACTATCCACATATCAATGATTAAGCCAAGGACGAAAAGATCTTCCTGACTATTTCTCACGAGATTCACATATGTAAAAGGAGAAAGCTCATCTTCAATCTTTTTTTTTCGATGAAAAATGATTATCAACATACGAATAACAATCAATCAACGATAAAGAACAATCTCGACATTCGATTTCTTCTTTTTTTCGATTAATATTGAGAAAAAAAACGTCTGTGAAATAACAAATGATAATATTGAATTACATAAGAAGATTAAAAGAAAACAAAATATGAACTATTCAAATTCGAGTTGATTTAATCGTTTGCATTATCGATTAAAAACACCTTCGAGCACATAAATCGAGAGTTTTGTTAACAAAACATTCAGTCGACAGATCAATTACAGTTCGAACATCTTTCATAATAAGTTGAGAATTTATTTATCTGTCTTTTTATTTTAGAAAAAAGAAAATCACATACAATTAGAAAATAGATCAAATCAATCTCTTGGAATCAATAAAATGCATTATGAAGAAATAAATATTGCAGAGAATAGAAAACAATAAGCAATTAACATAGTAGCTCAATGTTTCCATTGTCGGAACCGAAGAGTAGAAGACGATTTTCAGGAAACAATGCCAATGATGAAAGTGTACCTTTAACATTATCTGCTTGAAGACGAGTTGATTGACAATCGAACTAAGAAGAATGATTTGAAAGAAAAATCAAAATATACAATGAAATCAAACAAGTTACTTGTGTTCCATTTTTCGTAGTCGAATAAATGCACAATTTATTTGTTTGCGTAGCGACAATGAATTCTCCGGTACGTGTTGTCAGTACAAAAGGCGCAGGATCAACATGTGCTAAACATAAAATATAGTAATTGTATTTGGTAGAGAAAAAATACATTTTAATAATGTTGGAGTAGCTTGTGCAAGTTCTTTTGTATTCCAAAGAAAGATAGAACCATCACCAGAACTAGTAAAAAATCGACTACGACTATAAAAATTTGCCTAAAGATAAATATTCATTTTTTTTTATTGAGTCAAACAATTAACTAATCGCTCGTATGAATTACTTTTAAAATTTCTCCTTCAGGAACCTTTAATGTGCCCATAATTCCTCCTGATCGTATGTCAAATACCGAGACATTCCCAGTCGTAAATCCAATCAAAGCAGAATAAGCATGTGGATTGATTGCTAGAGTTTTAACTTGACCTAAAGGTTTCATTTAACATTTTTTTCATCGACAATAACAAAATCTTTTCTTTTACCACCAGTTGACAACGAAGTTTTCCATTCATAGGCAAGTGCTTTCGTTCGAACATCAAGAAATCTAAAAAGTCACGATCGATTTTCATGATAAATCAATAGTAATTCGAATTTGAGACCTGACTACTCCATCATTAGTTGCTGCGAGAATATTCGTACTTGGCGAAGGCATTGCAGCTATGGCTGCGAATGGTAATGTTTCTTTTGGTTGAGCATAACGATAAACCATCTGACCACGAAATGGATCTAAGACTTGAATCGAACCATCGCATGTTGCTGCCAATCGGAGACTTTCAATGAATGATATAGCAAAAACTGATTTACGATAATTCGTATACGACCATCGACTTTCAACTTTAATTGCATTATCATTTTGATTTTCAACTTTCCAAATGAGTAATTTTTGATCACGTCTACCGCTAAGAAATGTTGATTCATCATCAAGTACGCATAAACTTCGAACAGCATTTGTATGACCTAAATTGTTTATATATGAAACTAAATAGAACTTCTATTTTGTTCGATTTACCAACGAAAGATTGTAGATGAATTTGTTTAAAACTAAAACCGGTCGTTTCACTTCGGCCAACTTCATGTTCCCAATATGAAAGCCAATTTTTACGTAGAAATCGATTATCCTCCGAATATGTGCTTAAAATTTCAAAAATATATGAAAACAAAACCGATTTCTTTGAAAACATCAAATTCTTACTGTCGATAATCTCGTTCACGAATCGACATTAAAACGTTACTTGCAGATAGAGAATCATCTTTTATAGTATTTGAATCAGAAATCCATGCATAGATCGTATCATTTCGTTTGACTAATGAATTCATATGTTGACTAAAAAGGAAAACATTTTTGCTATTTACATTTTGTCAATCGAATTGCAATTACTCTCCACAAAGACGACAGAATTGTACGAATGCTGTACAAGCTAATTCACTAGTAAACGTTGCGTCAACTTCCTGTTGATTCGATTCTCGTGTATGAATATTCATCGATGAACTATCATCTATAAGAAAAACAAGTTAATATCTCATTTTTTTTTCTCTCTAAAATTAAATTTCTACCTTCAGTAGTTGGATTTATTAGTAGACTATGACTTGCACTTCGTGTTTGTCGTCCTTGATAAGTTTTCGGTCTAACAGGTGAACCTATTTTATACGATTTCGTTAGACTATCAATTGTTATTCGACAGTATTCATCTCCATCGGTACTGATTGTATTCATAGTTTGTCCAAATGGTGATGTTGGAGATGTACCAAGTTTTGATGAAACATCTGAAATTTCTCATTTTCGAAAGAAGAAGAAACAAAAAAGAAATTCGAAAGCTTTACTGATGACTGTAGTTGTACGTATACGATTTGATTCTTCGGTTGGTTCATGAGTCGATTGAAAACAAGCGAAAAAGATTCGAATCGAATCAGTCATATTCTTACGCGTACTTTCAAAACCCAAACGTAGACTTAGGAAAAATAAAATGTCAAGAACTAGGGGAAAAAAAGCAAAATAGATGAAAAAAAGAAAGCTCAAGTAAATCAACCGACTTCGGTAGGCACAGACCGAACGAGCTCGTTCAAACGATGGAAAATGTATTGCATTCGATGCGAGTAATGTCAAACATGGATTAATTATTTGATTTTTAATTGGTTCCTAAAATGAAGAATAGAACGAAAATATTTCGTTTTTCAATTAATAAAATAGAGATTTACATACATCTAAACTATTCATTAATGTATTATTATTTAAATACGGTAGAATATTTCTCAATAGAACAATCGAACTTAGTAAACCCGATTCCGTTCGAATAGTTAATCGATGATTTGCTAAGCGAATCTAAATGGCAACGAAAAGAGCTTTTTGTTTTGTTATCAATTGAAATATCTCGTTTCTACCGATTCGATAATATGAGGAAAATAAAAGATTAAAATAATCTGTTCGCCATATGTTTGTATTAATGATAATAAACAATCGAGAATTTTCTTTGCATTTAAATCTCCTCGTACAGGTCGAACACTTTTAAATGGATTTTTATCCCCGATTAAACTTTGCAATTGTTCATCATCGACATAACACAAAGTCAACATTCGAAGTAAATGTCGACCGAAATATTTACAACCGAGTACAGGTCCTAATTTAACTTGTAAATAAATAATACTCTCAATAGCTGAATCCGAGATTAGATTTAACGGTTGTTGATGATCATCAGTTGTCTGAAAAAAAACGAAGACATTGGAATCAAATTTTGTGAAAACCAATCTCGAGTTTTACATCAGAAGTGTTCGAATCACAATCTTGAGGTGTTATCGTACCGGATCGATCGTGATTACTTTCATCGGCATCTGAATTCGATTCATTAGCATCTTCAATTAGGATATTTGTTTCATCTTTAAACCCCGAACATGCTTCGATCAGTAGAATCGGAAAGATTTGAAGATATTTATTCAAACCAAAACGTGCTATTAATTGTATTTGAAATCGACGTGTAAAACAATGCCAATGATAATTTGTTGTTTTCTCAGGATTTAAAGCTGTTTGGATTATAGGTAGCAATTGTTTACGAGACTCATCAGGACCGAGAATTGTTGCAACAGGATTGAATAAATTCGATATCGAACGAATACCATAGACCGGATGTCGAAATGCATCGAATATATATGGCATAAGAAGATCTTGACCTTGTTGAGTGTGTAAAGATAGAAGTAATGTTGGAATTTGATTGATAAGAAGTTGATATTTATTTTCGTAGATTTGTTTTTGTTGTGAAGGCGAAAGATTGATTAAAAGTTGTTGATCGAATTGTTCGAGTTGATGAGTAAATCGATAGAATTCTTCGAAATAGAATGGAAATGGAAATGGCCTAGAAAAATAGGAATTCGATATTTGAAGATGAATGTTTCGGTTTTGTTAGTTTACGTTGTCCAACGATTTAAAAAGAAAACAACATTATTCGCACGTGAAAATATATGTTGTTGAATTTGATATTCATTTCCATCCGATGAATTCAATAATAACAAACTCAAACATGTTCGAAATGGTCTAAATTTAAAAAAATTCAATTTTAATTCATTTTCTTGTATTTTTTTTTCGTTTACATTGGTATCAATTGCCAATTGTTGTTTAATAGTTGTTTAGCTGCTGTTAAACGTTGTGAACCATTCGAATTCGAAGAGATATAATGTTGTTTACCGAGAAGAATTAGTTCTAATAGACAAACAGCAAAATATTGTAGATCACGTTGGCATCCATCGAGAAATCTTGATGTGAATTTTGCTGACTGAAAGAAAATATTTATTTCGGAAAACAAGAATGAATTTTGTTTTGTTTTAAATTAATTTACTCGATTATTGAAACTTGCTGTAGGTAATTTATTGAATGAAGCTGATGTTAGTAGAAGCAGTTGTTCGATTGAATCCAAATAGCATAATGTTTCATTGAGTTCATTGACAACAGTATTCGAATCATTCGATCGAGTACTCGTCATTGTCGGTGTTCTATATCAACAGCAAAATTTCGAAATGAATTCAATTGAAAATCAATCTACCGTTGTCGTTTTGTTGCTTCATCGTCAGGTGATGCTGCTGCTGCCGCCGTAGAACGTAAGTTCGAATTCGATGAAAGAAAACGTGGTGGATCTGAAATCAAATTCGAAATATAGAAAAAAAAACATTTATATATCGAAGTATTCGTACGAGGTTTGAGAAATAATTGAACGATACCACTATTTCGTAGGTCTTCATGATGATCGACTAATGGTAGACAAACATTTTTCGCTTCGATTGCACTATCACCTGATAACTAAACAACAGAATTTCAACGGAGAATTCAATTGAAATCAATAACGAACTTTATGACCAAAAACTAAATCAATCCAAAGATGTAAATGTTCAGATATTTCACGACTTTCTAATAATTGACGATGTTTTTCAACGAATTCATCTGAGAAAAAAAAACCAGACGATTATAATAATTACGTATAAAACGAAGAACTTCTATATTTACCTGGATTTGAACACCAATCGGGAACGATCAAATCCGGTAGATCATCATGAATCGATTGAAATAACGATGAATCATAGAAAAATTCCGGTATACATTCTTCAGGTGTCCAAAAGTACAAACGTCCGATCGATGATGGATATTCATTTGGCACCCAAATTGATCGAACGTTCTTCAAAAAAAACATTTGCATACAAAATCTTCGTTTATACGCAAAAGCAAAATACGAACTTCACATAGAATTCGTTTGTTTGTTCGACGTGCTTTATAAACATAATAGGTTATTGATGAAAGATGTTCGCTTAAATGATGAGGAACAATATTTGTTGTCGATGATATCGATGTTGAATAATAATTATATGTTAAATCAAGTTGAGCATCACCTAGACAAAATCATATTTCTCAAAAATTGAAAACAAAATCGAACAAAACCTTTATTCAATCGATATTTCGATTGTGATAGATCTCGAAGATTACCAATTGGACTTGTAAAATCGTTAATCCATGGAAATATAAGATGATTATTTGGATCATGAAATTTCCGTCCAGCTAATGCATTTAATATCAATAAATAATCAAAATTTGATACATGTCCTAATTGCCATTGTTTAATTAACTCGACAATATCGATATTTGTTCGACAATATGTTTCATATCGATGTTCGACATGATAAACAGGCGAATTTGAAAGAGCTGTTTCATGCGGTGACGAAATCATCGAGGTTATTGTTGATTCAATAGATGATTCATTAGATGGATTCATATTTTGAACAGTTTTTCGTGCAGGTATCGATGAATGGCGAAAACTATTCGAACGAGATTTTGAATGGCAATGATATTCATCATCAATTGGACATGCGCCTGTTTGTGTTTGAGGTTGACAATCAGTTGTAAATTCCATGGCGGCTAAACACGATTGAAAACGAGGTTTTAATTGTATCCAATAACGTTCATTAATATGAATGTCAGTTAATTGTATTGGACCACAATTGAGACCACGTTGATGAAGAAATGATATGATTTTAAGTAATTGATAAACAATAAATAAAAGACGTAATTGACAACCGTCGATTGCATATGGAGAATAGGTGGATAGATCACGAAGTGTATGATGCCATGATTCATATGTTAATATTAATGTTTGTTGAGTTAGAGTATAACTTTCTAAGAAATAAAATAAAATTGTTATTTTTTTTTATTATTTCTTAATGATTACTTAGAGGGAATAGATTTGCTGTTGGTGATAGATAGATACTCGTATTTGTCTGTTCTAAATTGTACAATAATTCAATTGCTAATAATAACGCATCGGAATGTGACTGAAAAAGAAAATCATTTATTTTCATTTGTTTCGATTTTCTCTTCATCATATTTTATACGCATATTATAGTTGTATCTGTTTCAGTTTGAAAAAGTGGATGATACAATTGTCTGTATATATATTTTTCATACCATTGTAAAATCGTACGTAATGATGCAGTTTCTGGCAATTGCTCATCGATTGTACTATCATAAGCTTTACTGAAAATAAAACATTAAAAAACAATTCATTCTAAATGTTCTATTTAATCTTACATTAAGAGTGGACCATCATTTAGAGATATCTTTTCCGTAATAATTGACATTTAAGTTAGTAGTCTAGATTCTTTCTTTTGTTGTCTAATTAGTCTACGAAATAGAAAAGATATATATATATGTATTTATTTAAATATATGATTAGATCTCGTTTAAATATTTATTAATAACAAATGAAGTTCATTGATTATACAAAGAAAAAGAAAAGAAATCGACAATTTCCTTGACTAATTCGATGGATCCCACATATTTCCATGAGAATCAGGCAAATTTTTGTAGGCTATATCGACAATCCATGGTTTATCTAAACATAATAAGAGTAAAGAAAACAAGATCAATATCGATTAAGTCGAAATAAACTGACCTGAAGTTTGATATTTCACCGGTGGTAAATCATAAGGAATTGGAAATGATGGTGATTCGACTAAAGGAAATGTTGTTTGAGAAAATTGTTTAGGAAGAAATAGAACGCCAATTTCATATCTAAAATTCAATTGATTCAAAAATGACAAATCATTTATGCACAACATACGATCGAATCATTAATTGTGTATTATTTTTCTCCAAAACACCCCAAGCTAAACAAATGAAAAATGACTGATTCAACAAGTTGAAAATATTATCGATTTTTACCAGCTTTGGATAAATTAGCGCTAGTAACAAGAAACCATAGTAAATGTTTATATTGATCATTCGTTGCTCGTAGATAGGTTTTAATATGTGGTGATGCTCGACTACGTTGACGATTGTCCGCTTTCCATCGACTAAATCGAATCATTCGAATTTTAGTTTCGATTAAAAAACAACGATATTTACTGAAGATGATTAACCAACCAATTTTGTTTCATCGCAGTTTGCGCATTCTAATCAAATTGATTTATTATTTCAAATAAAACAGAAACTATTTTACATAAGGTAAACTTCCGCCAGCCATGTAACCTTCGAGTGAATTACGAACATTTTCAATCGTTGGATAGATTAATTTAAGATCAGGTGAATCCAATGATGATGTATTCAATTGTTTTAATGAAGTTAAAAATTCTTTTGTTAACCAAGCATTAGCATTTGCACCTAATGAGCCAATACTTGAAAACTAAAGTGAACATTAAAATTGAATTCAATGTTCGTGAATGCGGATATGTTTTTATTACTTGTCCAATAATTGGTCCCGAAGAATATTCTTGATCATTTTGTTCGAGACTGAGATAAGTTTTTAATGTCTGAATAAATCAAAAAATATTTAATAAGACAAAAATGTATTCGATTGGTTTTACCTGTCGAAGTTTTAAATGACCGAATTTGTTAATATCCTGTCCTGTATGACGACCAGGTATTGATCCGATTAAGTGCACACTAAATCCACACACATATTACTTCTTTGTATCA
>ERZ781399.3933-NODE-3933-length-11078-cov-4.108319_pt1 | contig 11078 bp, 9 predicted proteins | sample MGYA00511014_ERZ781399 | MGnify/ENA primary metagenome ERZ781399 (study PRJEB29847, sample SAMN06458254) | wastewater metagenome | isolation source: Wastewater bioreactor | place: South Africa: Cape Town | study: EMG produced TPA metagenomics assembly of the...
ATGGACCGCCGCCTCACGATGCACGACGTCGCCCAGGCGATCATCGAGCAGCTCTCGCCGAAGAAGGCCTGACCCGCTCTGCCTCGCGGCGGCGTTCGACAGCCGCTCTGCGACTGCCGCGCCCAACACTCAGGCGACGGGGCGATCCTTGATCAGATTCGTGATGCGGATCGTCGAGCAACGACGGCCCTGATCGTCGGTGACGACGATGTCGTGCACCGTCATCGACCGGCCGAGGTGAAGCGGCGTGCAGACGCCCGTGACGATGCCGGACGTGGCAGAGCGCGTGTGCGTCTCGTTGATGTCGACGCCGACCGCGAGCTTGTCCGGCCCCGCGTGCAGGTTCGCGGCCATCGATCCGAGCGACTCGCCCAGCACGACGTAGGCACCGCCGTGGAGGAGCCCCACCGGCTGCGTGTTGCCCTCGACCGGCATGGTCGCCACGGAGCGCTCGATCGTGAACTCCGTGAAGACGATGCCCATCTTCTCGGCGAGTGCGCCCATGCCGCGCTCCGCCGCCCAGGCGAGACCGTCGGAGATCGGGGGAGTGCGGTCAGCAGTCATCGTCCACCTTCGGATGATCAGGGAGGGAGCGTCCCACCCCACGTCTAGGCTTGCAGGGTGACGGACTCCGGAAAGCCTACCCTCCTCGTCGTCGACGGCCATTCCCTCGCCTACCGCGCGTTCTTCGCGCTCCCGGTCGACAACTTCTCCACGAAGGACGGACAGCACACGAACGGGATCTACGGGTTCCTGTCGATGTTCGTGAACCTCGTCAAGGCCGAGAAGCCGACGCACCTCGCCGTCGCGTTCGACACGTCGCGGCACTCGTTCCGCACGGACCAGTACCCCGAGTACAAGGCGACCCGTTCCGAGTCGCCCGCGGAATTCAAGGGCCAGATCCCGCTCCTGCAGGACTGCCTTGCCGCAATGAACGTCACGGTGCTGACGAAGGAGGGGATCGAGGCCGACGACATCCTCGCGACGCTTGCCACGGAGGGCGCCGCACAGGGCTTCGACGTCCTCGTGTGCTCCGGTGACCGTGACACGATCCAGCTCGTCACCGACGACGTCACCCTGCTCTACCCGAGCGTGCAGGGCGTGTCGCAGCTGAAGCGGTACACGCCTGATGCGGTCGTCGAGAAGTACGGACTGCCCCCGGCGAACTATCCCGACATCGCAGCGCTCGTCGGCGAGACGAGCGACAACCTGCCGGGCGTCCCCAAGGTCGGGGAGAAGACCGCCGTCAAGTGGCTCACGCAGTGGGGGACGCTCGACGCGCTCCTCGAGAACGCCGACAAGATCACGGGCGTCGTCGGCGGGAACCTGCGCGAACACCTCGACGACGTGCGCCGCAACCGGTCCCTGAATGCGCTCCTGCGCGACGTCGACCTGCCGGTCGCGCCCGCCGACCTCGCCGTGCAGCCGATCGACGCGCAGGCCGTCCGCGACATCTTCGCGCGGCTCGAGTTCCGGACGCTCCTGCCCCGGGTCTTCGAGGCGATGGAGGCCGACGCCGACGAGGCGGCCGCGGCATCCGCACCGCTCGTCTCCGCCCCCGCCGCTGAGCAGCTCGACGGCGACGCGATCGCTGCGTGGGTCGCCGACCACGGCGGCGAGCTCGCCCTCACACTCACGCTCGACGGGGGAGTGCCCTCCCGCGTCGGCGTGGCGTCGTCGGATGCCGCGGTCGAGGCGGACTGGACGGCCGACGTCGCCCGTGCCCTCACGCCGTGGCTCGAGGGCGACGAGCCGAAGGTCGTCACGGACGCCAAGCCGCAGGTGAAGGCCCTTCGCCGCGTCGGCATCCGACTGGGAGGCCTCGCGTTCGACCCGCTGCTGGCCGGCTGGCTCCTGCGCCCGAGCTTCCCCGACAAGGGGCTCGGCGACCTCGTCGACCGGTACCTCGACGAGAAGCTCCCCGAAGCCGACCCGACTCAGCTCGTCCCCGAGACCGAGGGCGCCACACCCGGGCAGCTCGGGTGGTACGCACTGCGCGTCACCGAGGCGATCCGGCACGAGATGCCGGCGTCCGTGGCATCCGTCCTCGCCGACATCGAGCTGCCGACCCTCGACACCCTCGCCGACATGGAGATCGCGGGCGTCGCGATCTCGCACGACAAGCTGTCCGCGTTCTCCGCGGAGCTCGCAGCGCGGTCGGAGGACATCGCCCAGCGCGCGTACGCCGAGATCGGCCGCGAAGTGAACCTCGGTTCGCCCAAGCAGCTGCAGGACGTCCTGTTCGAACAGCTCGAACTGCCGAAGACCCGGAAGACGAAGACCGGATATTCAACGGATGCCGCCGTGCTGGCCGATCTGCAGGAGTCGAACCCGCACCCGTTCCTCGATCTGCTTCTCCAGCACCGCGAGGCGACGAAGCTGCGCCAGATCATCGAGTCACTCGACGTCGCGATCGGGGCGGACGGACGCGCCCACACGACGTACGTGCAGACGGGCAGCCAGACGGGGCGTCTGTCGAGCACCGATCCGAACCTGCAGAACATCCCGATCCGGAACGAGGAATCCCACCGTATCCGGGCCGCGTTCGAGGTGGGAGCCGACTACGAGACCCTTCTCACCGCCGACTACTCGCAGATCGAGATGCGGATCATGGCGCACCTGTCGGGCGATGAGGGGCTGATCGAAGCCTTCAACTCGGGCGAGGACCTGCACCGCTTCGTCGGTGCACGGGTCTTCGGCGTCGAGCCCGCGGACGTCGCCCCCGCCATGCGCACGAAGGTCAAGGCGATGAGCTACGGCCTCGTGTACGGGCTCAGCGCGTTCGGGCTGTCGAAGCAGCTGCGCATCGACCAGTCCGAGGCGAAGCTGCTCATGACGGAGTACTTCGCCCGCTTCGGCGCCGTGCGCGACTACCTGCGCTCCTCCGTGCAGCAGGCGCGCATCGACGGCTACACCGAGACGATCTTCGGACGCCGGCGTCCCTTCCCCGACCTCGGCAGCCCCAACCGTGTGCTCCGCGAGAACGCGGAACGCGCGGCGTTGAACGCCCCGATCCAGGGGTCGGCGGCCGACATCATGAAGATCGCGCTGTTCCACATCCACGACGAGCTCACCGCCTCGGGGCTGCGCTCGCGCGTGCTCCTGCAGATCCACGACGAGCTCGTCGTCGAGGTCGCGGCAGGGGAGTGGGATGCCGTCGAGAAGATCGTCCGCACCCGCATGGGCGACGCGGCTGAGCTCTCCGTACCGCTCGATGTCCAGATCGGCCGCGGCGAGAACTGGGACGTCGCCGGGCACTGACGACACGGGGCGGGATGCTCCGGGCGCACGTGTGCGATTAGGCTCGAAGGATGACTGACGCCCCCCGCATCGCCACGCCCATCGACACGATCGCCGAGGCCTGGGTCGACGACATCGCCGAACTCGCCCCCACCGCCGCCACCTACATCGGCCGATTCGAGCACAACGGACGCCTCGACGACCTCTCTCCGGAGGGCCACGCCCGCCGGTACGACGCCGCGAAGGCGACGCTCGCCGCCCTCGAAGCGGCCGAGCCGGTCGATGACGTCGACGTCGTCACGAAGGCCGACCTCGCCTCGACGCTGCGCCTCCAGCTCGAACTCCTCGACGCGGGCGATCACCTCCGCGACGTCAACGCGATCGCCTCGCCCGCGCAGGACCTGCGGGCCGTTTTCGACCTCATGCCGACCGACACGGTCGAGGATTGGGCGGTCATCTCCGAGCGGCTGAGCGCGATCCCCGCCGCCCTCGACGGCTACGTGCAGACCCTCCGCGAGGGCATCGCGACGGGCACGGTCCCCGCCCGCCGCCAGGTCACCGAGGTCGTCACGCAGATCGCCCGTTACACCTCCGACGCCGGCTTCTTCGCCTCGTTCGCTCAGGACGCCGCGCCCGCGGAGGGGCATCTCCCCGCATCTCTCGCACGCGGCCTCTCGGAGCACGCGGGCGCCGCCCGTGTCGCGTACGACGAACTGGCATCCTTCCTCTCGCGAGAGCTCGCCCCTGCCGCCACTCTGCAGGACGGCGTCGGTCGCGACCTGTACGCCCTCCACTCGCGCCGCTTCCTCGGTGCCGAGATCGACCTCGACGAGACGTACGACTGGGGCGTGGAAGAACTCGCGCGGATGGTCGCCGAGCAGGAGTCGATCGCGAACGAGATCCTCCCCGGTGCGGGGGTGGAAGAGGCCGTCGCCTTCCTCGAGAAGGATGAGAGCCGGAAGCTCCACGGCACCGACGCTCTGCAGCGCTGGATGCAGGAGACGAGCGATCGCGCCGTGGCCGAGCTCGGCGCGACGCACTTCGACATCCCCGACCCGATCCGGCGGCTCGAGTGCATGATCGCGCCGACAAACGAGGGCGGCATCTACTACACGGGCCCCACCGACGACTTCTCCCGCCCCGGCCGCATGTGGTGGTCGGTTCCCGAGGGGGTCGACTCGTTCGACACATGGCGCGAGCTCACGACCGTCTACCACGAGGGTGTTCCGGGCCATCACCTGCAGATAGCCCAGGCCGTCTACAACCGCGCCGAGCTGAACTCGTGGCGGCGGCTGCTCGCCGGCTCGAGCGGCCACGCCGAGGGCTGGGCGCTGTACGCCGAGCGTCTCATGGAGCAGCTCGGCTACCTCGATGACCCTGCCGACCGTCTCGGCATGCTCGACGGACAGCGCATGCGTGCGGCGCGCGTCGTCCTCGACATCGGCGTTCACCTCGGCAAGCCGCGCCTCGACGGCGCCGGCACGTGGGATGCCGATTACGCCCTCGACTTCATGCGGCGGAACGTCAACATGCCCGACGAGTTCGTGCAGTTCGAGGTGAACCGCTACCTCGGCTGGCCGGGCCAGGCCCCGTCGTACAAGGTCGGTCAGCGCATCTGGGAGCAGATCCGCGACGAGGCGATGGAGCGCGAAGGCGACGACTTCGACATCAAGCGCTTCCACATGCGGGCCCTGCGCCTGGGTGGTGTCGGACTCGACACGCTCCGCATGGCCCTCGCCCGCGGCTGAGCCCTCGGGCGCGCCCGCGGGAATGCCGACGGACGGACGACGGTTCACATTCTCATGAATGAAGTCCAGCTGGGTCTCGACACGTTCGGCGATGTCACGATCGGTGACGACGGCGAACGTGTCAGCGACGCTCAGACGATCCGCGACATCGTCGACCAGGCGGTGCTCGCCGACGAGGTCGGTCTGTCGTTCTTCGGGGTGGGGGAGCACCACCGGCACGAGTTCGCCGTGTCGAGCCCCGAGATCGTGCTGGCCGCAGCCGCCGCCCGCACGGAACAGATCCACCTCGGGACGGCCGTCACGGTGCTCTCGAGCGACGACCTGGTCCGCGTGTACGAACGTTTCGAGACCCTCGACGCCCTCTTGCGGTGCGCGCCGAGGTCATCCTCGGGCGCAGCTCGTTCACCGAGTTGTTCCCCCTGTTCGGCTACGACCTGAGGGACTACGAGGTGCTCTTCGAGGAGAAGCTCGATCTCTTCTCACAGCTGCTCACGGAGAAGCCCGTGACGTGGGAGGGCACGACACGGGCGTCCCTGACGAACGCCGACGTCTTCCCGAAGACGGAGCACGGCATCCGCGCCTGGGTCGGTGTCGGGGGCTCTCCCGAATCCGTCGTACGCACCGCACGGTACGGGTACGGACTCATGCTCGCGATCATCGGCGGCGCGGCGGCGCGGTTCCGGCCGTACGTCGACCTGTACCACCGCTCGCTCGACTCGTTCGGGCGCGACCGGCTGCCCGTCGGCATCCACTCGCCGGGACACGTCGCCGACACCGACGAGCAGGCGTGGGAGGAGCTCTACCCCGCGATGGAGGCGAACCGCAACGCGATCGGCGCGGAGCGGGGATGGCCGCCCTACAGCCGTCTGCAGTTCCAGCAGGACATCGGCCCCGACGGCGCGATCTACGCCGGTTCGCCCGAAACGGTGGCGCGCAAGATCGCCGCGACGGTCAAGGCGCTCGGCGCCGACCGGTTCGACCTCAAGTACGCCAACGGCACGCTGTCGCACGCCAAGATGCTCCGGTCGATCGAGCTCTACGGCACGCGGGTGACACCGATCGTGCGCGACCTGCTGGCCTCCGCCTGAGTAGCATGCATCCATGACGGATGCCTCGCCGCGCACCGAGCAATCGGTGGCCGGCCGCCTCGACGCCCTCCCGTTCACGCGCGCCCACGCGCGCGTGCTCACCGGCTCCGGGGTGGGCTGGGCCCTGGATGCCATGGACGTCGGCCTCGTCTCGTTCGTGCTCGCCGCCCTCATCGCGGAATGGTCGCTGACGGGGGAGCAGGCGTCCTGGATCGCGTCGGCGGGCTTCGTCGGCATGGCGATCGGGGCGAGCCTCGGCGGCCTGCTCGCCGACCGGTTCGGGCGGCGGTCCGTGTTCGCCGTGACGCTGCTCGTCTACGGCCTCGCGACCGGTGCGAGCGCGCTCGTCGGCGGTCTCGCGGCGCTCATCGCGCTGCGCGTCGTCGTCGGCCTCGGCCTCGGCGCCGAACTGCCGGTCGCGAGCACGTATGTGAGCGAGCTCGCACCGGCCCGCATGCGTGGACGGCTCATCGTCGTGCTCGAGGCGTTCTGGGCGGTCGGCTGGACGGCCGCCGCTCTCATCGGCTACTTCGTCATCCCGAACGTCGACGACGGGTGGCGATGGGCGTTCGCCCTCGGAGCGATCCCCGCGGTGTACGCGCTGATCGTCCGTTGGGGGCTGCCGGAATCACCGCGCTGGCTCGAACGGCAGGGTCGGCACGCGGAGGCGGCGCGGGTCGTCGCGACGTTCGAAGCCTCCGCGGCGGTCGCGGCTCCGAGTTCGCAGAAGGCCGAGTCGTCGCCGGCGGCGACCACCGCGCCGCCCGCCGTCGCCGCGAACGCCGCACGTCGCCTGTCGTCCCTCTGGTCGGCCGAGTTCCGCGTGCGCACCGCGGCGCTCTGGGCCGTCTGGTTCTGCGTCAACTTCTCGTACTACGGCGCGTTCATCTGGATCCCGTCGATCCTGTTCGCCCAGGGCTACGACCTCGTGAAGTCGTTCGGGTTCACGCTCATCATCACGCTCGCGCAGCTTCCGGGCTACGCGCTCGCGGCTTGGCTCATCGAAGTGTGGGGGCGCCGCGCCACGCTGTCGGTGTTCCTCGCGGGGTCGGCCGCTTCGGCGCTCATCTTCGGGACTGCGACGAGTGAAGGCGTCATCATCGCCGCAGGGATGGCGCTGTCGTTCTTCAACCTGGGGGCGTGGGGCGCGCTGTACGCTGCGACCCCCGAGAACTACCCGACCTCGCTGCGTGCCACGGGCTCTGGATGGGCGGCCGGTGTCGGACGTATCGCGTCGATCATCGCGCCGCTGTCCGTGCCGTGGCTCCTCCGGGCGGGCGGCACACCGCTCCTGTTCGCGGTGTTCGGTGCCTTCTTCGTCGTCGCTGCCGCTGCGACGTGGGGGCTCGCCGACCGTCGCGGCGTCGCGCTCGACGACCGCTGACGCCGGGACCCGCGCGAGGGTCGTAGGCTCGTCGAGTGGCATCCGTACGCTTCGTCGCCATCGGCGACTCGTTCACTGAAGGTGTGGGCGATGAGCTCCCCGACGGCGCGGTGCGCGGCTGGGCAGACCTCGTCGCCGAGGGATGGGCGGCGTCGCTCGGCGAGCCGATCGAGTACGCGAACCTCGCGATCCGCGGCAAGCTCATCTGGCCGATCGTCGAGCAGCAGCTCGAGCCCGCGCTCGCGCTGAAACCGACGCACCTCTCGTTCAACGGCGGCGGCAACGACATGCTGCGCCCGCGCACCTCGATCGCGCACATCGCCGACGCGTTCGGCCAGGTGCTGCGCCGCTGCGATGAGGAGGGCGTTCAGCTGATCCTCCTCTCGGGTGCAAACCCCTCTGCACAGCTGCCCCTCAGCCGGCTGATCCAGCGCCGCGGCGACCTCATGTCGGCCGCGGTCGTGGGGCGGATCGACGAGCGACCGGATGTCATCCGCGCGCTCAACTGGCCGGATGCCGAGCTGACCGACCCGTCGTTCTGGTCGGAGGACCGACTGCACATGAACAGCCGCGGGCACCACCGGGTCGCCGCGCGCGTGCTCGAATCGCTCGGCGAGCAGGTCCCCGACGGATGGTGGGCACTGCCCGCGCTGCCGCCCGCGGCGGCGCTCGCACGGCGCGAGTACTTCCGGGAGCACCTCGGCCCGTGGGTGAAGCGGCGCCTCACCGGAACCTCGTCGGGAGATGGACGGGAGCCGAAGTTCGGCGGCGGCTGGACCGAGGTCGCTGCGCACTGACGGGCGCTGTCGCGGGCCCGCCGGCGGTCACGGACGGTCGCTGGCGGTCATGACCGACTGCCACGCCGACGAGCCCGGTGTCAAGGGCATCGCCCTGCTGTGGTGGGGTGCGCCAGCATGGTCGCCGTCACCTCTCAACCCGAAGGAGCATCCTCATGAGCATCGGAGCAGGAATCTTCCTCTTCGTCATCGGCGCCATTCTGGTCTTCGCCGTCAACGTCGACACGAGCCAGTTCATCGATCTCCACCTGGTCGGCTACATCCTGATGGGCGCGGGCGTGGTCGTCTTCCTGATCGGCATCGTTCTGCTCTTCCGTCGTCGTTCGACGGAGCAGATCACACACCAGGTCGACCCGGTCGCGGGGGAGCGGGTCACCCGCACCGAGTCACGGTCATCGGGTGACGGGGTCGTCTGACCCGTGTCCCGCTTTCCTGGATGACCCGCGGGGCTGATCCCATCCGATCAGCACGCGGGTCTTCCGGCGTTCTATGACGATGAAGACCCAGCCGAGCACCCACAGCGGCACCTGTGTGAGGAAGGCGAGCCGGAAGGCATCCAACCGGTAGGTGTCGGGCGTTCCCGCGCCCTGCAGGTCGAGCGCGAGCCCGATGGCGAATATCGCGACGAGCGCGGCGAGGAAGCCGCCGACGTTCGTGATGCCGGTCGCCGTGCTGAGTCGATGCGCGGGGTTGTGGGTGCGGGCGTGATCGAAGGCGATCATCGAGGCCGGTCCGCCCATCGCGAGCGCAAAGGCGAGCACGTAGAGGAGCCAGAGCGGAGCTGGTCCCGGCCAGACGATGACGAGCATCCACGCGATGAACTGGGTCGCGATCGAGGGGAGCACGAGAGCACGCGAACGCAGGTGCGGAATGCGCCGGGAGAGGTCGCCCATGACGGGACCGAGGACCATGCCGATGACGACATACGTCGAGAGGACTCCCGCCGCATGAGGCTTCGACAGCCCTTCCCCGGCCGTGAGGAACGGCATGCCCCACAGCAGGACGAAGGCCGTGCCTGCGAAGGGCGTCGTGAAGTGCGACCAGAACGCGAGGCGTGTGCCCGGGTGCGCCCAGGCGGCACGGATGCCGACGCCGGTGTCCATCGACGAGCGCACGACCTTGATCGCGCCGGTGTCGGTGTTCACCGAGACATCGGCGGCCCGCTCCGGGGGATGATTGCGGATGAAGACGAAGACGAGGATCGCGAAGAGGATGCAGAGGCCCGCGATACTGCCGAACGCGATCTCCCAACTCGTGGCGTGCAGGAGCGCGGCGAGCGGGGCGAGGGCGAGGAGCTGCCCGCCCTGGCCGACAAGCCCCGTCAGTTGGCTCATCAAAGGCCCTCGCTGCGCGGGGAACCAGGTGGCGATGAGGCGCAGGACGCTCGGGAAGACCGCCGCGTCGCCCGCGCCGATGAGCATACGGGCGAAGATGGCGACGCCGACGCTGGGGGAGAAGGCGAGCGTGAGCTGGCCGACCGCCATCAGCACCATGCCGATCGTCATGATGGGACGCGCTCCGTACCGGTCGAGCAGCAGGCCGATCGGGATCTGCATCCCGCCGTAGACGGCGAGTTGCACCACCGCGAACATCGACAGCGTGGCGGCGTCGGCGCCGAAACGCTCCGCCGTGTCGACACCCACCGCCGACAGGGAGGAGCGGTTGATGACGGCCAGCATGTAGGCGGCGACTCCGACGCTCCAGATGAACCAGCCACGCCACCCCGGACCCGTGGTGCCGACGGGGGCGGGGGCGGGGATCACCCCTCAACGCTACCCCTCGGGGCATGGCGTCGTGACCCACCGGTGAGCGATCATGGAGCATGGTCAGGCTCCGCGCGCACAACATCGCCGTCTCTCTCGACGGGTTCGCCACGGGGGAGGGGCAGTCTCTGGACGCCCCGTTCGGCCACGCCGGCGGGCGCCTCATGTCATGGTTCTTCCCGACGCACACCTTCGTCCGAGCGTCGGGGCACGAGTCCGAGTCCGTCGGCGGCGGCAGCCACGGCGTCGACGACGCCTTCGCCGCCGCCGCCTGGCAGGGCATCGGTGCGGAGATCATGGGCCGCCGCAAGTTCGGCCCGCAGCAGGGTCCCTGGGAGGACGAGTCCTGGACGGGGTGGTGGGGAGACGAGCCGCCGTTCCACACGCCGGTCGTCGTCCTGACCCATCATCCGAGGTCGGACGTCGCAGTGGGGGAGACGACCTTCCTCTTCCGCGATCTCAGCCCGGTGGATGCCCTGTCCCTCGCGGCGGCGGAGGCGGACGGGCTCGACGTACGCCTCGGTGGGGGACCGACGGTCATCCGCGAGTTCCTCGAAGCGGATCTCGTCGACCATCTGCACGTCGTGGTGGTGCCGATCCTGCTCGGGCGAGGGGAGCGGCTGTGGGACGGCCTCGAAGGGATCGAAGAGCGGTTCGACATCGAGGCGACCGCGTCACCGTCGGGCGTCGTCCACTATGTCTGGACGCGGACGCCGCGCGCGTAGCGAGGCGTCCGCCCGCGCTCTGTCGCGGCGCTCAGTCGTCGGCGATGACCGCGTACTCCGAGCCGGACCGGGTCCGCTCCAGCAGCTGGTGGTCGACGAGGTAGCGGCGAAGGACGGCGACGTCTTCGTTGGGTGCGTACGCACGCACGCGGTCGTTCACCTCGGTCTCCGTGAGCACGTCGCCGGGGGAGAAGGCGCGCACCGCGATCCAGGCGAGCAGCGCCCGCCTCTCCGCGGAGTCGGCCGGATAGCGGTCGATCGTCCGGTCGGCGAGATGGGCCAGCTCCGGGATCTCCGTCGAATAGAAGACCACCGCCCCGCCCGCCTCCGCAT
>ERZ781399.3942-NODE-3942-length-11060-cov-4.933121_pt1 | contig 11060 bp, 9 predicted proteins | sample MGYA00511014_ERZ781399 | MGnify/ENA primary metagenome ERZ781399 (study PRJEB29847, sample SAMN06458254) | wastewater metagenome | isolation source: Wastewater bioreactor | place: South Africa: Cape Town | study: EMG produced TPA metagenomics assembly of the...
TGAAAGAGTGGTGAAATAATTTAATCTAAAGGAAATCTGTCAGAGTGAATAAGACAGATAGAGAAAAAGAACGAATACACATGCAGACAGACGCACACAAACACAATAAGCAAAATAACAACAAGAGTCATACTAATGAAAATAAACCAATCAAACGAAATCGATTTTTATCGAGTTTTATTGAGATTTATCTTGTTTAACTTTGTCGATAATTGACACAATATTTTCGAAGATTTAAATCGATTTCTATCGAGATAATATAGGTGGCGCTATTAACAATCAGTCAACAGATCAATTTCGCTGGGAAATAATTAGCACATTCAGTGAACAAATCTATGATCGAATGTTTTCTTCAAGACAAAGAAAAACATCATCTGTTTTTCGTGTAATCGAATACGAAACGCTTCTTTTCTTTTGCCATCATCATCTCTCTTGAATTATCAATGAATAACTTATAGAGAACTTACTAAACTATAGCATTATTTTAGTCAGACACATTGTTTGAAATTTATTTCAAGCTGTTTGCGTAATATCTTTATTGTCCTATCAAAGATTATGATGACAACAACACAAGGAAGATCATAAAATAAACGAAACATGTTGACATTTGATATCTCTGATTGCAGAATCGAATAAACCAATCGAAATATCCTGTTGTCGTTTGTTCTTCGTTTTCTTTTCCTTTACAATTTTGTTGTGTTATTTCGTATTCGAATAACGACATGGGAAATACCGATTCGAAAATCGATTTTCGTGTTGCTGTTGTTCAATTAACATCTCGTAGTCAAGTAAATCGAATAGATAAGTACGAATTTCGAATGAATTCTTTTGGAATTTCATCTAGCAAATCGAACCAAACGATCAATCATTTTGGGATCAATTTTGGTCGGATAAAGTCTCGAGTGTTCAAGATATATTTGCTCTTGTTCCAGCTGCTGAAATCCGAGCATTAAGAGAAGAATTACCATCGAATTTAGCGACATTATGTAATAAACTTGTCGATCGACTACAATCAGCAGTCGAACATTCGTGTCAAACTCAACGAGATCAAACAGCTGGTTAGCAAAGAGAAATGTGAATTTTTAAAGTTTTTCTGTCGTTTGTTTTTCGAATAGCAATTAATTGTGTTCGGTTATTGACACGATTGTTACCGTATATTTTCGAAGAACCTGAATGGCGAGGATTCTTTTGGTCAGACATACCAGTCAATCAATCGACAACATCGAATGAAGTTCGGAGAAAAAAAACGAAAAACAAATTCGAAAGAATGAATTGATTTTGTTTAGGAACATGTCAATAAACCACCATTAGCTCAACGACTTATTCAAACCTTATGTGTATGAAACCGAAAGAAAAGACACGAGAAACTTCGATTTTGATTTGTTCTTCAATTAGGATCTTCTGTTTTGTCCTGATTTTACAGTTGCTTCGAAGAAGAAAAAAGGACCGGTACGAAGAATTCATTGTCTCGATCGTTAATTTCGTGATTTTCATAGGACAATCCTGAAGATATTCATACGATTGACAGTTGCGAGTACATTTGGGAAGCGGGCGTTGGTTTTTCTCAATCACCTGCTCACAGTCCGAGTCACGATCGAAATCGAACAGAAATTCTTAAACTTCTTCTCACTTGTTTCTCCGAATCGATTTACACGTCACCAACAGGTAATCATCAAACACACAGCTGTTCATTGTTCAGCATCATTTAACATCGATTCCTTTCATCTAGTTGAATTACATTCACATCCAAATAAATGGTTGACATATTTTACTTCCGATCGAAACCGGTAAAAAGTCGAAACTTTCGTCTTGAATTTAAATTTTTGCAAATTCTAGTCAAACATTGCCGCTGTTCACTTCGTTGGTTAATATTGTTTTTTCTTACAATCCAGTCGGTTATTTACCGTATAATTATCTTCTTTTTACTGATACACGTGAACCTCTAGTCGAAGTTGCAACTCAGTTATTATGCATCACATTAGATAATAATTCTGTCGTGTCGAATTCGTCATCAATCGATGAGAGTTCGAATTTGTTTATTAACTATCTTTCTCGAATTCATCGAGACGACGTGAGGCCAACCCAAGACAAAAAAAGAACTGATTCGAACGTTTTCTGTTTGTTTTGAATAGGATTTTAATATTTTATTGAAAGGTTTTTGTCGATTGTTGAATAATCCATTGCTTCAAACATATCTACCTGGTTCGGCAAAGAAAATTGAATTTTATCAGGAATTATTGATTCTATTCTGGAAATTTTGTGATCGAAATAAAGTATTTCGAAAAGAATATTTTCAATCAAATTTTTTTATTATTATTTATTTAGAAATTTCTATATTATGTTCTCAAATCCAGTGAAGTTCTTGATATTGTCGTGCCTATTCTCTATTTTCTGAACAATGCTCGTACAGACGGATGTTTGTTTGATTTTTCTTGTTTGAAAGTGAGAAAAGGGGAACATGTTTGTCTCGTTTTCTAGCAAAACTTGGTCTCATGCATATCGGCGTTTTTATTTTATTGCTCTTGAGTGGTGAACGAAATTTTGGTGTCCGATTGAACAAACCTTATAGCATACGATTGCCAATGGACATTCCGATTTTTACGGGAACACACGCTGATTTATTAATCATAGTAAATCAAATAACAAAAAACAACACGAAAAGCTGGAAAAACTGTTTTATTTTGAGGTTTTTCATAAAATTATCGTTTCGGCACATCAACGTTTACAACCGTTGTACGATTGTTTGCTAACAATTATTGTTAATATTTCACCGTATTTGAAAAGTTTATCTATGGTTGCAAGTAATAAATTACTTCATCTCATTGAAGTACGAAATTTCGAATTGATTCGCAGAAAAATTTTCAAAGTCAAATTTCGAATTGTTTAGGCATTCAGTTCGCCTTGGTTTCTATTCGCTGCACCGGATAATCATCATTTAGTATTCTTCCTTCTCGAAGCATTTAACAATCTTATTCAATATCAATTCGATGGTAGAAAAACTTGAGTTTTAACGAGCAAATAACGCTTTTTCTTCTGTTTAAAGGAAATGCGAATCTTATCTATACAATTATCCGAAAACGGCAAGTATTTTTTACTTTGAGTAGTCTATCAACCGACGCTCCGAGTATTGCAAAATTAACAGCTAAAAATACGACAAATTCACCAAAGAAAAGTCTCGATAATTCCTCAAGCAAACAAATGATTTTTGAGAATAGTTCAAAAGTTGATGATGAACCCAAATTAAATCAAGATCCAACACAACAAATCACTTCAAATACACCTGGAATGGTCACTTCACTTCCTGAAATGCCATGTAAATATATCCTATTTACATTTTTCTTTCAATCGTTATCTCTTCTTCTAGCAATTCATAAAATGACTGAACGAACATTAGCTGCATCGGCTAGCATCGATGTCAATCAACAGACACGTACTGATACGACTAATTCGAACACTCCATCATCAACTCGAGTAAAAAAAATCAAATCATAATTATTTTTTCGTCTTGACTCTTGTTTTATTCATTAGCCAACTTCACCAACGATTTCATCGCAACAAACCGATGCTAATCATTGGTCACCGACGTCCGATTGGGTACAAACATGGAAAAGTAAACTTCCATTGCAGACAATTATGCGTGTCCTTCAAGTTCTCGTACCTCAAGTCGAAAAAATCTGCATGGAACGAGGTTTAACTGATGAAAGTGAAATTATTAAATTTCTTCAACATGGAACATTAGTCGGCTTATTGCCTGTGCCACATCCGATCCTAATCCGAAAGTATCAACCCAATGCCGGCACAGCCATGTGGTTTCGAACGTACATTTGGGGAGTGATTTATCTCAGGTGAATATCAAGACATTTGCTTCCCATTGACGAAACATGATGGATTTTTGATTTTCAGGAATGTCGATCCGCCGATTTGGTATGATACTGATGTGAAATTATTCGAAATTCAACGTGCTTGACAAACTGTTTCGTTTCTTTTTATTTTATTTCATTTTAATCTTCTTTACATCTACGTATTTATTCTGTAGTTCTTTTCGTTTCTATTACTTTCATCAATTTCTGATAAAGCATACCTCGAAAGATTCTATATACATATTAAAAAAAACGTATTTATTATTTGGATAATAAATGGAAGAAGAAAGAAAGAAAAGGACGAGATTAGAAGAGGATACGGGTATTTGAGGTCGTTTGGTCGTCTGTTTTTTTTTGTTGTTAAGCAAGTTAACTATTTTACACTTGAAATTTATTGTTATTGGTGAATGGATGTTAAAAAAAAGAAAGAATAAATACATACATGCAAACCATTGATTACAATCGTTCTTTTTTTAGGCAGAATATAACAAAAAAGCGGAATGTCTCGATTGATTTGCACTCAATGAAATGGATTTCCCGTTGAACAATACGTACATAATCAAACAAAACGCGACTGAGAAAGAGAAAGAAGGCAAAATATGCATACGTCTCGCGTTTAATGATGTGCAGAATTGTCATGTTCGACAGGCTAATTATCAACTGTCTGTCGAGTGATAAAAATATATAAAAACAGTGATGTTTAACAAAGAGTTAAGACCTATTGTTGTTATTTTTAAGAACAACAATCGGTGTGTAAGCTATCATAGACAAATTTCATGTCATTAGAGATTTATTCTTTCCATTGAGAAATCAATTGTTGGTAGAGAATAGAAGTTAAACTATTAATTCCGGGGATTTTTTTCCTCTGTAGTAATATATATTGTGTAAGAGCACTTTTCTCTTTTTTTTCTCTCTCTTGTATTCATTGAACCAAAAGGAAGAAAATGACGCGAAGCTCAACTATATGTTCTAGGCACATGAGGATTGCTCCTCGTCGTCATCATCATCTATCAATACCTTAATACCAATAGAACAATAGTTTTCATCGAGTGACAATGAAATATTTACGAGTGATTTCTTTTCTTCAGGTTTGATTTAAAGACGCGTTTTCTTTTCTCATCAGCCATTTGATACATCGAAAATACACATCGACGAGAACGGCTTTTTCTCTTCATTCATGTACGTGCATAATGTACCGTATGTATATATAAGTGCCTGAATTTCGAAAGATTGAATTTCCATTTGAACAATGTTCAATCGTCTATGAATAGATGAGAATATCAAGTGTTTGTTGTGTCCAAGAAACGAGAGAAAAAGAATCCGTCAATAATTTCTTTTGCTAAAGGTTGGATGATTGTAAACCGAAGGCAAGAAACATTTTCTGATTTATCATTTAATTTCTCTTCTTTCGTATTTCGACCTTCTCCTCTTTCTCTTGTCATTTAAATCTTCTCATTCAATTCAATGTATGCCATTCATTTGCCTTTCATAGATTTTATTTTACTACATGTAAAATGTGTTTGTATTGAACACAAATACGTATGCATACATCGTCGGGTAAATATCAGAGAGAGAGAGAGAGAGAGAGAGAGGGAGAGAAAAAAAAAGAATGTTGTTATGTTTTGTACGAGGAACAAGAAGAGAATAGAAAAAGGATTGTATATTTGTGCACTAGTCTAATGACCGAACGAAACGAACGACAAAGAGAGAGAGAGTTAAGACGATTTTTTTCTCCTTCTTCTTCTTCGTCGTCGTCATCTTGTCTATATCTGTCTGTACGTGCTTTTACTCTCGTCGAAACAAGATCACATAGCACTTCAACACTATTTCCCCGTATCTCGAATGGAGAAAAACGAAGAAAATTGATCATTCATCCACATCGATAAAGTATGTTTGAATGTCCTTCATATGCGCTAGACATTCATCGATTTCTCTTTCTCTCCCTCTCTTTTTCTCTCGTTCCTTTTTTTTATTATTAATAAATATCGAATAGAAAAGAAGAATTGTCCTTGTCGAAATATAACTTTAATCGAATGTCTTTTCTCTCTAGTATTCGCATATTTGCGTGTGTATGTGTGCGTATGTTCGCAATTTTTAAATGACTTGGTGTGCAAAAATCTATGATATATTTAATGGTTGGAGTGAAAATGATGAACATGAATTACCGTCAACACCAGCTGTGAAATCAATTAATGGACTGCCTGATTCATCACTACGAAAATATCGAACTAATGATAGTCCCTATCTCGAACGATCACACTCAATTTCTAGTGTAAATAATCCAACAAATTACAATAGACAAAAGTATGTTGAGAAATAATAACAAAACACTGAGAAAGAAGAAGCTGATTTATCTTTTGATTTAGCCATAATCGACATAATTCATACGGAGAAAATTTTCAGTCACAAGATCAAAGATTGTATGGCGTCGCAACAATGTTTGTGAAATTGTTTCTCATGATTTTTCTTTTATGTTTGTTTTTTTTCTTTTTGTTTTGTTCAGTTCGAACATGTCACTCAATCTACCGACATATTCCAAGTACGTACATCTGTTCATAATCAATTGTTATCTATCCAGATGAAGATGATTTGATGTTTTTTTTTCAATAGATATATGTCGAACATCGATGAGTTAGCACGAAGTTATTCATTTGAAATACGTCGAAATCAAGATTCAATGGAAAATCAAACGCCAACAGTCAGATATCCGACATACTATCGTCAAGAGAATCTTTTCGATAAACTACCAGCACGATCATCATCGATCAATGTTTTGATGAATAGTTCAATCAATACGCATGATTATTCATTGACAAATCGAAAGGTAATCAGATTGATAGTTTTTTTTTTCTACAGATTCTGCACTTCGTTTATCTACTTATGTCGACTAATCAATGTGTGACGGTTTCAGTCTATCAATTCTCAGGGTTCGAACATTGTGTGACTAAAACAATTGCCTTTTCTCTTAATTAAACATCATACAAACTATGCTGAGAGAGGGTGAGGGCGTGTGTATATTGAGAAAAGCAGATGTTAAATAGTCGAAAAGGTTGTATATAAACTCTTTTGCCTATGTAATGAATAAATAATATTCGAGCAAAAAAAAATATGTAATTATCGTAACTATGATTCTCATCTATTCTCTTTGTCTTCTGTCCAAAAGGTCTCAATAGATCCACGATATTCAACACGTTCATCGTGCTCTATTCCGGAGTATGAAACTCAAGAAATCAATTATCGAACAAACGAACAAATTGCCAAAGCAATCCAATATAACATTAAAAATGTATGTGTATATTTATTATATTTTCTTGTCAATTCCTCTACGATTCTCTTGAGTTTTGAATTTTTTGACATGTTTTTGTTCCACATATATATAGATGTTAACATCATCAACCGGTTGTATACTTCCAATGATCTATCGATTTCCATCGAATGAAATGCTTGAATACAATGATCACTATCGTATCGAAGGCGGATACGACGATCCAACACAATGGATCATTCAAACGAAGATCGCGCCTGTTGAATGTCGAATTCAATCGGATAATGTTGCGTCGATCTATTCGAATTATTTTTACGATCAAGTACGAGAGAGAAAAAAAAACAACAGTGAAGTTTTTGTTTTCACATATTGTTTTTTTTGTTTTAGTATCATTATAATTTATATGCAATTGATCAAGAATTTAATCCCGTGATTATGTCGATAAAACCTCATGATGATAAATTGACAATCATTGTTCGAACAAAAGAAAGTTCGAAATGCATGGATTTAATCGAGCCTGATGCGAACGCTATTGATTATGTTTATCTATGCAAACAATTGTATCCCGATTTGCAAGTTGAACAATTTGAAAATTGTTCGAATTTAAAAGTACGAATTACAAAAGGAAAAAAAAAGATGCAAAGACTTCTGTGTTTTATAGGCTCAACAATTAATCAAAGCTTATGATGATAAATTAGAAACGCAGAAATTTAAATTCGGAATTATTTATCAACGTCGCGGACAAACAACCGAAGAAGAATTCTTCAATAACGAACGACATGGCCGAGCACTAGATGAATTTCTCGATATTCTTGCCACTCGAGTTTCATTGAAGAATTTCAAAGGCTATCGAGCAGGTCTCGATGTGAGCGAACAAACCGATTGTCCAATATCCTATTACGAATTGTACGATCAAAAAGAAATCATGTTTCATGTCAGCACATTACTACCATTCACACCGAATGATACGGCACAAATTCAACGCAAACGACACATCGGCAATGATATTGTTACGATTGTTTTTCAAGAAGAAAACACGCCTTTTCATCCGTCAATGATAAAATCAAATTTTCTACATGTTTTTCTTGTTATTCAACCTGTTCAAGTTCTTTCGAGAACGTGTTACAAAATGACCTTGGTCACTCGTAATGACATTCCTGAATTTTCGCCTGTTCTTCATCCGAATGTTGTCTATGTTCGTACAGCTGAACAATTGAAACCGTTTATACTTTCGAAATTAATCAATGCTGAATATGCAGCTTATCAATGTCGAACATTTGCCTTGTTACAACAACGAACACGTTGTTCGTATTTGAAGACTTTGTGCGAGAATTTAACGGAGAAAACATTCGATGAGCTTTGCGATGAAATCAAACGGTCTAGTCATCGACGTTTATCGTTGCTATCGAATGGAAATAATCGAAAGATCTTCTCGCAAATGAAACGAATGTTTACGCGAAGTAATAGTACGCCCGACGGACCATCGCCATCGCCACATATCATCAAATCCGAACAAATTAATAATGAAAAAGTACGACGAAAAGCGAAGAAATTATTGCGATTAGGTAAATCAATTGACGGCGAAGGTAATCAACGTTCATCAATCGCGATTTCATTGCCTGAGTAAGTCAAACAACAATAACAATCGATTCAATGATTTTCTGTGTTTTTTTAGTCAAGAATTATCTCGAGATAATGAATTCACCAATCGGTAGGACAGAAAAAATCATGTGAAGATCGGAAATTTATTGATTTTTTAGACGTCCTACGGGTCGAAGTAATGAAAGTCTAAACAGTAGCAGTGAAATGCCATCCTACGAACAACGTACGACTGTGTCAACGTATCCCGCTCGATCGTTACAAACCTACTACGGTGATGAATCAGATGAAGGCCTGGTAAAAATCATGAATTTCAGCAGAAACCATAACGTTTGTTCGATGGACTTTGTTTTTTAGGACAGTATGTCATCTGCAGATACGGGTTTTTCGCATAATCATAACCGTGTGCCATATGACAGCGACGATCAAGATGGTAAACGACGATTTTAAGACGGCAAAAAAGTCATTTTTTTGTTCTAATTTCGTTTTAGCTTATCGACAACAATTACGAGAGAAATGTCAGCCAGCACATATTGCAAATGTGAATAATAAACTTTGAAAGAAAAGGAGTTGTTTTTGAAAATCAGTTTTTGTTTTAGTCTTATCCATGGCATCGCATTTCTGGTCAACGTCAGAACAACATTCAAATCTACACGCCACAAACGGCTGGCATTCATATAAGCGAAGCGGCAACGGTCTAAACTTCTTCTTTTCATATACTGTCATTTTTATGAAAAATGTACTTAGCACTATACATATTTGTTTTATTTCGTTTTCTTTTTCATTTGTTTTTTTTTCTTCTACTTGTTGCTATTGTTGTTGTCGTCATCATTATACGTATATACATATATTATGCATTATTCTACAAAAGATTATTTTTTTTTCTCTTCTGCATTCATGAATACACGTTCATATATAATTCATTTGATTTTCAAAATAGACAAAAACTATATTGATTAATTCATTTATATAATCTAACAGAATTTTTTCTTTTTATTACTACTTGCAGTTAGTTTATTCGAATACCTGTCAAGAGTAATTCGTTCGACATTGGACACTTTGAATTGATTATTAGTAGATCGTATTCAAATGCTTTTTTAAATTTTCTATTTGAATAAGAGCTTAGGTTAATAAGCAATTTCGGTCTTCGAAGTGCACGTTTTTTTGAGTTTTATTTATTTGATTCTCTTGCTGTGTATGAAAATGCAGTCAGTTTCATTTGACGTCGAAATTATTTCTCAATGTTTGTGAATTACTTTACATATTGCATATCAAATCGAATCGTTTTCAAATAAGCAAAGAGAAAACCTTGATGGACAAGGTTAACGTCTATTTCATGTGAATATTATAAACCCAAGTAAACTATTGTCTTATTTGCTCGAGTCATTTTCGTTTACGTCAGATGTTCTTTTCACATAAAATAAAAAAAAGAAGAAGACGAAGAAAAAGAAGAAGAAGGTTAGGATACGACAAGTTGACTTCATCATCGATTTTTCTTTTGCTTTATCTTTAATCAACGCAAACACTTAACTCAATGGTAACAGTAGATACAGATACATAAAATGATCAAAAGCATGAAAATATCAAACAAACAAGTGCGAGAAAAACATTAATCATAGTACACAACTCATGATTCCTGTCGATTTACTACTAATCCAGACATATTGACCTTTTAATGAACATTTTTTTTTGTTCGGACTGTGATAAAAAGATGAAAAAACGACAATTGATTGTATGCTATTCGAGAGAATACATCAGATTACATTCATGTCGAACAAAAAAAGGACACGAATTCTCAATCTTGTCCTTGATTTCTCTGGTGCCATCAGAGCACAGGTGGGTTACATCATTAGTCCTTTTTTTTTCTTTTTCTTGTTCTCACATTCTGTTAGAATGTGTAGTTCGATGTGCTTACCTTCGTACAAATCGATCGATTTTTCTTCTTCTTCTTCTTCTTCTAGATGTTTTTGTCATTTAAAAACGACTTGAAATTTCAACGACATCGAAACAGATTGTATTTCTGATTATTTATCTTTATCAAAACAAAAATAAAGAACGACACTACGCTATTCAGGTAAGACGAAAGCAACACTTTTACAAGTCATCATATTCGATCTTTCTTTCTTCTTTTTTTTTTTGTTTCTTGTCGTTTCATTTTATATTACCCAAGTTGTGAACTCGAACAAGTCGAATAGAAATAAGTGAACTGTCATGTGAAATAATAGTGAATAAATGACCATTAAGTTTTCAATATAGAAGTGTGAATACGTTCACTTAAATGAAAACCTTGATTGGACGTGGACAAAACGATTGAATGTATAGAAATCGATTTTGTT
>ERZ781399.3945-NODE-3945-length-11051-cov-4.032103_pt1 | contig 11051 bp, 10 predicted proteins | sample MGYA00511014_ERZ781399 | MGnify/ENA primary metagenome ERZ781399 (study PRJEB29847, sample SAMN06458254) | wastewater metagenome | isolation source: Wastewater bioreactor | place: South Africa: Cape Town | study: EMG produced TPA metagenomics assembly of the...
CAAGTATTTTGTCTATTCAACAGACACAAATACTTATGAGCCATCATCATTCGAGTTTCCATTTGGTTTACAAGAATTTGGCGTTAATTCAATGATTATTGGTAGTGGGCAAAATGAACTAACTTTATGTGACATTTGAAGACCAATGGGTCAATATAACGTTTCTTGTTTCTCTTTATATGTACATGCATACATGTTATTTGTCTTTTAGTATTCGCTTGTTTTCTTCTTCTTTTTTTTCCTTTTTATAAAATAAAACTTCAGTAATTAATAGTATCAAATGATATTGGTATGAACGTTTGTCAATAACTTTCAAGTGCATTTACTTGTTTATGTACAATAAACATAGTCTCAAGGAGAAATGATATTGACATTATATTTTGATAGACAGTATGCTTGTCTTGTTTCATGTACATAACATCGAGTAAAGACAATCGTTAGAACGCATACCGATTATCGTGTCTGTGCATGCATATTATTGACATAATATTTTCTCTTTTTTCACATTGTACAAGTGTGCTATATACAATTTGATTGGCTTTTGTTTAATAAACAAAAAACACATTAATAGGTTGCTTATCTTGATTATCGCTAATCAAGCGTTTCTTTTTTTTCAATTGGCAAATGACTAGAAAAGGTAGTATATTGATCAATACCTTGTATAAACATATATTTGCTAATGACAAAGAACCAATTGATATTGCATTAATGTTTTCAAAAAACGACATTAACTTTGCATTCAGTTGACTTTCACGATTAATTAAAGGTGAAGGGCAAAAGAAACTTTAAAAAACTGGTCATGTTAGGCTGTTCCTTTCTCGTGATTATATATATCTGCTGTATTGTATGTATACTATTATTAAATCGTCGAACTACGATATGAAAAGCATTCCTACTTCTCCATCATCATTATCCAGTGAAGCTGATAGCTTGTCGTGTGGATCATCACACGAATGTTCGTCTACGTGTATGTCTTATCAGACAATGTTCAACCAAGTTAAAAATGAAAAATATCAGCCTCGTCCACAAAAAACTCTAGCAAATGAGTGTGCATCGAAATTTTTACAGCTCGAAGGTATTGCAGCAGAAAGACGTGAGATTCGTCGAAAACAAAATCGCGAATCAGCGAGAAGATCACGAAACAAGCGTATATTACTCCAACAAGAATTAGAAGAAACAATTCATAGTTTAGAAGAACAAGAACAAAAACATAGTGAAATGATTGAAAAATTACTATTATACAAAAAACAACTGGAGGGACAAGAACAACAACACATTGGTGATATCCAGAATTCAATGAATAAACTGAAACCAGCGAAATGGGAACCATATGAAGATGAGGATGAATCGAATTATAAAAGAATATCGATCGATTATTCTGATATATCTGTTAAAGAAGAACCACTTTCACCATTGCCTCCATGGGAATTGGCTTTTAGTATAGATAATGACTGATTGATTTTGTTTTTCTAACGCAAAACTCATGTAAAAATGAAACAGCATTAATTTGGTTATTTTTTTTTATTTTCATAAAATATAATAAATAGATCGTAGCACAACTCATCTTATTTCCTTATTTTGAAGGTGTGCTTAATTATCAACCGTAATAGGATCATGTATAATAATGTCACATTGTTCTTTACTGTGCACTGTTTCATTCATTCATTAATTTACGTAAAATAGTAGTCATTTTTTTATGAAAGTAATCATTTTGATATCATATTATGATCTAGTAGTTCATGAATTAGTCATAGAAGAAGTGTCCGATTAATTATCGAGATTAATGGAATCGTTTTTGTTTTATTTGCATAAAAATACTTCCTATCATCAGACATTGTCTTCTTTTGAATAAATATTGTTTTTTTTTATTATATAAAAACATTTTTCAGTTAACGAAATTGAATTTTTTTCTTGGATAGCTAAAACATATGCTGATTAATTCAATATAAACACAATCGAAATCGAACAAACAAAAGAGAAAAAAAGAAAATTCTTCTTTTAAAAATTATTGTGTGACATTTTTTGTCCTCTCTCCTTCTCTCGCCTCTCGTTTTAATAGTTAACAATAACAATATTGTTTTTTTCCATCGTCACAATAGACGACGTTTCTTTTTTGCTTTGTTTTGTTTTTCTTTCTTATTAGAAATTGAATCTCTTGATTTGCACGGAAGTAAACCAAGAAAAAGTCGTCTAGTGAAACCATATAACTATATTATTAATTTAGTCGATTGAGTAGAAAAAAAAGTCAAAAATATCATGGCATCGCCACGAATTCAAACAGCTCGATCGAGAGCGAGCCGAAGTCAAAGTTTAAATGAGCCGAGATTGAAAACAGCAGGTCCATTAAATTCCAGCCGTGCTAATAAATCATATCGTTGTCCGCCAACACCTCCGCCCGAAGTACAGTTCGAACGCGAACGAAGTTTCGTTCTTGATTGTAAAGCTGTTTCGAATATTTCCAATGATTATTCGAAAACAAATCCCAAACTAGGCTCGGTCATTCCGCCGTATGATGCTCAAACAGATCATCATGCTCAAAATTATTTTCAATCGTTCGGCATGGAGCAAATCTTAGATCGAGCTGGACAAGTAGATTGACAGATTTCATTGGAAATATTTTCGAACTCATTGTTCTAGTTACATGATCATGAATCAACTGCTGGCCGAGTACACGATCGATTTTATAAAAGTGGTTACGGTTTTCGTTATTTATCTCGACGAAATAAATTCGGCTCTGGTTAGAAAACTTGATGAAAATATATATTTTTGATAAAAGAAAAAGATTTTTTTTTGTTTTAGGACATTCAATCGAAGAAATTCGTGGACATGAATTATTTTTAAGTGATCCTAAACCGGTCATTAATTACAATGGACTATTTGGTAAAATCGTAGATTTTATTGATTTCAAAATTTCATAGATTATTTCTTAAGGCTATCGTCGTAACAATCCATCACTTCGTCGACAGCCGACAATCGGTACGATTACATTACAAAAAAATGAAAATCCAGTTCATCAACGTTCAACAGTTGGTTGTGGTCGACCGTATGCTTTCCATTGTCAATGCCGATTTGATAATCCATGTCGATGCCATAATCAAGATGAACTCTGTCCATGTACTGCTACAGCACAGATGGTTAATATATAAACGAAATAATAAAATAAATAATCGGAAAATTGTGATAAACTATTTGACTTTGCGTATTGACAAAATGTTTCATCGATTTTTGTTTGACATTCAGCGATGCCATTGCAACGAGAACTTTCGTGAACACAATATGAATCATTACAATCGAGAAGATTTTCATTTGAACATTGATTTGACGAAGTTTTACGAGTCAATACAGCGAAAAATAATTGGAATCTATGAGCAAAATTTTCATCATATTGATTCATTGAGAAGGATGGACGAATTAATTCAAGATAGATAACATGCGTTTGAGATACATATTCATTTGTGTTCAACAATGATTCAGATTTCGATGATATCAATGGACAATTATAGGAAATTGTTTCATCATTCTACAGAACAAAGAAAAATCGATCTTTTATTGTTTTTGTTTTCTGATAAAATTTGAATTTACATCGAAGATTTTTAAACACGACGGTTTCGTCGAATCGGACAACATATCATCTTTTTCATAATCAGTCGCGATATCTCGATTCATCATTGAATTAAAAACAAGTCGTATTCGACTATTGACAGCTGCTCGTAATTCTAGTGTGCATTCTTCATAAATTTCATCTGCATCATATTCATCTAGAAAAATCAAATACAAACAAAAAAATAGGTCAACAAATTAATTTCATTCGATACCATGTTGAGTATATGGATTATGTGAGTAAATAAATCCTGACGGCCATCTAATACAATCGAAATAAAGAACAATTATCAAAAGAAAAAATGTATGTATACGCAGTTAAATTAATAAACATTGGCTGAGAATTGAATTCGGGCTGTTCTTTGCAATAGGAATACAATGTTTGATTGATAATTACACGTGGTTTCATAACAACTAAAAAGCCAAAAGAAAGTCATGAATTTCTTTTTCAAATATAATTAAATACAAAATGGAATCGATGAGTTGAAATTAATATGATTAGTCGTTGTAAGATCAACGAAATGATTGAATACAAATAGCAAACAAATTAACATTGAATTGAATTAAGAAAAGAAATAGTCTGGTCGACGACTCAATTATTTTGACTGTTTGTTTAGTGTCGATTTCTGCTAACAAATCAACACGTATGTTGCTTGATCTCTTGTCGAGAAAGAGAATGTTTATAAGTACGTCATCGGTCTTATTAGACTTCTTCATCGTCTTCCGACTGTTGTAGTAAAAATATATGCACATTCATCGGAAAATCATACTTGGCACACGTTTCTTTTCTTCTCTTATTTGATTACTATAATTGTCCTTGTATTCGTAATGAGATGAGAAGAAAGAAAATCATAAAGTTCAACATACGGAGGGAAAGAAATCAGATTGATTCTTTTGCAAACACAACAAAAAAAAAGGAAACAGCTTCAAAATTTGTTTTATCTTTTATTCGAAAAAAAAATGATCCATTTAGGCAGACAGAGCATAGACAGGTGCGTTACTCAAGCGTGACGTGCATATATTGAATAACATGTCCTTGTCACACGAGATAATTTAATGGCCTTTTCTCAATAACGAAAATGCAACCTTGACGATTACTTTGAAAAAAAAACCAGTTTTAAAAAAATATAAAAGAATAAAATTGATATTATCTACAAAATATAAGAGTAGTTTATCATAATTAAGAAGAAGAAAAATAATTCAATCATATTCAATGATTCTATTTCGATGGATTAAAAACGAATTGAGCCTAGAGAACGAACGAATGTTTTGATATTTTTTTTATTGTCTCGAGGTTTTTTTCGTTCTTTTTCTTTTTCTTCAATATACACTACACATAATAATTATTACTATGGGCTACTTTATGTTTGTTTGATTTCAAAGGCAAAATTAACATTCGAAACGATGAATTACGATCCAAATCAGGTTCTCGATGACGCTCCTCTGTTCACAATTCCTCCTAGTTTACCTCCACCGAATCCAATGATGTTTAATCAACCAATACCAATGCCAGCGAAAGCACCGAAACCTAAATCAGTACCTTTCGCTAATGTTCCTAGTTTGCATATACCTGCGATTGCATTACTTGCTCTATCGTGGATTTTGCATACTATTGCAACATTCATTCCCTATTGGGCGAATTATTCTGGAGTGAACAAGTCTCGAGCAGGTTAATTGAAAAGATTTTCTTTTAATTTAAATTTATTTCTTCGTCCCTTTTGAAAAAAAATCAAGGTCTTTGGAGTGCTCGAAATTTCGATTTTTATTCCATACAAAATTTTTATTTTCCCGAACCGAATACGTTCCAAAATTTAACCAATTCAATTCGATTTACACAAGCGAATACAAAAGGTATTTCATACATTGGTTTTTGTTCAATAATTGATTTATTCCTTTTCTTTTTTATTTCTCAGGATACATGATAACTGTTCAATTTCTAATGACATTCAATTTCGTTTTTATGTTAATTGTACTCGCATTATTAATAGTCGATTATCTATTTTCCCGAAAATCTCCTCAAAATCCACGTAGTTTACTTATTCGAACTCAGAATACATGCGATACAGTTTTAATATACAGCCTTTTACTCTACATTCTTTATGTATTCAGTATGAATTGTTTTCTTGAAAATATGTTTCTATTCGTATATCGATGATTTGTTTTTTAGCTGTATTTGAATTTGCAGCTTGGGTTACTTATGTTGGATCTAGACATGACAATTCTTGGAAGATGAATGCATCATTCGTATTAACAGTGATTACAAGTGTTTTTTTAATACTTGTTTTTATCATGTATGCAATAGAATTTGTGAAAACATTTGGGTAAGATTTGATTTTTGAATGAAAAAGAAAAACTTAGTTGAAATTCTTCTATAGGAAAAATCGTGTGTCTTGGGATTATTGGTATGGTCCGTATATTGAATGGAGTTTATTTATTTATTTGACAGCATTACTTTTTCTTCTTCTTGTTATATGTTGTCCGGAATGGGCCTACGCAAAAGTAGATCGTTATTCATTTTTTGCTGAAATCGGTCTTTTCAAACAATGTCATCTATCAGTTATATACAAAAAAACTCCATCGCCTAATCGTTGTACTTTATCTCATCCACCAAGCAATCAATGTAAATTATCAATTTCGAAAATTTTTCTTGATTTCTATGTTTTTATTTGTTTGTATTTAAAGCGTGGGTAAATGCTTCCCAAGCATTTATGTTAATGTCGTATATCGTGGGAATAATTGTGTTAGCTGTTGCGGTTGTTTTTCGTACTGAATTTCAGCATACTCCTACTGGTTATCGTGCTACTCGTGTTACACAACCAATGTTTTCATATATTATCTCAGGATTAATACTATTCTTTTGTTGTAAGAGAATATTATTCCAATCATGAATTGTTAAATTTGAATTTTTAGTTATTTTTTCATTGATTGGCATATCAATATTTGGTTCAAGAGTGTTTCGACATAATATTAATTCCAATTGGGGATTCATTCTCGCTGTTTTTGCGATGATTCTTTTTCTTATTACTGGTATTTTAATTATTTTAGATGCTCTTCATAGTAAGAAACAATTAACGTAAGATTTCCATTAGAAATAAAAAAAAAGAAATGTGTATCGCTTAGATGATGTTGTTTTGAATTTTAGTGCAAAAAATGCGTCGTCAGCAGAGAAATTGTTATTTCCAGAACCATTGAATCAGCGTGCATCCATGATGCAACCATTAATTAGTCCAGAACCGCCACCACCACCACCAGTATTTCCCATGGAAAATATTGAACCTTGGCAAGGCATGGCACCATATAATTTCCCACCTTATCCACAGCCTTCAATGTATCCGTATAACAACGAACCTCAACAATATCCGGTTGCACCTGTAACTGAAATGGCTCTAGCAAATTATTTTCATCAAATGCAAAACAATCCGCAATTATCACCTGCATTGTACAATGAAGGATTGATAGATTATTCAAATACTAATAATAATAATTTGATATCCAATCCAAATCAACGTATCGGTGATATCTATGAGAATAGAAATCTAAATGATGTAGTTCGTTTACATTTTGTTCAACGGCAACGTTTAAGATATAATCACGAGCGTTTATTAGAAAGATACAGTCGTTTACGTGCTCCTTATGTATCTCAATATAAAACCTATGGTACAAGTTCATTGCCAGGAAGAAATTATGATCAATATTTACAAGAAATGGGTGGTTATGGTGGCGATAATTCCTTAGGAGCAAACTCCGTTGCAGCATGGTCACGTGCAGGTATTGGCTCATCGGATGAAACCTATCGATGGATGGATCAGAATTCATTGGAACCTTTACCGAGAGATGCAAGTTCGTTTATGCAACATACGCGAGACTATCCAACGTCAATTGTACTTGCCGAACGATTCGAACCCGTCAAAATCTATAATCATCCAGTTTTTGGACCGATACCAGCTTATCTTCGACCGATATATAAGAAAACAAAAGATGTTAAACCAAAGCAGAATATTCGTCAACAAAAAATTGACGTTCAAAAGATTCCTCCTGGATATGTCATATATAAAAATTGGAAAGATCAATATGATAAATTAATTCCCGTAAATCCTGTTCTGTTCAATGCTTATACCGAACGTAGAAATGGTTCAATAAAAACTTATGGTCAATCGTTATATGCACCGTCATTGTCTCTGAAAAATGATAAACAAGAAACTTATTATGAAGATACATCAAATCTATCGGAATCAGATGGTGAAACAAAGCCATTGGATAAATATGATATTTCATCTGTCAATCAGTACAATAAACTACACTCGATATCGAATTATAAAGACGAGTCAAAATTCGACATTAACTGTACGTATACTTTTCGACCTTGAACGCACTTTGTTTAATTGTTTTGCTCTCATAAAACAGGAAGTGATTTATTTTTTCCCGGGAAAAGAAAGTCATTCATTTCATTTTCTAAAAAAAGAAGAACTTCCGTTTCAAAAATATTTCTTATTATATATTGAAAAGCAGTAGAATTCAATAATATAGACCAATTAAATCATGTCTATTGTTCATAAATTTAATCATTCTTCTATTAATCATGTTTGATTTCGAAGAGTAAATAAATCTATAGACGATATTTTATTTTTCGACAATCAATTTGGTAAAAATTCGATTAACACTTTTCATTTGTTGGGATGTTCGAATATGTCATTTTCTCTTTTGTTTTATTTAATCTAGATCTATACACTTCTCCGAGGACAAATATGATTGGCAAAGAAAATCTAATTAAAACATCGAACTCAACTTCTTTAAATACATCCAACAAGAACGCATCTTTATTATCAGCTAATAAAACTACTATCGAAAGTGACTCGAGTGACGATGACGATGATGATGAAGAGAATAGACCGACACATCGACAAGTAAATAGAAAGTAATGAATATTTCAATTTGATTATTTCTTTTTTTGATTCTATTACGTGTAAACATCTTCGTTTAGATCGACAACAACAAGAATACAAAAGAATGCAGACATTATTTCATCTTCTTCTGAAAATGATGATTGAATACATTTTAGTTGTAGAGTTCTTTTTCCATTTCTAAATATAAATATATATTTCTTAATCAATCAACGAGCGAAATAATGTTGCAGAGAGAAGGAGAAAAACAACAAGAACTTGAATGAACAAATGATTATGACAAAATATGTTTTAATAACAGCTATTTTGCTTGAGGCTATAAGATTTGATTAGTTCGAGACTGTTGATTCCTATGTGTAATTAGATACTTATTCGTTAGTTTATTTTAGCAATCTCTCGGAGGTTTATCAAAACAAAGAAAGCAAATACTGCATCCAATCATTTTTTTATGTATAAATAGTCAGAAATTATTTTTGGACGTGTAAACTCAGTGAACTGTTAGCACATTGATCTTTCTTGTTCTCATCTACGTATGAATAGAAATAAAAGATAGTTAGCTGGTGTCCTCCTTTTATCTAGCACGACATATCCTTGCATAATGAAATAATGTTCTTTTCATCAGTAATTTCTAGGGTATTTCAATCAACTAGAACTTCGTATTCTCAAGAAATACGTATATTTATGCACTCGGCACGTCATGACAATTTCCTTTGTTCTTGTCCTTGTCACACGACAATCTTGATGGAATCTGTAGTTGAATTTGATCGCTATGTGAAAAATAAAAAACAAAACTTTCCTAAGGATATTGTGTATATTGAATGACAAGTAATATTTAGAAGCACGAGTTGAAAGATAGAAAAAAATATATTGTGACAAATTACATTTGTAAAATATTAATGTTTTTTCCTTTAAGAAGTACATTGTAAGCTCTCCACCTCGATGAGTAAATTATTAACGTATTTCAAAAATTAATGAAAACAACGTCTGACAACGTCTTTTGAAGAATATAAGTGCTAAATCATGGGAGTATTAATCCTGTCGGTGAATCAGTACATTGATAAACCCTAGTATCTGTAACAGATAACGCCCACAAACGAGCGCATTATTATTTTTGATTTTTCTGTTCATTCATTCAGAAGAGAATGTCAAAGTTGATAAAGCTAATTTGCCCTTTATTCATCCATGAAAAGAATTATTGACTTCATACGTAAAAGAATTCTTTAATTTCGGACAAGAAAATCAACCTATCATGAAAGTGTTGTAATATTTTATGAGAAAAAAGAACTATTCTTAATAATCAATATTAATTTATTTGAAATTTTGTTTTATTTTCTTCATATTTATTTTACACTTAAGTTTAAAAAAAGCAAATTGTTCTGAATACTTTCCGATTTTCTATTGCGGAAATGGCATTTACGTGCTTGTAATCATCAATGTAAATTCTGATCAATTTTTTATTTTCTTTTGTTTATTGACTAGAACATTGATGAGAATTTTTCACAGCATCGAGACTATTCAAACGAATATTTTTCTAATTTATCATCAGATAATCATCTTGTTTGATGAAACCAAAAGGGAATATATATACATCATTTCATCTTCATCATAGACAGAAAATAAGAGAAATATAAAGAGAGAGAAAAAAAAACATAATCTATATCTCTATAATCTATCTCCGTTGCCATCAAATAAACTGTTTTTGTTTTTGTCGGAGTTTCTCATTTTCTTCGTTATCTACAGTAATAGACATGGATTATTGCGATTAAGCATTATTTTCAAACTCATTATATGACATGAAATAAGTAGAACTGACATTTAGTTTCTATGAATTTAAAAAGTCAAGGTAAGAAAAGTTTATAAATAAACTATTCGTTTCCTTAGTTTTTTGCACGTAGACAAAAGGAACTCGTATTGAACTAGAATGAGAATATGGAAAACTGCTAATGAGCAAGAAGTTGACATAAAAGTATTCATTTAATTTTCTATTTCATTTCCTCTAATAAAACATTGAAATGTGTAATTCTGTCTGACGATTTCACGTGTATTGTGCGACTTGAATCTTGACAAATGATTCGAATATATTCTATAGAGATGCACACTAAGTTGTTAATCATATTTTCCCGCTTTTGTTTCTATCATTTTTTTTCTTTTATAACCTTGAAGAATGAAAGAAAATCAGCAGTGATGACTTCTTTTGTTTAGTCTCTATGTAATTCCAGTTAGCTTTATAAATTCGACATGTCGATAGGGGATAAGTAGATCACGCGATAAACCGAAACATGCTGACCTATTCATATGCATTAATCAAAGAACATTGCGATCTTGGCAAGATTTAAATAATTCTATTGTGCGACAGTTTCTTAAGACGATTCAATAAACTTTTATTTTAAGTGATAATTAATATGGAAATTAAAATGAGGAGAACGTTTAAATTTTGAGCAATTAGAAAATAGATTGTCATGAATAACATCGGAAATATAAACATCCTGTTTTGTTTACTAACACATGATTATGGATCCATATAAGCAAGTCAATTGAAGAGATCTTCTT
>ERZ781399.3951-NODE-3951-length-11041-cov-4.277080_pt1 | contig 11041 bp, 8 predicted proteins | sample MGYA00511014_ERZ781399 | MGnify/ENA primary metagenome ERZ781399 (study PRJEB29847, sample SAMN06458254) | wastewater metagenome | isolation source: Wastewater bioreactor | place: South Africa: Cape Town | study: EMG produced TPA metagenomics assembly of the...
AGAAAAAAGATTTCACGAATTACACGAGGAATAACCCCCTTCGCTTTTTTTTCTATTACTAAACTAGACAATACGCGAACAGCAGCAGCAGTATCAATAGAAATAAGAAATATCGAAATCATCTGTTACATATTAAGAATGTAACATTTCTCGAAGTTTTGATTTTTCTTTTATTTGATATTAAGATCATATTTTGTTATTTGATTATGTTTACATTATTACCATCGATTTATTTTGTTGCTGTTCATTATATTCGACGATGGAATTCCCCGTATTATTATGAAGAAAATTCTATCAAAGAAGAAGTAGAAAATCAACAACAAGTACAAAACAAATAAATTGATACTCAAACACAAATCAAGCCATCAAATGATTTATCGTTAATAGAATCGGATGCAAATCTTCTTCTAAATACTAATCCGCCAATATCAAATGATATTTCCCAACAATTAACTCGTTCCGAATCACCGAAGAAAAACGGTTATTTAATTCCGACTAATGACGAGGATGAACAACATAAAACAATTAAATTACGTGCAAAAAAATCTCATCATTCCTCGTCATTGTTAAATGTCGAAAGACGTAAAACCTTTACAGGTAACCTTACCGAAGATGATATTGTCTATTTAATGAACGAGACAGGATTCACTCGAGAACAAATTCTCCTATGGTATAGCGATTTTCTTGTATGTAATCGATCTAATTTAAATATCAAACATTGTCATATATGTGCTGCGTTTTGTGTTTTAGCGTGATTGCCCCGATGGAAAACTATCGAAAGCAAAATTTATTGATATTTATAAACAGTTTTATAAGAAAGGTCAAGTTGCAAAGTTTTGCGAACATGCCTTTCGTGTTTTTGATAAAGATGGCTCGGGTTATATTGGTATGTGATCTTTGATTTTGTAAATGAGATTAATTACTCTTTTGTCTTTTTATTTTTCTCTACAGATTTTATTGAATTTCTCATTGCTGTTAGTATGACTTCGACGAAAGATCCAATACGAAAAACTGAATTATTCTTTTCAATGTATGACATTGATCGAAATGGTTTAATCGATGAGACAGAAATGCGATGTGTCGTTGAAGTAAGTGTTCGTGTGCATAAATATTCAAAACATTATCATGTTTTTCTCTCTCCGATTAGTTATGAATAATTGCGCTTTCAAAATATTTTTGATGAATGTGTTTATTCCTTTCGTTTTAGTCGATCTATGAATTAATGGGTATTGACATACAGGATTCGACAAGAATCGATACGAAAGTTCGAGAAATATTTGCTAAAGCTCAATGTGATCAATCGGGATATTTACGAAAGGAACAATTCGAATTGGCTTGTAAAAATGATCGACATATTCGTAAATTATTAGTTCCAAATACGAAGGCTCCCTCTGCTCGATAATTGTCAAAAAACAACAACAACGAAAAACAGACTTTGTAGTCGAATGATTGATTGTGTTGTATATACGATGTTCTAGTCAAGAAAAAATTCTAATTTTCAAATGTTTGTTTGAATCTCTTGCGGAACAAATTTTGTAAATGAAAAGCGAAAAAACATCTATATTTGTTATGGTAATTTTTTGATTTTATCATCGATAAATACCCCAAAGGTGACATATTCAGTTTTCCGTTTGTTTTTTTTCTCTTTCTCTCTCTCTGTATTTTTTTAAATGTAAGTAATCTTACCACATGTTAGATGATACAACGAACTTAACAATAAAAGAAAATTCTTTAATTTAACAATGAACATCATGTACTCAAATATCTCAAGTGTTTAACTAGCCGCAAGAAATGTGTTCAATGGTACTTCGAGTTTTTTATGTTTGAAAATAATAAAAATACGCACTACTCAAGTGAATGCGTCATCCAATCAAAGAAATTAATGTAACGATAAAATCTATGGAAATTTGTTTTTTTGATTAGAAAAGATAACTTTTGACAGTTCAATTCAAATCCAATGGACGCGTCTTACTTTAAAGTGTTTATATGCATAGAAAATAAATTTGAATAAATTATTGTAATTTTTTCCTTGTACGAAGACAAAAATATTTTTATTAATCAATATGAAGAAAAAAAAACCTTTGATTTTTCAAAATGTCCTCCTGTCGAACAAAAATTGACAGATTTCTTAATGTTCTTCTTCAGTTTTTTTTTAAATATTTTCACAAATGATGACAAAACTTTAGCCCGCAAAACAAAACAAACTGATATCGAATGTCACTTGAGGAACACACACACACACACATGTGGGAATTATTATCAGAAAAAATGTATCATTCTTCTGTTCATGTAAAAGATCTTTACATAAACAGAAAAAGAGAAGAAAAAAAACGACACAAAGAGAATAAGAAAAAAAAGAAATTCTGTTTAAAATTGCTTATATGATGGAGAATTGTGAGTAAATACATTTGAAATCTCTAGAAATTCAGTTCCGTTTTTAAGTGGCTGATGGTGCAAGTAATTTTCGTAGATAATCATCTTGTAAACAGCCAGTGACGAATTCATCTTTAGATAATTTTTGATCGCTATTAACGTCCATTTTCGAAAAGATTTGATCGACCTTGATGTCCGGTGAATTCGTGCCTTTTTTCTCTTCGCCAAGAAGATCATAAATAGCCTATATTGAAATCGAAAACAATGATCTCAACTCATTGCCATTTGTTTTTCAAGGTTCTATTTACTTACATCCATAATTTTTTTCATTTCTTTCTTCTCGATATATCCATTACGATCAATATCTAATCAATAAAACAAGACGAAATAGGATCAAATATTATCGATGATCGATTTTCTGTCAACATACCATACATTGAAAATGCCCATTCTAATTTCTTCTTCGGATCTTGTTGTGCCGTAATTGATATTGCAATTAAAAATTCGCCAAAATCTACAATAGATGAATAATAATAATATTCATTACTTCCTTTCTCATTCAGTTCATCTCGTTTTTCATTCTTGAGAATTGTCGATATGAATAATTTATACAAAGATTACAAGTGAATCTAATCATTCATCTTATTTTTTCTGATGTCACACCATATTTCTTTCTGATCATTTCATCCTTCGAGCTATTTCAATACATTTGAGTACGCTTGATGTGTTCGAGCAATGAAAATTTATGCATTGTAAATTGCATGTTAGTTTTCATTGAACATGCATTTTTCTCTTATTTTTTTGTTGACTCAATCTCAAGAGAGATTTACATATAAACAGGGAATCAAAAAAAAGCGAATGTATAGCTGTGAAAACAAATTTCTAGTTATTAGAAATGTGCTTTTACCTATATTGCCAGATCCATCGGTGTCAAATGTTCGAAAAACATATTCACAAAACTTCTCCGCTTTTCCAGTTGGATAGAATTGTTTGTAAACTTCGATGAATTTTTTCTTATTCAGTTTTCCACTTGGACAATCTTTCTGTAAAATCAAAAAAAGGACAATGTAAAGCGTGGGAATCAAATGTCATTAGGATATATATAAAACTGTTTCTCCTCCGATCATTTGTCCTTTAGTAAAAGTACAGATAGAGACCGACATTTTCTTCTTTTTTTTTATTCTTTGGTATTAATAAATCTTAACAAGATTTTCGTTGACGATGAAAATCATCGAGTGAAATAGGAATGGCATGTCAATCAGAGGATCTCATTGAAAATAAAAAAAAAAGCAAATTTCCGGAAATGAAAATCATTATGCTGAGCACAAGCTGAATACATCGTAGTCGATTTTGTTTTTGATTTTTCTTGCACATTGAATTCGAGAGCAATTGACAACACATTAGCAGAGAAGAATCGATTGTGATCGAGTGGATTGTCTGGGCAGAGATTTGCTTCGATCTTTTTTCTTCTTTTTTTTTCTTTCTCTAGTTGTTTTTTTCGAGCATTCTTATCTAATGAACACAGAGTGCTTCAACACGATGACAATACTTCAAGCTTGCGCCTCAAGTAATGTGATCGGATGCATTGACATAGCTGATGCAATTAGGCAAGAGCACAACTTTCTCCTCTCTAATAAACCGATGACTTCAGATAGAATAAGAGAAACACAGAAAAAAAAATGACTACGCTTGAAACCAAGAGAGAGAGAGAGCGGAAAGGAAGAACTGCTAAAAATTTTCTTGAATGAAATAGGAGCATTATGAAAAAATAATCTCTGATAAAGCTTCCATGAGGGTATTAGTATATCTACGTACGTAGATCCTATGAAAACGCGTTCTTTGACTATGATAATATTAATTTGTCGGTTTGACATTATGAGTCAAGTGTTCATTTTTTTCCTACTTCTATTATATTACATTATGAAATGAAATCGAGAGAAGAAATTTGATTTTTCTTTTTGTCTTTTTTTGTTCTAATGAGACAAATTATCGACTTACAAGAAAACCTGAATGCCATTCGCGCACTTGTTGAGGTGTGAAACCAGATAAATTAGACAATTCCGTTACATCTGCATCTGATAGATTCTTGCCACGTTTTGTACGTGTTTCACTATTACCCATTTGTTTGAAAAGTAAATGTACGAGTACGAGAAGTTCAAATCTAAAATAACGAATTGAAAGCTTAGTACAAAAAAAACACAGAAAGAACGAGTATATTTGTGCGTCGAAATAGAATACGATAAAGACAGGTGACAGATTGCTCGTTGAATATATGTGACTGTCTATGTTTTCTTTTGCATTTTCACGTTTCAAATGAATAAAGAGGAGAAATAGAACATGATGACGAGAAAGAGAAAAGAGAAAAATGAGAATAGAAAAAAGAAGAAAGGGATAAAGAGAAAGAAAAGAAAATAGAGAAGAGGAAAAAGAAGAAGAAGAAGAAGAAGAAGAAAAGGAGAGAATAACTTCAAAGTTCTTTTTTATACGCTTTTTTAAACTTATTTACTACTAATATCACTAATCATTTACTACTTAATAACGACATAAGACAATTAAAGGTTTTAATAAACTATCCAATTAATTTAATTCATTATTGCCAAAAGAAAAACAGAAGAAAATGTTTTGAATTCTTATATTTTTTTATTTAAAATCTTTTTACGCCAATGATAAATACAAATACGAATGCATCTATGGATGTATACACGCTAGTGGAATAATAGGAATAGGAGGAAAAAAAAGTGCCATCGGAGACAAGCTAAAATTTTTTTTCTATATATACTATATGTTAATGTCTCGAGCATTTTCTTTCCTGTATTTTAAAAATTCCATAAATACGCCTATAACAAAATAATGAATTCGATTCACTGCCTTACACTTACGACGTCATATACACTTCATCTGCGTAAAGACATGCTTTTTTTCTTCAAAAAACGCATCATCATACATGTCGTCTACCTGCGTAATAGTTCTCATATAAGTATATATATATAGATGAAAAAAAAAACTCAAGTATATGCGTAAGAAAAAAGAAGAGAATACAGAACAACAGCTTCACATCGAGCTGTTCTTTCTCTCTCTCTCTTCTTTATTAAGATTTGCTTCGCTGATTTTCGTTTATATCATTGTTCATTTATGCTAATAAACGCACTCAATACATTAGTTATTTTTCTTCTTCTTCGCTCTCTTGTCTAAAAACTCGACAATTATTAAAAGAAAATGAATAGAATATTTTAGATTTATGAATCACTACCTGCACGTAATCGTAGATAAATATGTTTCTTTCTTTTTTCCTCTGCACTCTCTTATCTGGTGATATGTATATTTGTATGACTACATGTTTTAGAATTACTTGCATTTTTCTTTTTCCTCTCGACCGCTAAACAAGTTTCAGAACTTGTCAGTTTTCTCGTCGAATGGTAATAGAACACTAAATATAAAAAAAATAACAAACTAAACGAGTAAGACTCACGAGTAAAAATAAGAAAAGTGGTCATTATACACGTTAGAAATGAAATATAATGAGATAAATAATGATTTATTTGTTTGTCTGCGTAATAAACGCAGAGATTAATGGTCAACTGACATTTAATTGATGTGGCTAATTCTATTTTTTTGATCAAGGTTCATTTTTATTGCATGTCAGTGGTTATTTTGTCTTGTAAGAAAGAAAAGAATGAATCGATATACGTATGAAATGAAAAATCGAAAGAAAAAAGGCGACATATTTGCATTTAATCATCGTGTTCTAACTAGGAAATTATTATAAATTATGTATATAATTACTTTTACTTCTTTTTTTAAAGAAATGACAAATACTTTGAAATATTATTGATTATGTTCTTTATTATTATTATTATTATTGTTGTCAATAAAACAAAAGATAAAGAATCATTTTGGTATTTGCACCCAAGGTTTACTTTCGAGAATGTGTTCAACTGACGAATCAGCCAGTGCAGGTTCGTCGTCATCAAGTCCGAAAAATATAGGCGATGGTGAACAACTTCGTTTACGCATCAGTCTTGATGATGGCATTTGTCGATGAGAGACTGTTAAAAAATTGTTTTTAACTTCTTCTTCTTCGTCGCTGTTGTTCTCATCCGTTGTTGTCTCTTGATCATTTTCATCTAATTCTTCATTAATTGTCACAAATCGAAGTAATTGCAGTGCATCATGGGACAATTCCGATGCATCTTTTTTCGTACTGATTTCAGACCGAAGTCGTTCGAAATATTGATGAATTCTTTTATTTTTTCTTCGATTTTTAATCATATGTGCCACTTGTATAACAAAAAGAAATATTCCAATCATTATCAATTGTAATATCAATAGAATATGATCACCTTGACTTCCATGTTTCTTATTATGATGATGTTCTTCATCGATAGGTCCTAATTTCGTACAATAATGTAAAATATGTTGGTATGTTTGTTTTCGTTTCGTTGATTTGACATATTTGTGAAATATAGTTTTTGTTCGGTTTGCACTTGGTATTAGAACGAGACAGAATGTGAAACGATCAATTCTTTTTCCTTTAATTTCTTTTTCATAATAACCTGAAAATGAACCAATATAAATCGTATGATTAATATTGGGAGTTTTTGATATATAGAGACGTGCATCATAAATAACATTTGATTGCCGAAAAAATCCTGTTGAACTTAGATCAAATTTAATTAATAATGTATTATGGTCAATAATATCATAAGTAAAAAAGTCATAATCTAGAATTGCTAAGTGATTAATAGCATTGACCAGAATAGAATCAGTCGAAATGAAAATCAACAGATATTTGATGATATTTGACATGCGTGTCGTTCTTATCAACAAAAACCGGTTTTATATCGTTTCACTTTATGCACATGTCATCGTTTGCCTTTCTTTACATTGATAAAATCTTCTTCTTTTTTTATAAATTTTTATATGTAACATTTTGGCAAGGACTTTCTTTGATATCATTTGTTTTCCTCAAAATTCTGATTATTTGAAGAAATTGTAACCATGCAAATGCCAAAATAAAGAAGCACAAAAAGCGCACAAGAGAAAAAAAACCATACCGTTGTAATCAAACACGTTTTCTTTTTCCCGATTGACAACAACTGTTGCTCATATTTGTTTGGTTGTTCGAACAGTAAGTTAAATAAGACAAGAATTGAAAAAGAATGAATCTCGTTCTTTCCGTAGTCTGCATGCCAATCCTCATGAAATAATAACCATTTGTGTGTGTGTGTTGTGTTTTTTCTTCTCAATCACTACAACACATCGATAACGACGACGCAGACGCACATTTTCTTTTTTTTTATTTGAACAACAATAAGCTACTAATCGAGTGGAATTGAGAATCGCAAAAGAAGAAAAGAATTACTCTTGAAAATGATTTGTCCAAAATGCGGCCGATTTTTATTAGCACGCGAAGGTATTCTTCAAGCTGGTCGAAAGTATCATCCTCAATGTTGGACATGTGGTGAATAGAACAAATTCGAATAAATTCAATCAAGATTGATTTTGTTTTTCTAGCACAATGCTCGATACCATTGACATCATGGATTCGACAGGCTCCATTGTCAGGCGACTATCTTTGTAATAGTTGTCACATTAAGACATACGGATTAAAAGAAGGTTTAGTTGTAATCAATTGGCAAAAACAGAACAAGTCAATGGTTTCGACAAATCAACGGTAAATTTGAGTTTTTCTTTGTAGAATTTGAAGAAAATATTCGTTTCTTTTAGAGTTTCAACTATGATCGACGATATTCTATTGATTTAAAAATCAATCCTTATCAAACTAATCCTTTTGTATTTATTTTTATTTTTTTCGAAGAGAAAATAAAGAGAAAATCTGCTTATTCTATAATTTGGTGACATCTGTCAAACTAAGACTTTCTGATTGGAGGCAAATCTGAAATCATGACTCACGAATCTCCCAAAGAGAAGAAAAAGAAAGGCATTTTGCTGCAATAACTACAGTAAGACTCGTTCGATGAACCAACTCTTTCGTTTACGTCCATTGATTTCATCGATATGCCAAACATCGATCCGTCCATTTCATTTCTCATCAATTCGATCAATCGATTGGGCTGATATTGATGAATATACCAATAAAGTCAATACATCCGTTTTTGTAACCACTGATGTTTATGAAAAAGATGGTAAAGGAAAATCTTGATTCAAATATAATTCGTATTCTATGTTTAACCAGATGAATGGATTCAATATGAATCTCGTCGAAACGAACGTTTGCGTAAACGTCGTGAAGAATTTCTTCTCGGTCCTCCTAAACGTCAATCAGTAACTTCAACTTGCTCGTCAACATTCACAAAAACCGTGCCCGATGTTCAATACGATCCGAACGGCGATCGTCCGAAACAAATCAATGATCCTTATCTACCAGCGCCACAAAAATGTATTTTTTGCACGAATAATATTAAAATTGACTTTCGTAATACGAAATTACTCAGTCAATTCATATCACCGCAGACTGGTTTCGTTTTCAATCAACGTATAACAGGATTATGTTATTTCAAACAAGTCGAAATCGAAAAAGCGATTCTCAAAGCTCGACGATTCAATTTAATGCCATACAAATGGAAAGAAACGGTCTATTTAGATGATCCGAAATTATTCAATCCATATGAGAATAATTTGAAAAAAGTCGTTCATGCCGAAAAAGAGAAATATGGACATTAGGTTTTTCTTTATGTTTTTCATAAGAATGAAGTTTAAAAAAAACTAGAATATACATCATTTGTTTTTCTTTTCAGATTGTTGAATATGACCGAGTCAACGAAAGTATCTCCGAAAAAAGATTGGCTTTTCTGGAGTAAAATCATCGCTACACAATATCTCATTCGACATGCTTTTTGGAAGAGTTTTTCTTTGCCAATTATCATCGGACAAGTATCTCAACATGACAAAACTGAGTACGAATAAACAACGAAATCTTAAAACTGACAAGTTCATTCACTCAATTTTAGTTTTACACAAACAAATTACGTCACAATTGTATATATTCTCATAGCATTCCATTTCATAAGTGGAGTTTTAGTCAGTGATCGGAAATTTCGTCATGCACTCGGTTTCATTCCCCATATAATTGCAATGGGATGTACAGCTTATTTATATTACATGAGTGTTTATCATCAATTAACAGCTTGGCTAAAAGTATAGAAACTAAAGATCTTCGATTATTTATTATTTGAGTTTTAATGATCAATTTTAGATTCGAATTATAATTCATTCGATGGGTACGATGTCGACATTTTGTTTTATTGCTAGTTTGCATACGAAAAGTCCATCGTTTCGATCGATTCTACGTCGTTTATCATCGTATTTAAATGTGTTCTATTTTATTCTCAATGCTTATGTACTTTGGTGGTCGACTGATGAAAAACAACTTTTCAACAAACATCTTCTTTGGATAATTGTTCTTTCTTGTCATTCGATAATTTCTTTTCTTGTCTCGGGTGGTTTTTGTTTAGAAATTTTTGTTATTCAATCATGTCGATTTGCATTGTATTTGATTTTATCGAATCTTTGTCTCGATTTCTTGATTCTATATAATCAATTTCAATCGAAAACTAATTTTTGGTTGATTATTGATTATATTGTCGATGATCTGGCGATACTTTGCGGAGGTTTTTATTACTATCATTTTAATTTAAATCGTGATAAGAAAAACAATTGAAAACACTTGTATTTTAGTCAAATGAAATGTTCATTTCTTCGTGTTTTTCGTCTTTTTCAGATATAAATTATGGGTAAAGACGGAGGTTTTCTAACGCCGAAAGCCATCGGCAATCGAATCAAAGCGAAAGGCTTGCAGAAATTACGTTGGTATTGTCAAACTTGTCAAAAACAATGTCGAGACGAGGTAAATTTATTTATTAATACGCGAAAGAAAGACAAATGTTGATTTAGAATGGCTTCAAATGTCATGTTCAAAGTGAATCACATCAACGGCAATTATTACTCGTCGGTGAAAATGCTGGCAAATTCATTGCGAATTATTCACAGTAAATGATTAATTCATTTGGATTTCGAGTTTTAATGTTTTTTCTTGTTCGTCTAGTGAATTTCATAGCGGATTTATCAGCACATTACGTCGAACATTTGGCACGAAACGTGTTCTTGCCAATACAGTTTACTGTGAATATATTAAAGATCGTGATCATGTGCATTTGAATGCGACACGATGGGTAGCCGTTGCAGGTTATGTTCGTTGGCTTGGCAGTCAAGGTAAAACATTGATGTTTCTTGTTGAAAAAGAAGAAAATTTGCTTGTTTAGGAATTTGTGAAATTGAACAAACGGAAAAAGGTTGGTATTTGACGTTGATTGATAAAGATGCTGAGTCTGTTCGACGTGAAATGGATGCGGAGAAAAAGGAAAAAATGGACTTAGATGATGAACAACAACGACAGAAATTAATCGCTGAACAAGTTTGTTTTGTTTGTAAAAAAAAACGAAAACTTCGAAAAGTATTTGTTCTCAGATTCGACGTGATAAAGAACGTGGTATTCAACATGTCGAACCGGTTTATACGGAATTAAATCGAATCGATGAAGAAGAAAAAGGTATGTTTTCTTGCTTCACTCTTCTCTCTTGATTTCATATCTTGTTTTAGTTCAAGTTACATTCAATAAAATAGCTGTCACTGAAAAGAAAAAAGTTCT
>ERZ781399.3957-NODE-3957-length-11022-cov-4.291602_pt1 | contig 11022 bp, 9 predicted proteins | sample MGYA00511014_ERZ781399 | MGnify/ENA primary metagenome ERZ781399 (study PRJEB29847, sample SAMN06458254) | wastewater metagenome | isolation source: Wastewater bioreactor | place: South Africa: Cape Town | study: EMG produced TPA metagenomics assembly of the...
AAAATTTTAACATAAATATTTGTATAGGTTACATCGCATGATTCACCGGGATATTTCGTTACTTGAGCAGCTCCAGAATAGATTTGAATAATCAAACTAATCAATGGCATTAGGTATATAGATAAATGAGCTAAAATAATTAGTTTAAAATTGGCAACATAAACATTTCGATTGAAAACGATTTGAGCATAACGACAAAGATTTAATGCAAGTAAAATATAGACTTCTGTGATGTTGAGATAATTATCAAGAGCTGCTTCGGTATAACATACAAATGCAGACCATGTTTGATTGACTATACATTCATATGTTGTTGTATGAACAATAAATGTAACAAAAAATCGAATAAGAAGTAGAATATCGGTAATTAAATATGCGTAAAGCCATTGCATACTTTTCTGTCGTACTGTTGGACAGATAACGAGTTGAAACCAAAATATTGAATGAGTTAATACTGCAATGATGCATACGTATAAAGATGGTCGTCGATTGTCAATTGATGTTTGATTCCAAAGAAGTGCTGGCAAACATGTTTCATTCGTTGTTTGTCGATTTGAAATTATTGACATTGAAATTTGAAAATAATTTCTTTTAATTATGTGTGTTTGAGTTTGATTAAGATAACTTCAAATCTGACTGACAACGCACTTGCATTTCTATCTAATCATATTAAAAAAGAAATAATAATTTTAATTAAAAAAAAAGACTCTCGTGAAGTTCTATTAACTTTAAAGCTACCTCAAAGACTTTTCTCTATTATGAAACATAGGATAATTATAGTTCTTCAGCGGAATGAGTGCAGGTTGACCATATTTTGTACTTTAGTTTATCTATTATTTTGGGTCCGGACGAAGTTATTCGAAATAATAATTATCTGAGGATATGAGTTTTTCCTTCAATCATCAGGACATTGCATGATTTCAGCTAAGATAGATTATAGAAAAAAACTCATGAAAAAAATGTCAAACTGACAATGTAAACTATTAAATTTTCTCATTAAATCACAGTAGGAAGTCTTTAACTGACTTATGCTTTTGAAAATTAATACTTTGGACTATTCTGACTTCATTATTACTTATCCAATGATCAAATTTAGCGGAGAGTAAAATAAATGCCGTGAACTGTTTAAAAGAAGATCATGTCCTATTAATTCCGCATCCTAGCCTTCATAATGCTAAAAGACGAATAAAAGTATTGACAATTTGCGTCGTTTTTAATTATATATGAGAAGATTTTAAAGGATTAGTCTTAGAAATGATTTGCACAATATTCACGTTAGATAAAGATACTTTGTCAAAAATTGATCCTTATTTATTTTTCAAAACTAACAATTGCTAGAAAAACAAATATTTTCATCATTTAGTGTCAATATGTTTGGCTTGCAGAGTAACATTATTCATTTCTGGTTTAATTTGTCTCAATGTTCGATTAATTCTTGTTCGATAAGTTCTCTCTATATATTTTCGTATATTAGACCAAACACGTTGAAAGCGAACATCTAAAGCAGCGATAATAATTGGATCGACAGCGATTTCAATGAAATTTAATAATGATGCAATTGTTGTTAACTTTGATGTACCACTAGTGAATTGATAAACAATTAAATTTGGTGACCAAAGTAAAAGCCAAACAATGTAGAAAATAAAAAATTGTATGACTAACGAACGATGATATTTTTCACGAGCTGATACATGAAGTCGAGTTCGATTCAATCTTGAAGTTAAATGAATATGATGTATACTACAACCGATAACAACAATATTCAAAGCAATCGGTAGTGCAAATACAATGATAAGATTTAAAATTTGAATAACTATATTGTTATATGACACATCACATGTACCATCTGAATACATATTAACTTGTGCCCATTCTGTAGTTAATTCTAATATATACAGAATTATCGGAACGAAATAAATAAGTAAATGAGCGCAGATAAGTATTCGAACGTGAGTGATATATACGTCTTTGTTGTAAACGATTTGAATATATCGACAGATATTTAAAGCGAGAAGAATGTAGACTTCTAATGTGTTTAAATAAATATCAACTGTTGCTTCGAAATAACAAACAAATATAAGCCATGTCGATTGTAACGATGATTTATGTGGTGAATTTGTATGAACAATACAGAGAAAGAAATATCGAAAAAGAAGTAAAATATCGGTGATTAAATAGGCAAAGAGCCATTGCACAGATCTTTGACGAACTGATGAATAACAAATAACTTGAAGCCAAAAGAGAGAATGAGTTATAACAGCTATGATACAAACATAAAAACTAGCTTGTTGAAGATCAATTATAAATTGATTCAATATCGCAGAAAGCATTTGCGTTTGGTTCGTCGTCTGATGTATAAAAAGTACATTCATTATCTAAAATTAACTGTGTTTATAATAGATTAGTTTTATATAATTCCTATAAAATCTCAGTATGAAATCTTTTACGTAGTTATAAGTTTTCTCATTATCTTTGTATCAGATGGTTAAATTCCAAAGAAAAGTAAATAATTGACTCAATCCAAAAGTGTCATATCGTTTGTTTATTTTCTATCTTTTATGAACGGTTAAAAATAGGTGAGCACACCTGTTTTGCTCATCATTGTATTCTTATTTGCGTTTACTTGTCATTATTTCCTTCGTTTGCATGACTAAATCAAACTGCATTGTCTACTCGCTTTATATTTATTAGAAAAGAAGATAAAAGACAAAATAAAAACAATTGTCTCTATATGAAAAATTAAAATCTTGAAATATTTTATTTTTAACTGAATGAATATGAAAGTTTTATTCTACACCATTTTATTATTATACAGAGATTTTGTTATTTTTTAAATAATTAAGATTGGATCGAAATAACATGGGGGTTCATGTGAGTAGGCTGAATTTGTCTTTGCTGTATCATGCATCTATTTCTTATTATTCTCCAGATATTTTGCCATAGATTCCAAATTCTTACATCTAACGCACTGATAATAAATGGATCGAGAGCAATTTCAATAAAACTTAACAATCGAACACTGAAAATAGTATAAACATCTGTAGTAAATTGTGAAGCAACTATATTTGGTGACCAAAGAAGAAACCATACGATATAGAAGATAAAAAATTGAAAGACCAATGAACGATGATATTTTTCACGAGCTGTTGCACGGTGTTGTAGATGAACAGTTGAATGAATATAACAAATACTTGCATAGATCACGCCAATATTAAGACAGACAGGTAGAATAAAAAGAATAATAGTATTAAATAATCGAACATAAATATTAATATATTCTATTCGACATGTGACACCGATTTGAATGTCAAGACGAGCCCATTGAAGAATAATTTGCATTAAAAAATTAATCAATGGCGTCAAATAAATCATCAAATGAATGAGATTATTTGATTTAAAATTCGTTCGATGAACTATTTGAACATATCGACAAATATTCAATCCAAGTAAAATATAAGCTCCAATTGAATTTAAATATATATCAATAAATGCTTCGAAATAGCAATTAAAGAAAAACCAAATGTGATTCAACTCACATTCTGTCGAAGTCATACGAACAATAAATGTAAAGAAAAATCGAAAAAGAACTAGAATGTCGACAATTAAATAAGCGTAGAGCCATTGCATTGTTTTTTCTCGAATAATACCAGAAAAAATTAATTGAAACCAAAAAATGGAATGTATTATCGTACCTATAATACATACGCATAAAACTGGAACTCGAATTGTTCTATTAACTGAATTCCATTGTAATGAGAATGTACAAGTCGAGTTCATTTCTATTCTCTTTCTGTCGAAAGAACACGACTTTTGGAAAAGAAAATGCCAGAAGAACTTATTTATATCATTAATTTATCGACGAATATTTTATATTGACGTCAATAGATAAATATTTTTGTTCTTTTGATTGCAATGAACTATACTGTGAGTTAAAGGACAACGTCTGAAATTTTGTCACTTTTTTTATCTTCTTCATTTATTTATTTAAAATGATAAAAGCCAACAATATGTTTTGTTAACCACATTTACTTGTTTTTTTTTTTCTAATTCATTGAGAAGCTAAACATGACACATTTGTCATATAGTGTAAAGGAAACGATTTATCGCGAACGAACATCGATTATTAAACTAGTTTATGACTACGAAGAAAATCCGGATAAATCTGATTTAAATATTCAATATCGACATTATCGTGCAACAATCAAACGCGATGAATACGAACGTTTAATTGATAGTTATATGTCAAATAGTAATAATAATAATAATCGATTATTATTCGATGATTTCGTGCAAATCTTACGACCGATTATGATGGGTTCATATAAAGAACATGAATTAGATATTGCATTTGATTTATTAGATCGAAATCAATCGAATACGATTGATCTTGATGAATTTGTTAGTTTCTTAATAATTATTTCTCCGGATATAACAAAAGATATGTTATTACGATATATCAATCAAGAAGAAATTACTGAAAATCAACGATTGAATTTTAATCAATTCAATGATTTGGTTCTACGTGGACTTGGAAAAGATATTGTATGTGGACATATTTAGACCGAATGAATGGGCTCGATGCGATTGTCGTTGTCAATTAGAGAAATAAAAGCACATTATTTAATAACCTGGATTTTAATTTTCTTACTTCTACGACTAATAAAGAGTCTTTACATTTTAGTTCTATAGATATACGCAGATATTTAGACAAAAGTAAAGTTTGAACGAGAAGGCAAATAATATTTATTTCGACTGCTCTTTTTGCTAGCGTCCATGAGTAATTACTGATAACGGAGGTACTCGTATAGTTGACCAAGTATTGCGATTTAATGTTATGGGTACAATTCGTCTTTGACTTGTAGGATTCGATACAAGCATATTAATCATATAGAACCAGAGATTTTTCCATAACAACTGAAAGCGAACATCTAAAGCAGCGATAATAATTGGATCGACAGCGATTTCAATGAAATTTAATAATGATGCAATTGTTGTTAACTTTGATGTACCACTAGTGAATTGATAAACAATTAAATTTGGTGACCAAAGTAAAAGCCAAACAATGTAGAAAATAAAAAATTGTATGACTAACGAACGATGATATTTTTCACGAGCTGATACATGAAGTCGAGTTCGATTCAATCTTGAAGTTAAATGAATATGATGTATACTACAACCGATAACAACAATATTCAAAGCAATCGGTAGTGCAAATACAATGATAAGATTTAAAATTTGAATAACTATATTGTTATATGACACATCACATGAACCGCCAACAAAACGACTAACTTCAGCCCAACCAATTGATATTTGCATAAGATACATAATTATTGGAATAAAATAGATGATCACATGTGCACAAATGAGTAGTCGAAAGTGAGCTACATACGCATTTTTATTATGAACAATTTGAATATATCGACAGATATTTAAAGCGAGAAGAATGTAGACTTCTAATGTATTTAGATAATTATCGACTGTTGCTTCGAAATAACAAACAAATAAAGCCCATGCAGGATTAGGTATGCATTCATCCGATGTCGTATGAACAATGTAGACAAAGAAATATCGAAAAAGAAGTAAAATATCGGTGATTAAATAAGCATAGAGCCATTGCATGGATTTTTTTCGAACAGCCGGACAGAAAATAAGTTGAAGCCAAAAGAAAGAATGAGTAAAAGTTGCAATAATACACACATACAATATGAATCGTCGTTGTTCAAGTGTCGATTTACTCCATAATAAAGTCAATGGACAAGTTTTATTTGTATCATCCATGCTGAAGATTATTTAGGATATGATAAAATATTTTCAGATCGTCAAGAAAATGTATTGATCAATATAGACATCATCGAAGGCAGTTTATGAACACCAAAAAAAACAAAGAAACAAAATGAACGAGACAGGAAACCAACGAATATAATTAGATTGATCGAAACAAATGATTTGCTGATAGATATTTAGTTGGGAGTAAATAATCCTTGGAGAATCAATACTCGTAATCATCAAATGCTCAATTAATCGCATGTATTACTAAGAAGAAAAGTTAAGTTATCTTTTATTTTCCTCTAAATACATGAATCAGTATTTACTATGAGGTCACATGCAATATCAGATTATCATTGATATTGTTTCATTTTTTTTCTGAATATATATTTTACTACGAATGGCTTCTAGTGGCATCTAGTTAATTCGATAGAGTAGCAGGAAGAGGTTTGTGTTGTTGATGACATTATGAATGGCGAAGAGCAGATCTCTGGATCTTATTTTCTTGGATTTAGATCATTCAATTGGAATAAATAATACTTTCCATATAAACAAAACTCACAGCCCCTTTTTTTTAGTCATTGAAATTCTTTGATGAGTGAAATTTTGAAAATAAAAATACGAATTTGCTTTTCTCAGTTTCTACTACATGCATAAATCGTAGTAGAATTGTAATTTATGTTATCTAAAACATTTGTCGTTCTTAAATTTAAGTTTCTTTTCAGATGTTTTCACAAGTAATACCTTGGCAACGGGTAAAATAAATTCTTTTTCGTTGTTTATTGTGCAAAAAGTTGTCTTTTAAGGTTACAAGTCGATGTTTTCTTAGCTCTCGTGCTGTTCTTCTCCGAAACGCCTCATCATCAAGCAGCGGAGGTGGTAAGAAAAAAAAACAAAATGAATAACTCGTTCAAATAAAAACATTCTTTTTCATTTAGAACAACAATTTGATCTAGTTGTCATCGGTTCCGGACCCGGTGGATATGTAGCAGCTATCAAAGCTGCTCAACTCGGCCTTAAAGTACAACGCTTGTCATTGAGAATGTTTTCGTTTTTTTTTAACTTGTAAATTTCAGACAGCTTGTGTTGAAAAGAACGCTACATATGGTGGAACATGTCTTAATGTTGGTTGTATTCCATCCAAAGCTATGTTACACAATTCACATCTCTATCATATGGCTCAACATGGCGAACTCAAAAAACGAGGCATTGATGGTTCGTTGAAATGGAAAAAAACAAACATAAAAAGAGTTTTTACTTCCTCCTATTTCGATTTCTAGTTCAAGGTGTCTCACTTAATTTACCCGTCTTTTTACAACAAAAAGAAAATGCTGTTAAAGGCCTAACTGCTGGTGTTGCTTATTTATTTAAATCGAATAAAGTAAACACGAAATGAAGAAGTCAAGGATTATGTTCTATTGGTTTTTTTTAGGTCACCGGAATTCGCGGTTTCGGTAGTGTCAGTGCACCAGGCCAAGTAACAGTTAAAAAAGAAGATGGTTCAAGTGAAATACTTAAAGCTAAAAATATTCTTCTAGCTACTGGCTCGGAAGTAACACCATTTCCAGGTGTTGAAGTAAGTCGATCGTTTGAAAGAAGGACAAAAAATTAATAGTAATCAAATGAATTTCAACAATAGATTGACGAGGAAAGTATTGTCTCGTCTACCGGTGCACTTTCACTCAAACAAGTACCGAAAAAAATGGTCTTAATCGGTGCTGGTGTTATCGGTCTTGAATTAGGTTCTGTATGGAGCCGTTTAGGAGCTGATGTCACATGTGTAGAATTTCTATCGAATATTGGCGGTGTTGGCATTGATTTGGAAGTTAGTAAAGCATTTCAAAAAGTTTTGACAAAACAAGGTTTAAAATTCAAACTCGACACTAAAGTTACGTCTGCTGAAAAAACGAGTGAAGGCATTCGTGTTAATGTTGAAGGAGCCAAAGGTGGAAATAACGAAACACTCGATTGCGATACTTTACTTGTTTGTATTGGTCGACGACCGTTTACACAAAATCTCGGACTTGAAAATGTCGGCGTCAAATTAGACAAACGTGGCCGAATTGAAGTCGATAAGAATTTTCAAACAGCTTGCAAAGGTGTCTACGCCATTGGTGATTGTATTCAAGGACCAATGTTAGCACATAAAGCTGAAGATGAAGGCATTGTCTGTGTCGAAAGTATTGTGTCCAATCATGAACCACATATCGATTATAACTGTGTTCCAAGTGTTATTTACACATTTCCCGAAGTATCATGGGTTGGAAAAAGTGAAGAACAATTGAAACAAGAAGGTATTCAATATAAAGTCGGCAGATTTCCTATGGCTGCTAATAGTCGAGCAAAAACAATCAATGAACCCGAAGGTTTCGTTAAAGTTTTGTCCGATGCTAAAACCGATCGAATACTCGGCGTACATATGATTAACTCTGTTGCCGGTGAATTAATCAACGAAGCAGCTTTAGCTATGGAATATGGAGCATCCTGCGAAGATGTTGCACGTGTTTGCCATGCTCATCCAGTAAGATCTTTCGATTTTTCGAAAACAAACGAACGAACGCATTCTTTTCAATTTCTTCTAGACATGGTCCGAGTCATTAAAAGAAGCCAATCTCCAAGCTTACTTTGGCAAAGCTATCAATTTCACATAAAAAGATCACTATTGCGACATAGATAACATTATATATGTTTTTTTTCTTTTCTCATTCTAGTTCGATTTTTGTTTGTTTTTTTTTGTGAAGAAATTTTAGTTTACTATCAGTCGCATCATGTCTCTCTCTCTCTCTCTCTCTTTCTCTTTTTTCAACCGTATGTCGCATTTTTTCTCTTCTTCTTTCATTTACCTTAAATAAATTAAAAGAGAAAAAAAATGTTATCGATCTTCGTCGTCTAATAATAACAACACGAAAGAGTGAAAAGTTCAATTAAGGAAATGAATATTTTCCTATTTATTCAAATGATAGAAAAAGAAATCAAATACATTGATGAAAGAAATTCAATCGGTTGGATAATTAACCATCGACAAATATTTAAAATCAAGATTCGACGTATTTCTTTCGATTTCAAGAAGAAAAAGAAACTCATTTCGAAAGCTATTCATTTTTGAAGTACGTCATTTGGAGAAATAAATTTTATCGAACAATAAATTCATCAACTTGTTTTACTAATCATAAAAAAGAAAGACGAAGAAAAAAAGCATTTCTTTTTTTTACAGCAGTAACAACAACAGTAGCACTTATTTGTCATATTTTATTTTTAAATCGACTGAAAATCGATTTAACTCGTTACTTTTAAACTCAAGGTAAATCCTGACAAAATACTGATAGTCTTCAAAGAAGTACAAATAAATAAACTTGAGAAAAATATGTATGCAATTATTGACAATGATTTTAGATCAATAATTTATTATCGATCGTAGATAAACTAATATTGAAATAGATCGGTGTTGTTTCATTCTTCTTTCTTTTTCAAGAAGAAAAACTAATTAAAACAATAGACATACACACGCATACATGCTGTTATTGTTATTACTCAGCATGTTACGAAAATAGACTGACTAGATGTTGTTCTGTGAAAAGAAGAAAAAAACTATTTTCTTTTTTTTTTATTCAATATTATTGATTGAACTTCCTTCGGGTGTTTTAAGTAATATTTTCTCGCACGTAGATACTCAAATCGCATGCAGAGACAATTGCGTTTATTTGATCCTTATGCTTCCGAAGCACTACAACGCCCTTGTACTCGAACGAGAAAGACAGAACATACGTATAGTATTCTCTCTTTCTCCCCCTCTGTTTCTTGTCGTTATTGCTTTGCGAAAAACTGTTGAGATGCAAGCAATGAAAGTACGCAGAGAGAGAGAAACAACGATACTATTAAAAGACAAGTTGTCAGGTAAGGAGAAGAGAAGAAGAAGAAACGAAGAACAGGTGCTGATAAACATTCATAGCCTCTACTTTTATAAGAAAAACAGACAAACATCTTTACGTAATTTTCTCGATTTGCTTGTTCGAAGTATGATTTGAATTTGAATTGAAGATGAGATTGATTCTGTTGTGAAAATTTTGTCTAATGGCTTTAAATTATGAAACATTAATACGTGCTGCAAGTAAATCACCGGAACAACGTACAACAACTGAAATCAATGATTTTATTTTTCCATGGCTTAAACAATCATTGAAAAAGAAACAGGGTATTTTTCAGAAAATATCCGATGGTAAGCATGAAAATTTAAGAAAACTCGAAAACATTTCTATTTCTTTTAATCAGATGTCATTCAAGATATTTGTAAAACGATTATGTTAGAACGACGTCCAGCATGGGATGTTGTTATTCATCAAGGAGATCCTGGTGATACGTAAGTCAATTGAAATGATCGATCTACGGGATTTAAAAGAATCTTGTGTTTAGATTTTATATTATCTTGCAAGGTTCAGTGAATATCTATCGTTTTGATGATGATGGTCCCAAACCAGAACCATTGGTAATCGATACTGTTAGAGAATTTAATAGACTCGATGTTGATCCAGATAAACGCGAAGAATTAATCGCTCAATCATTTGGAAATTATGTTGTTACTTTAGGTTAGTCGAAAGTCTAGTTGAGAAATTTCATAGGAAATATTTTTCATCATAAAACAAAAAAAAAACTTTCTTCAGAAGGAAACCGTCTTGCATATAAAGATCGTAAGAATAAAAAAAGCTATTCGAGATGATTCATGTTGATGATTTTCTTCTCAAATTATTATTTATTAATTATTCATTTCTAATTTCTTTTTTTTTTCGTTTCAATATTTAGTGTCTGGTTTCGATTTCGGTGAACGTGCACTTATTACTAATGAGCCACGTAGTGCAACCGTTATGACAATCATTCCAACGGATTTATTAGTTGTTGATCGAGAAGTATTCAGTCGGTATGTTTTCAGCCTAATTGACATTTCTATTTATTTAACATGAATTCAATTATATTTGTTTGTGAATAAACAAATCATAGAACTCTTAAAACAGCACATGAAAAAGAATTACAGGAAAAAACAGAATTTATCAATCATTGTCCATTGTTTTCATCGTGGTCACCAAGACTCAAACGTTTAGTTAGTTTGAACTTAGAACGTGGCCGATTTTCCTACGACAACGTTCTTTATAAACAAGGGTCAAAAGCGGATGCCGTATATTTTATTTGGAGGTAAATAATGAATATATTATCCCATTTTTTGTAGTCTTCATTTTTATTTCTTTTTCAAATAAATATGTT
>ERZ781399.3962-NODE-3962-length-11014-cov-4.253490_pt1 | contig 11014 bp, 8 predicted proteins | sample MGYA00511014_ERZ781399 | MGnify/ENA primary metagenome ERZ781399 (study PRJEB29847, sample SAMN06458254) | wastewater metagenome | isolation source: Wastewater bioreactor | place: South Africa: Cape Town | study: EMG produced TPA metagenomics assembly of the...
CCGGCATTGAGGCCGCGGAAAATGCCCTTGCCTGTATGGTTGATCTTGCTGGTCTTGCCATGCACCAGGTGCGGCGCCCGGATCACTTCGCCGCCCAGCGCCTGGCCCATGGCCTGGTGACCCAGGCACACGCCGAGCATGGGTATCCGCGCCTTGAAGCGGTCGATGACCGAAAGGCATATGCCCGCCTCATTGGGCGTGCAGGGGCCGGGAGAAAGCAGGATCGCCTCTGGCGCCATGGCGGCGATTTCTTCGATGGTGATCTTGTCGTTGCGGCGCACGGTGATATCTGCGCCGAGCTCGCCCAGGAAATGGACGAGGTTATAGGTAAAGCTGTCGTAGTTGTCGGTGACGAGGGTCTTGGTCATTTGGGCCTGCCTCAGGAGAGTGGGTTCTGGTGACGTCGTTCAGAACCAGCTTTGCCATCGATGACCCGATATTGCCCTATCGTCACTACCGGGCTTGACCCGGTAGTCCATGCCGCAACCAAGATGGATTGCCCGGTCAAGCCGGGCAATGACGGTCGACGGATAGTTCATCGAAATATCCCCCATCACTGTCCCACTCCCGCTTCTCCGGCATAGCGTAGCGCTTCTTCGGCGGCGCTGAAAAGGGCGCGGGCCTTGTTCTCGCATTCCATCTGCTCGAGTTCGGGCTGGCTGTCGGCAACGATGCCGGCGCCGGACTGCACATAGAGCTTGCCGTCCTTGACGATGCCGGTGCGCAGGATGATGCAAGTGTCCATGGTGCCATCGGCGCCGAAATAGCCCACGCAGCCGCCATAGATGCCGCGTCGCGACTTTTCCAGCTCGTCGATGATCTCCATGGCCCGCACCTTTGGCGCGCCCGATACGGTGCCCGCAGGGAAGCCCGCCGAAAGCGCATCGACGAAGTCATATTGCGGGTCCAGCACGCCCACCACATTAGAGACGATGTGCATGACGTGGGAATAATATTCGAGGAAGAACTTGTCGGTGACCTTCACCGTCCCGGTCTTGGCCACGCGACCCACATCGTTGCGGCCGAGGTCAAGCAGCATCAGGTGCTCTGCCAGTTCCTTGGGATCGCTCAGCAGCTCCGCCGCCAGTTCCTGGTCCCGCGTCGGGGTCGAGCCGCGCTTGCGGGTGCCGGCGATGGGGCGGATGGTTACCTCGCCATTCTGCACCCGCACCAGGATTTCCGGGCTCGAACCGGCAATGGAAAAGGTGCCGAAATCGAGGAAATACATATAGGGGCTGGGATTGGTGCGGCGCAGCGCCCGGTAGAGTGCCGTCGGGGGCAGGGTGAAATCGGTGGAGAACCGCTGGCTCAGCACCACCTGGAAGATATCGCCGGCGGTGATGTAGTCCTTGGCCTTGGCGACCATGGCGAAATATTCGTCGCGCGAGGTGTTGCTTGATACTGCGATGGACTCGAGTTCGGGCAGAGCTGGTGTCGCGGGCAGTGCGCGGGACAGCCGCGCAATGGCGTCGTCGATGCGGCTTTCGGCCGAGGCCAGCGCCTGCTGGGCGGAAATGCCATTGCGCACATAGACCGGCGCCGTCAGGTAAAGCTCGTCCTTGAGCGTGTCGAAGATCGCCAGCAGCGAGGGGCGCATCAGCACCGCCTCGGGCGTGCCTAGGGCATCCGGCTCCTCGGTCGGCAGATGCTCCATGTAGCGGACCATCTCATAGCCGAGATAACCATAGATGCCGGCCGATTGCGGCGGCAGGCCGGGCGGCACCTCGATCTGGCTTTCCGCCACGAGACTGCGCAGCGCGTCCAGCGGCTTCTCGGCCATGGGCTCGAAGGCTTCGGGATCGACCTGCGCCTGGCGATTGATCTGCGCCTGGCCGTCCACGACCTTCATCAGCAGGTCCGGCAAGAGGCCGATGATCGAATAGCGGCCGCGCGTCGTGCCGTCCTGCACCGATTCCAGGAGATAGGAATGGGTGCGGCCGGCAGCCAGCTTCAGATAGGTCCCCACCGGAGTTTCGAGGTCGGCCACGATGCGACGCCAGACGATCTGCGACTTTCCGGCTTGGTATTGCTCGGTAAATCGCTTGGAAAAGTCGTCGCCCATTGGTCAGGTTCCGGTTGGTGGGGTGGCCAGCTTTTACTGGCCGTAATTGAGGGTGAGAAGCTGGGTCAGGGCCTGCTGGTTGATGCGCAGGCCTGCATCGTCGCGCAATGCACCGACGAATTCGGTATAGAGCCCGGCGCGGGCCTCGTTTTCGACATTGGTGATCGCCTGCGGTGCCGGCGGTTCGGTCCGCGCGGTGTTCTCGGCCACGTCGAACACCACATATTCGCCGGTGCTCGACACTGCCGAGCCCTTGTGATCAGGCCCGCCGGCAAACACGGCCTGTGCGATCACATTGTCGATGCTGCCATCATCGGCGCCAAAGCGCGAGAACGGGGTGCTGATCTGCGGGAAGAGATTGAGCGAGACGGCGACATCGGCCATGGCCTCGCCGGCCTCCAGCCGTGCCACCAGCTCCTTGGAGAGAGCGAGCAGGGCGTTATTGGTGCGCTCCTCGGTGATCAGCGTGGTCAGCTGGTCGCGCACTTCGTCCAGGGTCTGGTCACGGGCGGGTTTCACCTCGGCGAGGTCGAACCAGAGATGAGCATTGCCGGTCAGGCTGACGGCCGGGATCAATTGGCCATCCTGCGCCTTGAAGATCGCCTGGCTGACACGCGAGCGGTCTTCCGGTGCGAGATTGGGCAGCACGGAGAGTTCGGTGCCGGCGGCGGTGACCTCGGCTTCATAGAGCTGCAGGCCGAAACGCTCGGCAATCTCGGTCAGCGGCCGGAAGGCGGCGCGCAGTTCCTCGATCTGGTCGAGCACATCGTTGATTTCATTGCGGGGCTGGGCTGTGGCCAGCGAATTGCGGATCTGGTCGCGGGCATAGTGCAGGGTCGGTTCGCCGATCTCGGACACATGGATGGCGCGGCGGCCCCCAATGCCATCGATAAGTGTAAAGGCACCCTGCTGCAGGCCAAACGCGGCGCCAGCCAGCGCGGCATCGGTAACTTCGCTTTGGGCCAGCGTGCCGATCGGGGTGGGGGTGACGCCGGTTTCGGCGACCACGGTGGCGAAATCCTTGCCTTCAGCGGCTGCGGCCTCGAACTGGGCAACCTGGTCGGTGGTCAGCGCCACCTGCTCGATGGTGCGGCGTTCCGGCGTGGTCAGCGTGGCCTTGACGCGCTCATATTCGGCTGCGATCGCTGCATCGTCGATGGTCTTGGTGGCGGCGAGCGAGGCGATGGACAGGTCCAGCATCTGCACGCGACGGCTTTCCACGGTGCGGAATTCGCTCTGGTGCTGGGTGAGATAGGCAGCCAGCTCGTCCTCGGTCGGTGCGGCCGGGGTCTCGATATTGGTGTCGGTCAGGGTGATATAGTCGATGGTGCGCTTGGTCGCCGCATAGTTGTTGACCAGGTCGAGGCCGACCTTGGGCAGGGCGTTTTCGGCGAACAGGGACTTGGTGATCTGCTCGCGCTTGGCCTCGTCACCGCGCGCCTTGAAATACTCGGCCTCGGTCCAGCCGCTCATCTGCAGCACCTGGGTGAAGGTGCTCGGGTCGAAATTGCCCAGCGTGCCCTGGAAGGACGGGTCCTGGCGCAGCATCTGGCCGAGCTTGGCCTCGGAAACGCCGACGCCGAACTGATCGGCCAGATTGGTAAGTGCCGCGCCCTCGGACAGTCCGAGAATGACGGCGGTGGGAATGCCGAAGCTCTCCGCCTGCGCCGCGGTCGGCACCGAGCCAAGCTGCTGGGCGACGCGGTTGATCTGGCTCTGATAGGCCCGCAGGAATTCGCGGGAGGTGATTTCCTCATTGCCCACGCGCGCCACAGTGTTGCTGCCGAAATCGGCGATCACATTGTTGATGCCGAAGCCGGCAACGCCCACGAGCAGGAATGCCCCGAGGATCTTGCCGGGCCAGGATTTTGAGAAATCACGCAAACCAACGAGCATATTGAGCGTTCCACTTGAAGGTCCCGGGCTTTACCGCAAGGGTTCGGCAGGACTAGTAAGACAATTCCGACAGCCGGGGTTAGGGCAAAGCCCTCTCTGGCGCAAGAGGCAGGAGTAGCAAGATTGACGACCATCTCACCGCTAATCGCCGGAAACTGGAAGATGAATGGGCTGACCCATTCGCTCGAAGAGCTGAGTGAACTCGCCAGATTGCTGACCACCGGGGAGGCGCCGCGCGCCCTCGTCGTGGTCTGCCCACCCGCAACACTGCTCGCCGCGGTCGCCGCGCAGGGCGCCTCCAGCGGCATTCTGGCCGGCGGCCAGGATTGCCACACCGACGCGTCCGGCGCTCATACCGGCGACATCTCCGCCCCCATGCTCGCCGATGCCGGCGCGCAATTCGTCATTGTCGGCCATTCCGAACGCCGCGCCGATCACGGCGAATCCGATGTGGATGTCCGCACCAAGGCGGAGGCCGCTATCGGGGCCGGTCTCAAGCCGATCATCTGCGTAGGCGAAAGCGAGGCGCAGCGCGATGCCGGCGAGGCAGAATCGGTCGTCGTGCAGCAACTTGCCAATTCCATTCCCGACGCTGCCGCTCAGCATGAAGTGATCGTCGCCTATGAGCCGATCTGGGCCATCGGTACCGGCCGCACCCCCAGCCTCGACGACATCCGCCAGATGCATGCTGTCATCCGCGACAGTCTCGTGCAGCGCTTTGGCGGGGCAGGGGAAACCATCCGCATTCTCTATGGCGGGTCGCTCAAGCCGGTGAATGCCCGCGAAATCCTGGCGGTCGATCACGTCAATGGCGGGCTCGTCGGCGGCGCCAGCCTCTTGGCAAAAGACTTTTACACCATTATCTCCGCCGTATGATCCGGCGATGATCGGTCGGTTGCAGCGAAAAACGCTGTGGCCGACTGGTATTTGCCATTCGAGCGGTGTATGACCCCGCATCTCCTGATGCACATGCGGCGAAAGTGATACTTTCACTTTGGCTGTCAAGTCGCGACAAAATAAACATGAAGCCATTTTCCGCTCCTGCGGCTTGATGGTTTCAGCCTGACACGAAGACGAAGTTTCATGGCCAACGTTCTGCTTGTAGCCTATCTGTTGATCGTGCTGGCGCTGATCGTCGTCATCCTGATGCAGCGTTCCGAAGGTGGTGCGCTTGGCATTGGTGGCGGTGGTGGCGGCGGCCTGACCACGGCGCGTGGTTCGGCCAATCTGATGACCCGGACCACGGCAATCCTGGCGACGCTTTTCTTCGCCTCCGCCATCGGACTGACCATTCTCAGCGAATTGGATCGCGGCACTTCCAGCATTCTGGATCAGGCCGTCGGCACCCAGGATGGCGCGGCGCCGTCCAGCGTTCTAGATGCGCTGAACGCCATGCAGCCGAGCAATTCGGATCTGCCGCTGCCGGCTGACGCGACGCCGAGCGCTCCTGCTGCCGGCGCGAGCGACCTGCCGGTGCCTGCGGCGCCGGACCAGACGACGACCCCGGTAACGGGCAACTGATCCGCCGCAAGGCGTAACCGGAAAAGGGGATGGCGACATCCCCTTCTTCTTTTTGTGTAGAGCGCACTCCCCGCTCTGCGAATCGTTCATGATGTGCTTATGGTGATCGCCCATGGCTCGGTACGTTTTTATCACCGGAGGCGTGGTCTCCTCCCTTGGCAAAGGTCTTGCTTCAGCGGCGCTTGGCGCTGTCCTGCAGGCACGCGGCTATAAGGTCCGCCTGCGCAAGCTCGACCCCTATCTCAATGTCGACCCCGGCACGATGTCGCCGACCCAGCACGGTGAGGTTTTCGTCACCGATGACGGGGCGGAAACCGATCTCGACCTGGGTCACTATGAGCGCTTCACCGGCCGCGCGGCCAATAAGCGCGACAATATCACCTCGGGGCGCATCTATTCGGATCTGCTCTCCAAGGAGCGCCGCGGCGAATTCCTGGGCGCGACGGTGCAGGTCATTCCGCACGTCACCGACTCGATCAAAAATTTCGTGCTCGAGGGCAATGAGGACTATGATTTCGTCCTCGTCGAAATCGGCGGCACCGTCGGCGACATCGAGGGCCTGCCCTTCTTCGAGGCGATCCGCCAGCTTGGTAACGATCTGCCGCGCAATCACGCCTGCTACCTGCATCTGACCCTGATGCCCTATATTCCCTCGGCGGGCGAGCTCAAGACCAAGCCGACACAGCACTCGGTCAAGGAACTGCGCTCCATCGGCATCGCGCCGGACGTGCTGCTGGTGCGCTGCGACCGTCCGATCCCGGAAGGCGAGAAGAAGAAGCTCAGCCTGTTCTGTAACGTGCGCGAAACCGCCGTCATCCAGGGCCTCGACGTTGGCTCGATCTATGACGTGCCGATGGCCTACCACAAGGAAGGCCTTGACCGCGAAATCCTCGCTGCCCTCGGCATTACCGATGCGCCAGAGCCGGACATGTCGGCCTGGGAAGAGGTGTCCAAGCGCTACCACAATCCCGAACATCGCCATCGTCGGCCAATATACCGGCCTCAAGGACGCCTATAAGTCGCTCAGCGAAGCCCTGACCCATGGCGGCATTGCCAACAAGGTCAAGGTCAACCTGCAGTGGATCGACTCGGAAGTCTTCGAGCGTGACGATCCCGCGCCCTATCTCGAACATGTCCATGGCATCCTGGTGCCCGGCGGCTTCGGCGAGCGCGGCTCCGCCGGCAAGATCGAGGCGGCGCGCTTTGCCCGCACCAAGGACGTGCCCTATTTCGGTATCTGCTTCGGCATGCAGATGGCCTGTATCGAGGCGGCCCGCAACACGGCCGGCATCAAGAATGCATCCTCCACCGAATTCGGCGCCACCAAGGAGCCGGTTGTCGGCATGATGACCGAATGGGTCAAGGGCAATGAGAAGGAAAGTCGCGCCAAGGACGGCGATATGGGCGGCACGCTGCGCCTCGGCGCCTATCCGGCCCAGCTGACCCGCGGTTCGCGCGTTGCCGACATTTATGGCTCGACCCGCATCTCCGAGCGCCATCGTCACCGCTACGAGGTGAACATGGACTACCGCAAGCTGCTGGAAAAGAACGGGCTCTTGTTCTCCGGCGTCTCGCCCGACGGCACGCTGCCCGAAATCGTCGAGCGCACCGACCATCCGTGGTTCATCGGCGTGCAGTTCCACCCGGAGCTCAAGTCCAAGCCGTTCGAGCCGCATCCGCTCTTCACCAGCTTCATCTCCGCCGCCGTCGACCAGAGCCGTCTGGTCTGACGCCTCACGCTTGCTCCGGCGCGCCACCAGCGCGCTGGCTCGCTTATGTGGCTCAAAGCTAGCAACCCGCACCGCCCTCGGGCTCGACCCGAGGGCCAATTGCGGAGCCACCGGCATCAAGCGGCGCAAGGCGTAGGCTGCCCCCAAAACAAAACGTCACATCGCGTGTTGAAAACCGCCTTCGCCCTCCCATGCTGGCGGCCCATTTGCTAGACCTGTCTGCATGTCCCGATTCGGGACGGTCTCGAGGCGCACTGGAGCAAGCGACCCATGGCATCGACGCCGCTCGGCGAGGACAACTATCCCGAACCGATTCTGTCAGCCGGTCGGGGCGCTGCGGGCCTTTGGCGCGTGCTGCTGCTCGGCGTGCTGCTGATTGCCGCCGCCGTGGTCTTCGTGGTGTTCGGTCATGCCATTCCCGCCGAGCTGGTAATGACCTTTGTCGGCCTCCTGGCCGTCTCCGGCGTGTTCTTCCTTTTCGGCCTGGCGGCGGGCCTCTTCCGCTTCGCCGGCGGTGAAGAGCGTCGCACCATCAGCAATGCCATGGTCGATAGCCTGCCCTTTGGCGTTGTCATTGCTGATCGCGAAGGCAAGATTGCCTATGTGAACCAGAATTACGGCAATCTGCCTGGGGCGCTGACCAATGGCGTGCCCGTGGGGGTGCCGCGTCTCTTCGCGGGTTATTCCGACGCCAGCGAGGCGATCTATCGCCTGTCGCGCGCCGCCAAGGATGGCCGCAGCGCCATCGAAGATATCCGCGTCATTGGTGGGCTGGGCGGGGCACAGGCCGACGCCAACCGGGCCTTCTTCTACCGTGTCGCCGTGCGGCCGTTGCCCGAGACCGATGAAGGCCGGCGCGCCCTCGTCGCCTGGTCGGTCGAAGACATCACCCGCGACCAGGAAAGCAACGAAACGGCCTTCCGCGATCTGCAGCGGGCCATCGACTATCTCGATCACTCCCCGTCCGGCTTCTTTTCTGCCGATGCGCAGGGGCAGATTCAATATCTCAACTCCACGCTCGCCGATTGGCTGGGCTATGACCTAGCCGAGTTCAATGTTGGCCAGCTGCGTCTCTCTGATATCGTGCGCGGCGACGGTGCTTCTCTGCTGATGCGGGGCAGGGGTGATGGCGAAATCCGCACCGAGATCATCGATATCGACCTGGTGCGTCGCAACGGCACCGCCTTGCCGGTGCGCCTGCTGCATCGCGCTGCCCGCCTCGCCGATGGCGAACTGGGTGAGACGCGCACCCAGGTGCTCGATATGTCGAGCGCTCCCGACACCGAGGAAGAGCTGCGCGCCGCCGAAGTGCGCTTCTCACGCTTCTTCAACGACACGCCCTTCGCCATCGCCACGCTCGACGCCGAAGGCCGCATCGTGCGCACCAATGCGCCGTTCGGGCGGATTTTCCGCTGGTCGGGCGAGGCCAAGACGCTCGAATTGCAGCCGCTGCAGGACCTGATCGGCGAAGGCAGCCGCGACAAGCTGGTGCGGGCTTTGGCCGATGCCACTGCCCAGCGCAGCGAAGTCGAACCGGTCGATGCCGTTCTCAGCGTCGAGGGCGACCACGCCGTCCGCCTTTATATCTCGGCCTCCGAGGTCAGCGCCGGCTCGCCCGAGCAGGTCAATGTCTATGCCCTCGACATGACCGATCAGCGCAAGCTCGAAGCCCAGTTCGCCCAGAGCCAGAAGATGCAGGCCGTAGGTCAGCTCGCCGGTGGCGTCGCCCACGATTTCAACAATCTGCTCACTGCAATTATCGGCTTCTCCGACCTGCTGCTGCTCAAGCACAAGCCGGGCGATCCCTCGTTCAGCGAGCTGATGCAGATCAAGCAGAACGCCAATCGCGCCGCCGGCCTCACCCGCCAGCTGCTGGCCTTCTCCCGCCGCCAGACCCTGCGCCCGCAGGTGCTGGAACTGCCGCTGATCGTCGACGACCTTACCGTGCTGCTCAAGCGCATGATCGGCGAGAAGAACCAGCTCAGCGTCGAGCATGGCCGCAATATCTGGCCGGTTCGCGCCGATGTGGTGCAGCTCGAACAGGTGATCATCAATCTCGTGGTCAATGCGCGTGACGCCATGCCCAGTGGCGGCGCGATCACCATCCGCACCGCCAATATCAGCGAAGACGAAAGCGCCAATCTCAAATTCGAGGGCATGGTTCCGGCAGACTACGTGCTGATCGACGTGCAGGATACCGGCACCGGCATGAGCCCCGAAGTTCTGGCCAAGATTTTCGAGCCCTTTTTCACCACCAAGGAATTGGGCAAGGGCACCGGTCTCGGCCTCTCGACGGTCTATGGCATCGTCAAGCAGACTGAGGGCTTCATCTATCCGGTCTCGACCGTCGGGGTGGGCACCACCTTCAAGATCTTCCTGCCGCGCTATGTGCCCACGGCCGAGGAATCGTCGGCCAAGGCCGCCGCGGCAGCTGCTCCCGCTCGCGACCTCACCGGCCATGAGCGCATTCTGCTGGTCGAGGACGAGGAAAGCGTGCGCGCCTTCTCCGCCCGCGCCCTGCGCGCCACCGGCTATGAGGTGCTCGAAGCCGAAGGCGGCGAAGAGGCCATCGAGGTACTCGAGGATCACGACTACCAGGTCGATCTGATCATTTCCGACGTGGTGATGCCGGAGATGGATGGGCCGACCATGCTCAAATCCATCCGCCACAAGATGCCCGATCTCAAGATCATCTTCGTGTCCGGCTATGCCGAGGAGAGCGTGCGCCGCGATATCGAGGATGATCAGAGCGTCGACTTCCTGCCAAAACCCTATTCGCTCGACCAGATCAATTCCAAAGTCAAGGAAGTTCTGAGCCGCGTCGGCAAGGCCAATTGAGGTGGCAGCGCCCGTCATCCCCGGTCCCGATGAGTTCAACGTGCTGGGCGAGGCGCTGCAGCCCTGCTCGGACGATCCGCTGACCGGCTTTTTCCGCACCGGCTATTGCGCCGCGGGTCCCGAGGAGGCGGCGGTGCATCTGGTGTGCATCGAGGCGAGCGCCGCGTTCCTGGCCTATTCGGCCAGCGTCGGCAACGATCTCTCGACCCCGCGCCCGGAATTCGGTTTTGCCGGCATCGTACCGGGCAATCGCTGGTGCCTCGTCGCCGCCCGCTGGGCCCAGGCCCACGCCGCCGGCAAGGCCCCGCGCCTCTATCTGCGCGCCACCAACCGCAAAGTGCTTGACTTCATCCCGCTCGACCTTCTCAAGGCTTACGCGCTGGATTTGAATTAGCGATTCAACGCGCGATGGCGCTGCCTGCGGCAAACGATCCCACGCTCGATCCGTCACCCTCGGGCGAAGACCCGAGGGCGCTTGACTTAGGCTGCACCAGAAAGCACAGGCCCTTCGGCTGGAGTCTGCGGCACTTTCAGTGCCTCAGCCTCTCCCACCCGGAACGGGCGTGCCCTCGGCGAGCAATCCCTTTTCCGCAAGCGCCGACCACAGTGCGTCCGGGATATCCACGTTCCACCAGTCCAGAATGCCATCCAGCTCTTCGGGCGAGCGCGGGCCGGGCAGCACGTTGCATACGGCCGGATGGGTCAACGGGAAGCGCAGCGCTGCGGCGGGCAAGGGCACGCCGAAATCCCGGCAAACGGCCTCGATGGCCCGCACTTTCTGCACAACCGTCTCGGGCGCCTTGGCGTAATTGAACTTGTCGCCGCCCACCAGGATGCCGGAATTGAACGGCCCGCCGACAACCACCGAAGCCCCGCGCTTGACGCAGGTGGTAAGGAACGGATCGAGCGAGGTCTGCTCCAGCAGGGTGTAACGCCCCGCGAGCAGGAACACGTCCCAATCGCCCAG
>ERZ781399.3963-NODE-3963-length-11014-cov-3.665754_pt1 | contig 11014 bp, 8 predicted proteins | sample MGYA00511014_ERZ781399 | MGnify/ENA primary metagenome ERZ781399 (study PRJEB29847, sample SAMN06458254) | wastewater metagenome | isolation source: Wastewater bioreactor | place: South Africa: Cape Town | study: EMG produced TPA metagenomics assembly of the...
GGGTTTCATCTACGTCGCAACATCTGCCCTCGTCTCGACGCGGGACACACGGGCCCGCGTGGTCGCGGCGAACCTCGCCTCTCAGCGCATCGACTTCGTCCGCTCGCAGAACGCGCTCGACGTCAGGAACGTCACCGACACCGTCACGCTGAACGGTGATACCTTCCACGTCAAAACAAGCTGGGCCTGGGCGACCGCGGGCGGCGGTAGTGCCACCTGCGAGTCCGGACCCACCGCCGGCGGCGCATTCACCTACAAGAAGGTGACCGTCAAAGTGACGTGGGACAACATGCCGAGCCCCGATCAGGCGGTCTACAGCGACACCTCGATGGTGCCGAAGACCAAGATCAACGACGTCACCCGTGGCACCGTGCTCGTCGGCGTCATCGACGCGTCGGGCGTGGGCGTGAGCGGCGTCACCGTGAGCCTCACCCCCACCAACGGTGTTGCGTCGGTCACGACCGACAGCGATGGCTGCGCCTACCTCCTGAAGGTCCCCGAAGGCGACTACACCGTCAGCATCGCCAAGGCAGGCTATGTCAACGACCAGCACGTGGACAAGCCCACGGCGACCGTGCCGGTGACCAAGGGTGGCTCTTCGCGTGTGAGCTTCGCCTACGATCGCGCAGCGACGTTCACCGCGACCTACGCCGGTGGCACCGCGAGCCTGCCGACGAACCTCACCACGACGCTGCTTTCCACTTACGGCAACCGTCAGGTCGCCGCGACCACCAACGCCAACCCGAAGACGTTCGCCCTCTACCCGACCCCTTCCGGTTACAGCTTCGTCGCCGGGGCGTTCGCCGAGAACCCCGGCGACGTCGCGGCATCGTGCCTCGCACCCGACCCGGGGGCGTGGGCCGAGACCAGCACGACGATCGGGCACCGGCCCGACGCTATCGGTGCCGCACCCGGCGGCACCGTGCCGGTCGCCGTATCGATGGGCGTCGTGCGACTCACCGGCCTCACGGGAGCCGGTAGCTTCCTGACTGCTGTGTACGTCGGCGGCGGCGACGGTGATCCCGGCTGCGGCTACGCCACCAAACCCACCTACACATTCGGCAATACAACGATTGTGTCGAACGCCGCCACGCTCGCGCTGCCGTACGGCACCTGGAAGATCTACCGCGGCACAACGCCGGGTGCCGTGACCTCGCAGATCACCAGTGGCATCGCCGTCACGACCGTCGGCATGGTCTCCGGCACCGGCCCGGCAACGATCGTGACGCTCGACCCCCGGGTGCTGAAGTGACCGGCGGTCCCGCGGCGCCCGCTCGACGCGACGACGGTCTCAGCCTGCTCGAGCTCGTCGTGGCGATGGGCATCTCGAGCATCCTCATCGCCCTCGTCGTCTCGATGTTCGTGAGCGGTTCGCGCGCGGTCTACGACCAGGAAGCGTCGACACTGAACGCCCGCCTCGCCTCGACCTCGATGAACGAGGTGACGCGCATCGTCCGCGCCGGCACCGAGATCCCGGTGCGCGGCAGTAGTACCAACCTCGCGGTGTTTTCCTATGCGGGCGCCGAGACGATCGTGATGTACTCCTTCATCGACGCGGAGACTGCCAGCGACCCGGCGCCGCTCAAAGTGCAGTTCGCACGCAATGCCGCAAACGAGCTCGTGGAGACCCGGTGGGCGGGCTACCACAAGTTCGTCGGGTATTGGGATTTCCGCGACGCGAGCACCGAGCGCATCATCGCGCGGTCGCTGATGCCGCCCGTCGCGTCGAGCCCACTCTTCACCTACTACGACAAAACCGGCGCACGGTTGACGCCGGCGAGCGGTGCGAGCCTGACCTCAGCACAGATTCGCAACATCGCGAGCGTGCAGGTCACGATGCAGGTACAGGGCGATCAGAGCGGCCGGGTCGCACCGGTACAGATTCAGAACATGGTGGGACTGCCGAACCTCGGCGTCGCCCGAGTGGAGGTGCGCTGATGGTGAAGCCGATGCGCGGGCGTGGGCTCGCTCGGAGGAACGCGCTGCAGGACGACCGCGGTGCCGCACTCGTGCTCGTTATCGCCGTCGCCGGGGTGCTCGCGCTCCTGATGACGATGCTCGTCGCGGTGTCGGTCAACGGCATGCGCCAGGCGCGTTCGGACGAAGACTGGAACGCGTCTCTCGCGGCCGCCTACGCGGGCATCGACGAATACCAGAGCCGGTTGTCCGTCGACGCCAGCTATTACCGGTACGGAAATCCGGCATCGACGTTCCAGACGGGCGGCACCCGCATCGACGCGGTCGCGTCGAACCCGGCCTTCGGCGTCGGCGTGTCCGGCCCGTGGGCGGAGGTCGCCGGGAGCGATGGGCGCAGCCATTTCCGCTATGAGGTCGACAACTCCGCGTATCTGACGACGGGTCGCATCCGTCTCCGCTCGACGGGCAAGGTGGGCAAAGAGACGCGCACCATCATCGCCGACCTCAAGCAGCAGGGGTTCATCGACTTCCTCTACTTCACCGACTACGAGATTTCGGATCCGGATGTTGCGGCGACTCCGTCTGCGAGTTGTTACTCCGACGCGACAAAGACCACGTTTCTCTACGCCTGGGGTGGCCGGTCGGGGTCGTGCAATGAGCTCACCTTCCCCAAGGTGGATGTGCTGAGTGGTCCTGTGCATTCCAATGACACCATCCGCACCTGCGGCACGACGTTCAAGGGTACGGTGACGACGGCGAACAACAAGACTCCGCTGACGGTCAACTCGGCCGGATGCAGCCCGGCGATCTTTGAGGACTCCGGTTCACCCGCCTACAGCGGCGGGGTGATCGGCATGCCGGCAACGAACTCCGAACTCAAGAAGGAGACTCGCTCCGACCTGACGGCGACCGATGTTCCCCGCCCCGGGTGCCTCTACACCGGTCCCACTCAGATCGAGTTCTTCAGCAACGGCACCATGAACGTGAAGTCGCCGTACACGCGATACACCCGCATCGGTGACGCCGCCGCGACGACGGCTCGTGCGTCAGCCCCCGCGGAGTGCGGAACGATCGCCCAACTGACCTCGCCGGCCGGAGCGACGATCGCCGTGCCGACGAATAACGTCGTTTACGTGCAGAATGTGCCGAGCGTCACGACCGACGCGAACTACCGGCCCCCCTCCGGTACCGGCTCCCTTCCCACGGGGTTCGCCTGCACGGCGAACTTCGGCTGGACGCTCGGTACGACCGCGGCAGGCAACCTCACCGGGTACCCCATGGCCAATGAGCGCCCCCCCGCACCCACGACGTACGGGTGCCGGGCCGGCGACATCTACGTCAAGGGCAAATTCAAGGGCGCGGCAACATTCGCTGCGGAGAACTACGTATTCCTCGTGGGAGACACGTCCTACACCGACCCGAACGACGACATGTTGGGACTCGTCGGCAACAACGCCGTGTGGGTATGGAACCCGGTCCGGTGTACGGCGACGTGTGGTACCGCCACGACCATCAGCAGCGGCAGCTCGAGCGCGACCTATGCGAACCTGCTGGCGGACAATCGCACAATCCAGGCCGCTATCCTCTCGGTCGCGCACACCTTCCAGGCGCAGAACTACAACGTTGCGGGAACTCAAGGCACGCTGACCGTCATGGGTGCCATCGCACAGAAATTCCGGGGTGCTGTCGTGACGTTCAACAGCGCCGGTGCGCCCGTGACCGGCTTCGCTAAGAACTACATCTACGACACCCGCTTCAAGTTCAAGGCGCCGCCGAAATTCCTGAACCCGATCACGACGACGTACGGCGTCACGACGTGGGTCGAGACGGCAGCCGCGTTCGCGGCCAACGGGGCGGCGCGATGACCGACCCTCTCCTTCCGGCCGCCGCAGCACTGCCGCTCGCGTTCGTGTTCGGCGCCCTCATCGGCTCGTTCCTCAACGTCGTGATCTGGCGCGTGCCGCAGGGCCTCAGCATCGTGAGGCCGCCGAGCGCGTGCCCGTCCTGCGGCCACGAGATCGCCTGGTACGACAACATCCCGATCGTGTCGTGGCTCGTTCTACGTGCCAGATGCCGCTCGTGCGGCGCGCACATCTCGGTGCGCTACCCGCTCGTCGAGGCCGGCACCGGTCTCGCCTTCGCCCTCGTCGTCGGTGCCGCCTACCTCGGCATGTACCCCTTCGCCGTGCTGCCCGCCGTTCTGTACTGGGCGGCCGTCGGCATCGCCCTGACCCTCATCGACCTCGATCACCACCGACTGCCGAACGCGATCGTCCTGCCGAGCTATCTCGTCACCGCGGCGCTACTCGTGCTGGCATCCGTTCTCACCGGCGAGTACGAGCGCCTCCTCAGCGCAGCCATCGGCGGTGCCGCGCTGTACGTCCTCTACTGGCTCCTCGCGGTCGGCTACCGCGGCGGCATGGGCTTCGGGGATGTCAAGCTCGCGGGCGTGCTCGGTATGCTCCTCGGCTGGCTCGGCTGGGCGGCCCTCGTCGTGGGAGCCTTCTCCGCCTTCCTGCTCGGCGGCATCGTCGGCGTCGCGCTCATGATCGGCCGACGCGCGACCCGCAAATCCCGCATCCCGTTCGGCCCGTTCATGATCGCGGGTGCCGCCGTCGGCGTCTTCGCCGGCCGCCCCATCGCCGATCTCTATCTGACCGTGACCGGGCTCGCCTGAGGCCCCGGCCCGGCACCCCGATCCAAACCCCCGGAGGAACCCATGGCAGCAGTAGTCGCACTCGACCTCAGCCGCAGCGGACTGAGGGCCGTTCAGGTCGACGCACCCTACACAGCGCGCCCCACGATCAGCCGGTTCGCCGCGATCCCACTGCCCGAAGGCACCGTGTTCGACGGGGAGATCCTCGACCAGAAGCGCGCGATCGCCGCGATCAAGCAGCTGTGGAAGGTCGGCGGCTTCACCACCAAGAAGGTCGTCTTCGGTGTGAGCAACCGTAAGGTCGTGGTCCGCGAGGTGACCCTCCCGGTCTTCACGGGGGCCCAGCGCCGCACGGCACTGCGTTTCGCCGTCGAGGGCCAGGTGCCGATCGACCTCGACGACGCGATCCTCGACTTCCTGCCGTTGCGGAACATCGAGACATCGGGCGCGGTCCAGCAGGAGGGGCTCCTCGTCGCGACGGTGCGCAGCAGCCTCGAATCGACCGTCAACGCGATCGAACGATCGGGCCGCTCGATCGACGCGATCGACTTCTCCGGGTTCTCGCTGCTGCGCCTCCTGCCGGGCCCGGCCCGCGGTACGCAGGCGATCATCAACATCGGTGCCTCCAGCACCACCGTCGTCATCTCCCACGCCGGCACGCCGCAGTTCGTGCGCATCGTGCCGAGCGGCGGCGACGACGTGTCGCGCAGCATCGAGCGGGCGCTCGGCGTGAGCTTCGCAGAGGCCGAACTCGACAAGATCACCCGCGGTCTCCAGGGCGGCGCCGCGACGCCGCGCGACGTCGACGCCGAGACGGTCCTGCGCGAGAACATCGCCGGCCTCATCGACAGCATCCGCAACACGTTCGCCTTCTGGAGCAACGCGCACCCCGAATCGCCCGTTGCGAGCGTCATCCTCAGCGGCGGCGGCTCGCGCCTCGGCGGCCTCACGCTCGTCCTCTCTCGCGCGCTCGGCGTGCCGACCGCGTACGGCAATCCGTTCGCCCCGTTCTCGATGAACGCCAAGGTCCGCGAAAGCGGCATCGAGCAGTGGGCCCTCGAGATCGCGGCTCCACTCGGGCTGACGCTCGGCGCGAAGGCCGACCGCCGGTCCGAGAAGGCGGCCGAGCGTGCCGCAGCGAAGACGAAGCGCGGGGGAGCGAAGGCGAGTACGGCGGCACCGGCGGCACCCCCCGCCCCACTGGCGGCCACGAAGCCGACCAAGGAGCAGGAGAAGAACGCGAAGGCCGCAGCCAAGGCGCACGCCAAGGCGGAGAAGGCCGCGTCGAAGGGAGGCCGCAGATGACTGCCGAGCTGGTCGAAGGGCGGCGGCGCGGACGCGCCGACCGCGAAGCGCCCGTCGCCGAGGCACCCGCAGAGGCGGGCCCACCCGCGCACGCCTCGGCGCGCGTCGATCTCGTTCCCCCGGTCGTCGAGACACGTCGGCGCTACCGCGCCATCGAACGGCGACTCCTGACGGCGCTTCTCGCACTGCTCGTGCTCGTCGTCGCGGCATCCCTCGGGGTGGCCTTCCTCGCGATCCAGGCGGAGAACACACTCGCGGCGGAGCGTACGCGAAGCCAGACCCTGATCAACGCACAGAAGCAGTACACCGAGGTCTCCAACGTGATGGCCCAGGTCGGGGCGTACGACGGCGCAGCCGTCGCGGCGCTCTTCGCAGAAGCCAACTGGGCGCGCCTCATGACGGAGCTCGACACCGTGCTGCCGGCGGGAGTGACGATCGCCACCGAATCGATCACCGTCAAAGGCGCCGCGCCGGGCGCCACAGCCGACGTCGAATCGACCGGCCTCGACACCCCGGGCGTCATCGAGATCGCCTTCACAGCGAACGCCGACCGATTCGACTCGCCGACGCCCCTCCTCAACGCGCTCAGCGGCCTCACCGGCTACGTCAGCGCGACTGTTGAGGCTGTCGCGGCCACGAACGAGACGGGCTATGTGATCACCGGGGTCGTGCAACTCGGGGCCGATGCACTCGGTGGGACGGCGCGCGTGGGCGCTCTCGATCCGGAACTGATCGCGGCGTTGCACGAACAGCTCGAGTTCGTCGCGACGACGCCGCCGGCCCCGAGCACTCCGACATCCGACGCTCCGGATGCCACGACGAAAACCACCGAAGGACAGTGACGGGCATGGACAAGTACAGGCTCAGCTTCATCATCATCGGTGTGCTCGCGATCGCCGTCGTGTTCGGTGGGTGGCTCGTCGGCGTGCAGCCGCAGCTCGACCGGATCGAAGCGGCGAAGTCGCAGACCGCCTCCATCAAGCAGCTCAACGATGCGCAGCAGGCGCGCAACGACGCCCTCGCCGCCGAGAACGAGCGTCTCGACGAGTACAAGAAGGCGCTGGCGGAGAAGCAGCAGGAGATTCCCGCGCAGCGTGCGCAGCAGGAGCTGATCAACCAGATCGACGCGGCGGCGACGGCGGCGGGCGTCACGGTCAAGACCCTCCGCTTCGACATCGCGACCGCCTACGAGGCGCCGGCGGGTGTCGAGGCCCCGACCCCCTCGAGCGGAACGCTCGTGGCCGTACCGCTGACCCTCACCGCCGCGGGCGACCGTGCGAAGCTCGAGGACTTCGTCGGGCGGCTGCAAGGATCGCAGCGCATCGTGACCCTGTCCTCGAGTAAATACACGGCGGGCGACGACACGACGATCGATCTCACCGGCACCACCTGGGTACTACTGCCGCAGTCCTGAGCGCTCAGGGCATGTCAAGACCCGGGCGGGACCCGCGCGGCTCTGCCATCGTGGAGGGATGGACATCGCGCGCGTCATCGCCTGGGCCCTCTCTCTGACTCCCGTGAGGGCGTTCCTCCGATACAGCGAGCGGCGCGGTGCGATGCTCGCCGACAGCGTCACCTACCGAGCGCTCTTCTCGATCTTCGCCGCGGTGCTCCTCGGCTTCTCGGTCGCGGCGCTGTGGCTCGCAGGGGATCGGGATGCCTGGAAGGCGCTCATCGCCGCCGTCGACCGCACCGTTCCGGGCCTCGTCGGGCCCGGTGGACTGATCGACCCGAACGGGATCTCGGTGCCGGTCGGCCTGTCCTTCGCGGGAGCGATCGCCCTCGTCGGACTCGTCGGCGCGGCGATCGGTGCGATCGGATCGCTGCGTACGGCGATTCGCGTGATCTGCGAGCTCACCGGCGACGACGTGCCGTTCTGGCTCGTGATGCTCCGGAACATCGGCCTCGCCCTCGGCGCAGGCGCGGCACTCGCCGTCTCTGCAGCCGCGACGATGCTCGGTACGGCCGGTCTCGGCACACTCGCCGACTGGTTCGGTCTTCCGCATGATTCCGCCGCGATCGTGTGGGGGACGCGCTGGCTCGCGATCGGTGTCACGTTCCTGCTGGATGCCGCGACGATCGCCGTCCTCTTCCTGGTGCTCTCCGGAGTCAGAGCCCCCGCGCGCGCTCTGTGGACGGGCTCGTTCCTCGGCGCCGTCGGCCTCACCGTGTTGCAGCAGCTGTCGGGACTGTTCGTCGGCGGCGCGACGTCCAATCCTCTGCTGGTCACGTTCGCCTCGCTCATCGCGCTGCTCCTGTGGCTCAACCTGTCCGCGCAGGTGATCCTCATCGCCGTGGCCTACATCTTCACTCTCGTCCGCGAGGGGGAGGACCGCGTCCGCGAGAAGCTCGCCGCCCGCACATTCGCCGAGCGGCGCGTGCAGCAGGCGGAAGACGCCGTCACCGCGGCCGCCGCGGAGCTCACCCGCGCGCGGGAGGCGCTGTCGACGCAGCGATAGTGCACGACACCATGACACGTGTGTTAAATCTCGGGTTCCGCATGCCGTGACGGTCATCGGCGAGCCCCGAGAGTGTGTAGCGTCGTATGAGTGACCGCATCCAACATCACACCCGAATCGTCCCACCCCACCGGCGCCACGCACCCGCTCGCGCTCGCCCCCGTCACCGGGCCCGCGAGCTCTGTCGACGGATTCGTGCGGCAGTTCCTGCGGAACCTCAACTATGAGCGCGGAGTGCCGCTGTCGGCATCCACGCCGAGCGACCGCTACTACGCCTTCGCGATGACCGTGCGCGACTACCTCATGGCGCGGTGGCTCGAGGACCAGCGGCGCCAGTCCGTCGCCCAGGCGAAGGGCGTCGCCTACCTGTCAGCCGAGTACCTGCTCGGGCGTCAGCTGGACAACAACCTCCTCGCCTCCGGGCTCACCGAGATCGCGACCGAGGCGATGGCCGCGTGCGGCATCGACATCGACGACCTCCGCGCACTCGAGGTCGAGCCCGGGCTCGGCAACGGCGGCCTCGGCCGGCTCGCGGCGTGCTTCATCGACTCGCTGGCGACCCTCGGCGTGCCCAACACGGGCTACGGCATTCGCTACGAATACGGCATCTTCCGTCAGACGTTCGAAGACGGCCAGCAGGTCGAGCAGCCCGACGCGTGGCTCAAGCTCGGGTCGCCGTGGGAGTTCGCGCACCCCGAGGCAGCGCAGACGATCCACTTCGGCGGCCACACCGAGACCTACGACGACGAGGGCACGACGCGCACGCGCTGGATTCCCGCGTGGGACGTCCTCGCCGTGCCGTACAACTACATGGTCCCCGGCTACCTCAACGGCCGCGTCAACACGCTACGGCTGTGGAGCGCGAAGGCGACCAACTCGTTCGACCTCCGCGTGTTCAACTCGGGCGACTACGAAGACGCCGTGCGCGCGCAGACCTTCGCCGAGAACATCTCGAAGGTGCTCTACCCGGAGGACTCCACGCCGCAGGGCAAGGAACTGCGTCTGCAGCAGCAGTACTTCTTCGTCGCGGCATCCATCAGCGACTTCCTCGAGCGCCTGCCCGAGGACTTCGACATCACGAACCTGCCCGAGCGGATCATCTTCCAGCTCAACGACACCCACCCCGTCATCGGCGTGCCCGAGCTCATGCGCGTGCTCGTCGACGAGCGCGGGCTCGAGTGGGATGCCGCGTGGGCGATCACCCAGCAGTGCTTCGCCTACACCTGTCACACGCTGCTGCCCGAGGCCCTCGAGGTGTGGTCGGTGGAACTCCTCGGACGCCTCCTGCCGCGTCACCTGGAGATCATCTACCGCATCAACGAGGAATTCCTCGTCGAGGTGCGCGAGCGCTTCGGCGACGACGAGATGCGCATCCGCAACATGTCGATCATCGGTGAGGTGCCCGAGCGGAACGTCCGCATGGCGTACCTCGCGACGGTCGCGGGTTCGAAGGTCAACGGCGTCGCGGAACTGCACTCGCAGCTGCTTCGCGAAAAGGTGCTGCCCGACTTCAACGAGTTCTACCCGGGCAAGTTCACCAACGTCACGAACGGTGTGACGCCGCGCCGCTTCGTGCGGCTGTCGAACCCGGGCCTGTCAGAGCTCATCACCGAGGCGATCGGCACCGGCTGGGTGACCGACCTCGAGCGGCTGCGTGAACTCGAGACGTATGCGGAAGACCCCGCATTCCGCGAGAAGTTCGCGGCGGTCAAGGCCGCGAACAAGCGCCGCCTCAGCGAAACGCTGCGCGCCCGCGACGGGTTCGAGATCAGCGACGGGCACATGCTCGACGTCATGGTCAAGCGCCTCCACGAGTACAAGCGGCAGATGCTGAAGCTCCTGCACATCGTCACGGAGTACGAGGGCATCGCGTCGGGCCGGGTCGCGGCATCCGACATCATGCCGCGGACGTTCATCTTCGGGGCGAAGGCGGCGCCGGGCTACGCCATGGCGAAGCGGATCATCCACCTGATCAACGCGGTCGGTTCGGTCGTCAACTCCGACCCGCGCGTCGAGGGGCGCCTGAAGGTCCTCTTCCCGCCGAACTACAACGTGACCCTCGCCGAGCGGCTGATCCCCGCCGCCGACCTGTCGGAGCAGATCTCGCTCGCCGGCAAGGAGGCCTCCGGCACGGGCAACATGAAGTTCGCCCTCAACGGTGCGCTCACGATCGGGACGGACGACGGCGCGAACGTCGAGATCCGCGAGCTCGTCGGCGACGACAACTTCTTCCTGTTCGGGATGAGTGAGCCCCAGGTCGAGGCGTTGTGGGCGCGCGGCTACAAGCCGGCCGAGTTCTACCAGGCCGACGACAACCTGCGACGGGCGATGGACCTCATCGCCTCGGGCGCGTTCTCCGGCGGTGACCGGAGCGTGTTCGAGCCGATCGTGTCGAACCTGCTCTACGACGACCGCTTCATGGTGCTCGCCGACTACTCGTCGTACATCGCCGCGCAGGCGAAGGTCGACGCGGCGTACGCGGACCAGGATGCCTGGACGCGGTCGGCGATCCTCAACGTCGCGCGATGCGGGTTCTTCTCGTCCGACCGCTCGATGCGCGACTACATCGACCGCATCTGGCACACCCCGCCCGTGCTCTGACGTTTCGACTCGCTGCGCTCGCTCAACGACCGGGGGATCCCGGTCGTTGAGCGAGGCCCGCAGCCTGCTTCCGGTC
>ERZ781399.3968-NODE-3968-length-10996-cov-3.739055_pt1 | contig 10996 bp, 13 predicted proteins | sample MGYA00511014_ERZ781399 | MGnify/ENA primary metagenome ERZ781399 (study PRJEB29847, sample SAMN06458254) | wastewater metagenome | isolation source: Wastewater bioreactor | place: South Africa: Cape Town | study: EMG produced TPA metagenomics assembly of the...
GATTTCTATTTTAGAAAAGAAATGATGTTGTTCATCATCTCAACATTGATCATCGTTTTGTCTCACTCAAATGCAAATAATCATTTTTATAAAGGGTCCATTTTCGATTTGGTTTTCTTATTAAATTCTCATCTGTTTCTAATTTAGACACGAATTAGTTCGTGTTTTACCGACAACAAACGAACATCTGCGATTGATTCAACATTTTGAAAATAATTATGGAGTAAATTCAATTGCTCGTTTTTTTTTGTTTTTTGTTAAATAAATGAAATTGATTTTGATTTATTTTCGGTCGATCGCTGGTCGGAAATTCTTCAAGTCAATCGACATATTAAAATGAGTTTACCGAGAAAATCGATATCGAAAGTCAAACGTTTATGTCGACAATATGGAATTCATATCGAACTTCTTAACAATGATCTCGACGAGTGAAATTTCAATCAAATCTTTTTCAAACATCAAAATTTTCTTTTTAAAATAAAGATTAATCAAAAGATCCGACGATATTTCCAAACAATACAAACAACGAGCACGTCGATCGATTAAAACGAATCAAGCAAATCATCTAACTGATTATTTACATTATGAACAAGTTCGATTTTCATGAATTTCTTTCAAAAAAATTGTTTCGTTTTATTTGAATAGATTGTTGAATTTCTTCAAAAACAACATCGACGATCTCCATCATCGAAAAATTTCACGTCTCTTTTCTCAATCGGTACAACTCATGAAAATCGTTCAATCTGGACAATCAAAGTAAATTCGATTTGCATTGAAACAAAACAAAACAAAACAACTTGCAGATTGGCAAACCATCTGCACGACGAAACATTCTAATGGATTGTGGAATTCATGCGCGAGAATTTATTTCGCCTGCCACCTGTCTTTACATGATCGACAAAGTTTGTCCTTCGAATCAATTTATTTGATTAATTCTTCTTCTTTTTTTTTTTTTTTTTTTAGTTTATCGAAGAAATCAACGAAAGAAAAGTGTCCCTGTTATCTGTGTATAATATCTATATCATTCCTCTGCTCAATCCCGACGGTTATCAATATGCACAAACAGAAGTTTGTTTTCATTTTTTTTTCATTTTTAAGAAGGAAATAAATTGTTCGTTGAAGAGACGAATGTGGCGAAAGAATCGTTCACCGAATGGACATTATTTCCGATCGAATTCGAATTGTATTGGCGTTGATCTCAATCGAAATTTCGGTTATCATTGGATGGAAAACGGTGCATCAACAAACCCCTGTTCGGAAACTTATGCTGGTCCTCAACAAGACAGTGAACCCGAAACGATTGCTTTGCAAACATTTATCAATCAAACATCGAAACATTGGGATGCCTATTTAACCTTTCATTCCTATGGACAATATTGGATTTATCCATGGGGTTTTGCTTTGCATATGCCTGATGATCATCTCGAATTAGTTAATTCGAATCAGTTTTGTCGTTCATTTCAATTCAAATGTTTTTTTTTGTTGTTGTTTTAGAAACATAAAGCAACAATCGGTTCTGAAGCATTGAAACGTGTCAATGGAACTTCGTATAAAATCGGTTCAGCAGCGAATTTACTTTGTAAATCAAGGATTTTTTTTTTCGAAATTTGTTTAATCAATGAGATTGTAGATGAATCAGCAGGTGGAAGTGATGATTGGGCGAAAGGTGTTGCTCAAATAAAATATGTTTATACAGTTGAATTACGTCCATCGGATGATTTAAATGATGCTCATGCTCATTTTGCTTTTATGTTGCCAACGAAATTTATTGAACTCGTTGGCAAAGAAACATTTGTCGGAGTTAAAGAATTTCTTCGATCAATTTTAAGAAAAACTCAACGAAAAACTCAACAATAACATCGTTTGTCATAGATATTTTCTTCTTTTGTCACGTCTTTTTTTATGAATAATAACAATAATTAATTGAATAGATTTTTCAGATGACTGAAAGTAATCATTGTAATCGAATATTAATAACCGGTGTGGCAGGTGTTGTTGGAAGAATTTTATTTAATTATTTAACCAAGAAATCGTCGAATAAATATCAAGTCTTTGGAATTGATCGACATAAAAATGTTTCAACACGATATGAAAAACAAAATCCTGAAAATCTTCCAATTGAAACAATTCCACCGCTATCCGACGAACATTTCTTTCAATGTGATATCACAGATAAACAAAAACTATTCGAACTTATCGAACAACTACAAATCGATACAATTATTCATTTAGCAGCTATTCTCGAAGATCATCCTGACAAAGATCATCTCTATCGAATTAATATTCAAGGCGCACAAAACGTCTTCGAAGCGAGTTCGTTGTTCACTTTGTCTATTTTCTTGACAATTAATTTGTTTTATTAAACAGATGTAAAAAGAATTGTTTTTGCCAGTTCTGTAATGGTAGTATTTGGTTATCTTGAACGTGAACCGTATCTTTCAATAATGAATGACACATTCGATGATGAAACAATGTTAGCAAATCTTCGACTATTGACAGCTGACGATGATCCACCTTTAGAACCAACACAAAACGCAGGCGACCAAAGTTATTCGAAAACTAAAATCCTCGGTGAACAAATAGCAAATGAATTCATTAAAAAAACAACAAAATCAATTGTGATCATGCGTCTTGGTTGGGTGAATATCTATAATAATCCCGGTGCATCATGGCTGCGAACTGTTTGGTTAAGTTACCGAGATCTTTGTTCGTTTGTTGACAAAGTTTTAGAATCGCCATTGAATATCAGTGGTACTTATTTTCTGACTTCGAATAATCATCGAAAATGGATGGATATCGACAAGGCAAAACGAGATTTGAATTATATTCCAATCGATGGTGCGAATAAACTCAATTAGAACGAGTTTTGTTTTTCTTCTTTCTTTCTTTTCTTTGAACAAACACAAATCCAACGAATAACGAAGACTAGATAAAATAATATTTGAGAAACCATTTTCTAGAGCTTTTTTTTCTTCAAAGAAAATGAATCTTTACGAGTTCAGCTATTCTTTTTATGCGCAATATGAAACCAAACAAATTATCGCTTTACTCTTTTCGTTTAGTTTTTTGTCTTTGCCTAGAAAAAAAACACATGAAGTTCGAAATATAAGAAAAAAAATGATATTTGATATGAGATGGATGGTTTGTAATGAAATCTCTGTAAGAATAAATAAACAAACCGATGCGTCTAACGAATAACTCAGTTGATTAGATGAAATCATCTGGAAAGTCTCTCTCTCTCTCACCTCGATTCAGTTTGATTAATAAAAAAGAAAAAGGTGGAGTAAAACAATTGAAGTGAATATATCATCATCTTGTTCGTTTCTTTTTGTTTTGTTAATTATTGTTATTGTTCTGTCTGGATCAATTTCAAAGATTGAATAGGTGATGATGATGGTGGTCATAATACAACAAGAATTCTATTCAATGTTCGAAATAACGACGTAAATAAATATTACGTCGAATTCAATCATGTAAATTAACAAGAAAATCTTAAGAAGCGACAAGCTGACGTAAAAATCATTTAGTTGCTTGTTTGAAAAACGTGCTGCGAGCAAGTCAAAAATGATTATCTTCATTTTGTACCTTTTTCTTTCTATTTTGACATTGATCTACAGGAAGGAAAAATGTTAAATGAACACATATTTCTTTCATTTCTTTTTTTAACAATTGTGATGATGACGCCCAACGTCCATTGCACGTCTTCATTTATGTGCCTCAAGCGGATGAGATGAGATGAAATGAACGTGTGTGTGTAGAAAGAGAGAGAGAGAGAGAGAGCGAGAGCAATTATCACATACATATATGAACGTCCGTCGTTGGTCTGTCTTAGTAGACGTGAATCGATAGAATAGAACAAGAAGAAGAAGAAGAAGGAGAGGGAAAAGGAGAAAGAGAAAAAAGTCTTCCTTTTTCTTGTGTTTGAGTGTTGTTTCTGTTGTTGGTGTGTTGAATGTTTCTCTTGTCGTTTCATATATTCATTGAATGATCATCAGTGATGCCGTCGTGGTGTGTATGTTCTTCATTATGTCAATCTTTTTTCCTTCTTCTCCTAATGATTTCCTTGGCACAAACGTATTCAATAACAAATTCTTTTCAACATCACATTATAAAAGCTGATCTCAGTCAAGATATAACAACGACTTGTTTCTTTGATCCCGATAAACTCGATCAGGTTCGTTCCAATTACAATATTCGACTATTCTCCCCCGTAAGGCAAACTCATTTTTTCGACTAAGAAATAAACAAAACACGAAGAAAACTGTAAAGATAAATGTTGATTGTTTATTCAATCTCGTATTGAACATAAGACGATATGTCTATATCGTTTTTCGATTATCCATCTGGCGAAGACTATTGATCGATAGTTTATGTAGAAGATATCGTTTACTTCATATGGTCAAACAGTGTTATTTTAATCACAAATCGATGTCTACACATTTATCTTCTCGTTGTCCTCTTTTTTTTTCTAAATCAATTAAATCTGTGTCCGTGACTAAAAACTGTTCATCGTTGAAGTTGCATCAGCTTGTTTCTCTAACTGAGAATTGCATTTGATCATATGTTGTCTTTTTTTGTTTGAATTGAAGTTACGAGTCTTTTATTGAAGAGATTTGTTTGTTTCTTTGTTAAACATCCGATGCATTAATGATTTTGTTATTTTCTTCAGGTGTCTTTTATGCGTCAAACAACAGGCGACATTCTATCAGTTGGCTTAGAATTATTTCTCAATGAATTCTCAACAAAAACTCATCTCGAATTGAAATCTCTCTCAAACAATCGTTTAGATTTGAAAATAATTTCTGTCAATCAAAATGATTCGGGAATTTACACTTGTATGTTAAATGACGACAAATTAACATCATTTTCATTGGAAATACTTGGTAAGAACTCGAATTGATTTGAACTAATTGAAAATGACATTATCGAGAAAAGATGAATTGAATAATTTGTATTTGATATTGATGGAAAAAGATTTCGATTGGATAATAAAGATGTGTTAATTGTATGAGTATGTGTGTGCGTGCGTGCTTGTCGTAATCTTGACAGGCATCGAGATAGATTTGTGTTAATGACGCATCCGTATGCTGATGAATAACAATACGAAAACAGAGATAAAAAGAAATATGGTTCATGTCTTAACCTTTTCTACATCGAGATCATATGTTAACTGGTTTGTGTGTCGATACAAATTTGTATACATATCGTTTTTTTTAGTTCCACCTCGATTAGTATCTTATTCACCCAAGGAGCCGAGTATTTCTTATTCCGAAGGTTCATCAATGAATTTAACGTGCCATGGATTTGCTATTCCTTCAGCCAATGTAACTTGGATATTCAAAGATATGAACAAACAATCCAAAGGTAAATTGACTCGGACGAGTGTTTTTATTTATTTGAAGAGACAAAACAAAAATGTTTTTAGTAATTCATAATGAAGAACAAGTTTATATAAAATCAGTTGATGACAATGATAGTGGTTTATATGAATGTATAATTTCGAATGGTTATCATTCATCAATTAGTCGTTCATTTTATGTTACTGTTCAATGTAAGTTTTATTTGCATGACAAATTCTTTGCTAAATTACAAGTAAATTGAGACGAGAGAGGGAAAGAGAGAGAGAGAGAAGAAAAAGTCCTTCCGTTGGTTGTGTAGATCACACTACTTAATTAGTCTATCTTGAACATAAGATGACATTCAATTATTCTAATCTTTCGTGTGCTGTGTTTTTTTTGTTACATAATAATTGATCAATTTAGATTCTCCTCGAGTAATTTCATTAAATGATCGAATCGAAAGTTCTGTTCATGATACTGTTAATATAACTTGTCAAATATGTTCATTTCCACAAATAACTCATGTTAACTGGTTTAGAAACGATGAATATCTCAATGATATAAATGTTATTACGAAAATTGAGATAGAAAACGATTCTCAATGTTCGATTTCAACGATTGAAATTGTCGTAAGTTGAACATTTTCTCGTTTGTCGACGACATTTTTTGTATTTTTCAATGTTTGAAATAGGACATAAGCCCGTATCAATTCGGTCGATATAAATGTCAAGCGGAAAATAATTTAGGTGAAAATTCTTCGTCGATTGACGTCGAACGAATCGATTTGCCAAATTTGAAACTGAAACAAAATGAAATCAATCGAAATGGTCGAACAGCTTTATTAATTGATAATGACAAAAATTTGAATTTAACTTTGACTGACTATTCAATATTACCCAACAAATCAATTCGATTTTCTTCGTCGTATTTCGTAATTCTTTTCTCGATTTTCATTGTGAAACTTTTCTTGACAAAACTCTAATCAGTATCTTTTATTTTTCGACTTCGATTCCGGTGATTTTGACAACAACAACAACAAACCAAATTCTGTTTTTTTCTTTCTTTCTTTTTATTAATCAAATAAAATAAAAAAATAACGAAGAAGAAATTGAAGAAGAACAAACAAATGACAAAAGAAAACACATCAAAAGCTTAAAAAACGAAAATTCCCGATAAAAGTAGTTTAAGTTTATTTTCATCACCGGACTGTTGCTTTTGTTTCTGTCGTTATTGTTTTGTCAGAAGACAAATTTTAAAAGAATAAAACTCATAAAAAGATTTAATTTTGATATTGATACTAAGTCGATTGAACTATCTACAATTCGAATTTCAGCTTTTGTTTTGTTTTGTTGAGAGAAAATCGTTTTTTTTACCTGAAATCAATTGAATTCGATATTCGTCATCAGATCGAGATTTCACTGCTAAATAAAATTGAAACCAAACAAATTTCAATGAGAGAAATCAATCGATTGAGATTTTACCGATTTTCGAATGTGTATCGAAATGTTCACTTTTATGACCGAGAAGATTCTCTGCTCGACATTCATATCGACCGTCTTTGCCATTCGGAGAATTCTTTTTTTCAATTGAATAAAAAAAAGGAAAATTATTTGAGAGACAGAAAAAACAAAATGTCGATTTACATGAATGATTAAAGTTGTAGTTGTACATTGTTCGTTGTCGATAAGTTTCGAATGAAATTTAATGAAATAATTTTGATTGGAAACAAGTTGATTTCCATTTTGAAACCAAAAAATACTCGATTTAGGAATCGAACAAATTTCACAGGTTAATTCTCGATGTAATTTCGTTGAAATATTCATTTGTGTTTTGATTATTCGAGGTGAATCTTTGAACAAAATGCAAACGTGTTATTTTAGATGACAGAACGATTTTGTTTTTGTTGTTGAAATTGAAGACAGACGAAGGATTAGACGACTTACATTGAACAGTGACATAGAATGAACGACTAATTGTTGCATGATATCCATTCGATGCTGTACATTCATATAATCCGCTATCAACTGATTTTACTGATGAGATATAAATATCGTCTCCTCGATGAATTACTTTACAAAAACAGTTTCATTTAGATTTTCAAAATTAGAAATGTTTTTGTTGTTACTTCTCGATTGTTTGTTATGATTTGTATAGATCCAAGTGATGTTTGCCGGAGGAATAGCAAAGACATGACACGATAGATTCAGTGGCAATTGTTCAGTATAGGTTATACTTGCTTCACTTGGAGAATAAGATAAAAGTCTTGGCGGTACTAAATTAAGATTTTAAGAAGATTTTATTCAATACAAAAGAACTTTCTTTTTTCAAAATTATTAAGAAGATTAACAATTGATTTTAAATCGTATGAATTCAGTCTTTTATTAATGAGATGAAATTCATTGATTCTTTTTTTTTTTACAATTATTCTCTGAACAAATTACATTTCTATATTAATCATTTGACAAATCCTTTTCTTCTTTTATTCTGATTCTTTTTTTTTGTTCTCTACTCTATTTAATTATAGACAACTGTCAAGGCCATTGCATAGAATAGAAAATAAATCAAAAATGATATCAATCGATCCAAACTATTGTTTATCTGTTCGAGAAAGAAGGATTTCTCTCCAAATGAGATAACTAATTGTTTAGAAAAGAAGAACTACTGAGTAAGTGGATCAGATTAGCACACATGTTCGAATTTATCTTCTGCTCGATCAACCAAAAATAATGAAAAAGCAAAAGAAAAACTGATTTCTTTCTTGGTTGCTCTCTCTCTCTCTCTCTCTGATTCTTGTGACATATTCAATTATTTATTTCTTCTTCTTCTTCTTTCTCTGAAATGATATGCTAACTGTCGTTATATAATATTCGTTATCTTGTTGTTTCAAGGGTATCTACTTGACAAGACACACGAAGTTTGATTTAAAAAAAAAGAAGAAGAAGTTGTTCAGCTGAATGAATTGGTGATAGACAGATGAATTGAGTTGAACTTACCGTAGATTTCAAGTAAAAATGATGCTAAAATTTGATGTTCAATCATACATGAATAAAGACCAGAATCATTTTGATTAACTGAAAAGATTTTTAAATCTAAACGAGTTGATGAAAATCGAATTAATTCGAGTTGATTGTTTCCAAATGAACGATCGAGAAATAAATCTAAGCCAACTGAAAGTATGGCACCCGTTGATTGATACATAAATGAAACCTTTAACAAGAAACAAAATACGACATTGAGATTTGAAGAGGAAAAGTGATTCGACTATCGAATATGTATTCAACCTTAGGATAGAAAATGGCCATTTCAATCTAAGTGGTCACTTGTCTGATCATCAGTGAACATATGTCTAACTTCGTCATTCTCATTCTATTGTTCTTTATTGTCGAATGTTTGCCTCATAAAATAGTTGTTGAGTATCATTGAACTAACAATAATATTGATTTGGTTATGCGTTCATTGGAAAAAAACAATTTTCTATTCACTTCACTGACCTTTCGATCTCAAACAAATAGATTTCAATGAAACTAATCAAAACTATCTTTCTTCAAATCGATTATCTATGCTCGATTGACCAAAATAATTACATTTCATCGAATACATACAAAATATAGAACATCGACATTTAACTTACTAAATTCAAATCAGATTCATCTGTAAATACGCATGAAAACGTTACATCTTGACCAAGATCGACATTGAACTTGTCTTGATATGATTGAAATATGTTCATAGATAACACGAATATGATGATCATTAATTGAACCATGATTATTAGATGCTCGTTTCAGAGATATTCAACTGTGCTTCTCGCTATGTAAAAAAAACGACAACTAATTGCTTCACTATTCTCTTCGACTTCTGTTCAACAGATGAGAATAACATAGACAACGCTTTTTTTTTCTTTTCTCCTTTCTCTTCTCTTCTCTTCTCTCTCCTCGTTTCTCCTGTTCTTTGTGTGTGTGTGTGTGTTGTAGAATGGTAATGATTTCTAGAGAGTTGATATTGATCCACTTGTGAGATATATTTTCTTCGAAGGACAATTATCTTTAAATAAACAAAAAAAACGAACTTTTGATTGAATATTGTTGACATGAACGTGATTTTAATCAAACAAAATCTGCCGACAAACGATTATTCGATAGACTAACGAGATCAATGATCATTATTGAAGACGACGTGTGTGTCATGACAACTAACTCTTCTACCTTTTTTTTCTTCTTCTTTTCTGATTGCGTCACTTTTTTTTCCTGTTGATCCGTTTAATTGGCAATTCAAAGTCTCGTTTTTCAAATCAAGCCAATTTGTCATTGAGTTTGAACAATAAACAGAAAAACCTTGATTTTGAAAATAAATCAGAACGTTTTTTGTTATTCTTTTCCCGTTGGGTATTACAATTCAACATGATTACTATCGATGAATATTGAGATTATTCGACTTTATACACACCAAAAAAAGTTCTTTTTTTTTGTTGTTTTATTAACAATATTATTACATCTCTTAAGCCGATTTAGTCTTCTCATTTTTCCTATAACAAATAAAGATATTCTATGCATCGAGACTGTGAAAAAAGAAGAAGATTATTATTTCATTGAATACGCAAGACTCTTTTTGTGTGGAGAAGATAATTAAATTATTGTTTTGGCTCGAGATCTATCCAGGAGAAGAGAGATAAAGACGAACAAAAGCCATGTTGTCTATCGATTTGTTTTGTATAGAAAACGTTTTTTTTTCGGTTTGGCTATATTTAGAATGGATTTTATCTTGATAATTGACGTTAAAATCTGATGAATGAATTCATTGTTGAGTATTGAATTAGTCTATTAACATAACCATCTTCTCAGTACAGGAAAATAGTTTTTCTGCTTTTTTAACCTTCATTTGATTGTTCTATTGTTTTGTCAAATCTCGAACTCGGAGTTTTTCTCTCGAACTAATGTTGCTAGTTGATGAATTTGTTAAATTAGTTAATTAATAAGACAAGAAGAAAGAAAGATGGCGCTATATCACAATCAATTTAATTAAAATAAATCTCTGTAAGAGTGTGATTGGTAGAAAATATTTGTCGGGTAATAAAATATTTTTATAAAAGTTATATTTAATGAACAGAATGAGAAGAAAAAAAAAGGGAACAGTAGACGTTCGCATATTCGTTAGACATTTTTTTTATTAATGTTCGAAGATAGATTACGTTTTTCAAATATTTTCTTGTTTCTTTTTGAAGATAATACTGTAAAACCCGAAGAATAGAAAAAAAATGAAACGACGAGGTGGCGGTGTTGGATCTCAATCGTCGTCAACATCTTCTTTGACAACTTCACGTGAAATGTCATCGAATCGACAATTTGAAACAAGTTTTCTTTCCAATGATCGAGTTCGAACGATCTTTTTAACCTCATCTATTTGGATTATAATTGTTTCTCTTGGTTTATTTACTTTAACCAAATATAATTCATCGGCTGCTTGTGCGCAAAATAATCTAATCAAAAGTATTTACAAGAAACTTTGTTTGATTACAAAAGACGTTTTGTTTGTTAAAGATACATTCTGTGGTATTGGTCAATTTTTAACTCGTTTTTGTTCGGATTCTTATCAATTCGAACAACAATCTGTTCGTTCATCACGTTTGTTTTATTTTCAATGAATGGAAAAGCAAAAGA